>WNGF01007348.1_pt1 | contig 23855 bp, 32 predicted proteins | sample 5400641 | NCBI WGS metagenome assembly WNGF01 (sample SAMN13153371, study PRJNA577476) | soil metagenome | isolation source: 80 cm soil or saprolite under grassland replicate 2 | place: USA:California | collected 2016-06-15 | reverse complement strand
TGTGCGCCTTCACGAAGGCGTCGTCGATCGGCTTGTCCCCGACCCGGCGGCCCCGCTTCAGGAGCATCTTCGCGAGGACCTCCGGCTCGACCTCGCCCCACGTGACGTGGTCCTTCACGAGCTGGAGCATGCCAAGGTAGGTCGGGTTCTGCGGGATGACCGAGCAGTGGTTCTGCCGCGTCAGGTGGAGCATGCGCAAGGTGTCCTTCACGTCGGCGCGGAGGTCGCCTTTCCCCCGGAGTCGCAGGACGGCGAACGTCATTCCTCCTTGCCCTCCTCCCCCGTCTCCGGGGCCGTCTCCTGCGTCAGGTCCTCGCCCTCGACCGCGATCTCCTCCGGGAGCTCCGAGGCCCCTTCCGGCTCGGGGACCGCTGCCGTGGCGATCTTGCGCACGAAGACCTGCTCCGCGCCGGCTTTGATCTTGAGGCGGTCGGTCTGCTCCCCGCGCACCTTCAGTTCCGACGTCCGCCGGAGCGCTTCGAACGTCGCCAGGGCGTAGTTGACGGTCGTCTTCGTGTGGCCTTTCGTGAAGCCCCAGGCGTCCGTGATGCCGCCGAGGCGCAGCACGCTCTTCGCCACATCGCCGACCGCCAGGCCGACGCCCTGCGGCGCGGGTTTCAGGACGACCACGACGGAGCCGCTGCGCCCCATGACTTTGAAGGGGAGCGAGTGGGCCCGCTGGCACCCGCACTCCCAGGAGCCGCATCCTCGTTTGATCTCGATCATGTTCAGCTTCGCGTTGTCGATCGCCCGACGGATCGCGGGCCCGACCTCGCGTCCCCGCGCCCGACCGAGTCCGGCGAAGCCGTCCTTGTTCCCGACGATGCAGGTGATCACGAAGTTCACGCGGCGGCCGGAATCGGTCATCCGCTGCACCATGTTCACGTCGAGGACTTCGTCTTCCGTCTCGGGGAGGAGGACGTCGACGATCTCCGGCTCGCGGATCGGGAGGCCGGTCTTCAGGGCGTCGCCGAGCGTCGTGAGGGTGCCTGCGAGGACCAGGCGGCCGAGTTTCGTCTTCGGGACCCATTGGCTCAAGTCCCGCTCGGGACGGGCCGCGCGCGCCTCGCGCCGGCGCCCGCCGCCGCGGCGCCGTCCCGGCATCAGGTCCCCTCCAGCTTCGTCTTCACGGCGTCGAACTGCTTCGGCACGTCCGGACCGATGTGGGCGCCTCGGATCCGGTCCTTCGCGGGCAGGACGTCGGGGCTATGCGGGACCGCGACGCCCGAGTCGACGAGACCCTGGAGCGCCGCGAACAGCCGGCCGCCCTTCGAGGGCCGCTGCACGCCGATGTCGAGCACCGCTTCCTTGACGCCCTTCGCGGACGCCTTCTTGCCGGCGAGGAATCCCGTGAGGTACGCCGCCGGGAGGTTGCCGGTGCCGGCAGACCAGCCGTGGTCCTTGAGCTCGAGCGACTGCGCCGCCGCGACGACGCGGTCCCCCGCGGGATCCGGGGTCACGAGTTGCACGATCGTCTGGTTGAGCGTCTTCCGCACGACGGCCCGCGGCTTCTGGCTTCGGAGGAGCTTCGAGCGGACCCGGTAGTCGGTGCGCCCTTCCCGCCGTCGGCGGAACGGCACACGGTAGTGCGGACCCTCGCGCGTCATGCCTTCGCCTCCTTCAGCGCGCCGGAGGCGCGCAGCTGCTGCTCCAGGTGCGACCTGGATTTGAACATGCCGCCCTTCGCCTGCGCGTAGAACCGCCGGTACGTCCGCACGTCGATGCGTCCCTGGCCTTTCAGCTCCCGGAGGTATCGACGCAACCCGCGGATCACGCCAATCCATCGGGTCTTCTGCGGCGTCCGGGCGTTCAACCCGCCTTTCCGGCTCCCGTGGCCGCGGCGTCGGCCCTTCGCCCGCTGCGCCGCGCGGTACCTCGCCCGTCCGCGCGATACGCCCCGTTCGGGGCGCTTCTGGATCACGTTGCGGCGGATGAGGCCGCGGATCAGGTCGCGCGTGATCGCGTCGAGGATGTTCTCCTGTTCTTTCGGGTCCGGGCTGATGTACACGCGGTTGACGCCGACCCCGAGGATCGACGCCGCGAGTCGTCGCTGGTAGTCGAACCTCATTCCGTCACCATCCGGTTCAGCACCCGCAGGCCCTTGTCGTCGCACGCGCGCTCGATCAGGCCGCGCTTCCGCGCGCCGACGGCGTGGGCGATCCGGACAGCCTGCCGGTCCGGATCGAGGCCCTCGAGCTCTCGCGGGTTATGGATCAGGACCTCTTGGAAGCCGCTCGGATGGAAGCCGCGGACCTCCCGCGGGCCGCGATAGCCGATCGACGGCAGGTTCCACCGATATCCGAAGTGACGACGCAGTTTCGACTGCCCGCCCTGAGGCTTTCGCCATTCGTCTCCGAACCTCTTGTATCGGAACCATTCCTGGCGGCGGAACTTCGGTCGCTGAGCCGCCTTGGAGGCCCGCAGGGCGAGGAGCCGCCGGAGGTCCGGACTGAGCTTCGGTTTCTGGCGAGGTTCATGCGGCTCCTTCGCCTTTTCCTCCTCCTCTTCCTCCTTCGCCCCTTCTTTCTTCACGCGCTTGGCGGGCTTCTTCTCCTTCCGCTTCGCTTCCCCACGGGGCTTCTTCTCCGCCTTCTCCGGCTTCTCCGGCTTCTCTTCGGGCGCCGCGGGCGGTTCCTTCGGCGCGGCGGCCTTCGCTTCCCGCTTCTCGACGTACGCCAGGAGGCGTTTCCGCAAGTCGTCGACCTTGCCTTCGGTCTCGAGCCCGAATTTCTCGGACATCGAAACGAGTTCCGCCTTCTTCGCCTCGCGAATCTCGTGAGGCGTCGGGAGGGTGACCGGCGGTGCCTCCGGGGCCTCCGGGACCGCCTTCTTCGCCTTCTTCTCGGCTTTCGGTTCTTTCTCGTCCGCCATCCTCAGGCCTCCCCGGCCTTCCTCGTGATGTAGATGCCGTCTTGGAAGATGCGCGGATCGAACCCGCGGATCCGAGTCGCCTGTTCGATATTCGCGGCCGTCTGGGAGACCGCTTCGATGTCGGGTCCCGTCAGCACGACCTGATCGCCTTTCACCTCGACCTTCGTCTCCCCGAGGATCGACGTCTTACGGGGGAACTTCTCCCCGAGGAAGTTCTCGATGACGAACTCGGGGCCCTTCACCATCGCCTTGACCGGGAAGTGGCTGTACACGATCTTCATCTCATACGTGAATCCGTCCGTGACGCCCACGATCATGTTCCGCAGGTGGGCGGCGAACGTCCCGACGAGCGCCCCGTCCTTCCTCCGGGGATACTCGGAGCGGATCTTGACCTGCTTCCCATCAACCTGCATTCGGATCCGGGGATGGGACAGAGTCCGTCGAAGGGCGTGTCGCGGCCCCTTCACGACGACGTGGCCTCCTTCAATCTGGACCTGGACGCCGTCCGGGACGTCGACCACCCGTTCGATGAAACCGGCGACAGGCATCGAGGCACCTCAGTACACGTAGGCGAGGAGCTTCCCGCCCACGCCGATCTGCTTCGCTTTCGTCTGGGAGATGACGCCTTCCGTCGTCGTGAGGATGAGCACGCCGAAATCCTGCGCGGGCAGGTAGCGGGCCTCGAACTTCTCGAGATCCGTCCGCCGAACGGCGAATCGGGGCTTGATCACGCCGCAGTTGTTGATGCTCCCGACGAGCCCGACCCGATAGAGGTTCCCGCGGCCGTCCTCGACGAGCTCGAACGACCGGATGTACTGGTGCTCCTCCATCACCTTCAGGACGTGACCGATCAGCTTCGACGCCGGACGGATGAAGCATTCCGCCTTCCCCGCGGCCTCCGCGTTCCGGATCGTCGCCATGGCGTCGTTCAGAGGATCTTGAAGCATCGTCCCGCCTCAGCTGTATTTCCGGAAGCCGAGTTCGTACGCGATCTCGCGGAAGCATTGCCGGCACAGGTGGAGGCCGTATCGCCGGACGATGCCGCGCTTCCGGCCGCATCGGAGGCAGCCCCGCCTTCGGCCGAAGTCCTTCGTCCGCCTCACTCGACCACCTCGACCTTGAAGGCATCGCGCATGAACTGGACGCCCTCGTCCCGGGAGATTCGGTGTCGCCGCGGGATGCGACGCGGCTTCGCGGCCCGGCGGGCGATACGGAACCCGGGGCGCTGGAGGACCACGCTCACATCCATCCCGAACACGCCGATCTCCGGATCGTACTTCATGCCGGGGAAGTCCGTGTAGTCCTGAATCCCGAACGACACGTTGCCGCGTGGATCGAAGCTGTACGACGGGAGGCGGTTGTTCCGGATCTCCAGCGCGTCCTTGAGGAACGCCACCGCGAGGTCGCCCCGCAACGTGACGCGCGTGCCGATTGGCATGTTGCGCCGAACGCCCCAGTCCCGGACTGCGGTGTGGCTGAGCGTCTGCACGGGCTTCTGCTTCGCGACGAGCCCGAGGACCTTCTGCGCCTTGACGAGCTTCTCCCCGGCCTCTCCCACGCCGATGTTGATCACGACCTTCTCGATCCGGATGTCCCGCATGCCCGCCATCGTCCCACCTAGATCGCCGGGACCTCCGGCATTCGGATCATCGGGGCTTCCTTGCCGACGACGAAGACCTTTTCGATGTCGGTCGAGAATCCCTCCTTGAACGTCACGATGTTCGACCGCGGGTTCCGGGTCCGCTGAATCGCGGCGACATGGGCGATCTCGCCGACGTGCTGCCCGCCCGTCACGAGCACGGGCGCGCCCTCGACGAGCTCGTAGTGTTCCGCGACCTTCTGGTCCGGGACGTGGATCTTGAGCGTCGTGCCGGTCTTGTACGCATCCTTCCCCAGCAGGATGTTCCGCCCATCGTGCAGGTTCAGCTGCGTCCTGCCCGCCCGGACGGTCGTTTTGTCCTCGACGCGGCAGAGCTTCCACGTGGCGTCGTCCGCTTCGAGGGGAACGAGCGCCATGCGACCCCGCGCATCGACGAGCATGCGGTAGTGCGCCTTGACGTCGGCGAGGGACAGCACGTCCATCAATCCGACCGAGAACCTCGGGTCCGTCACGACGCGGCCGTCGACCTGCACGGCGCGATTGTTCAGGATGTGCCGCGCCTCGCGCGCCGTGTCGCAGAGCTTCAGCATGTCCCGCAGGATCAGCGCGAGCGGAACGCTGCGATCGGCGGGGTGCGAGCCCGGGGACGGCCGGGTCACCCAGAAGTCCGTCTTGCGGGTGACCGTCCAGCTCCGGGGGGCCGGCAACCGCTTCAGATGTTTCTTCACGATCCCCTCACTCCTCGAACCGGCGGCGCCTCCAGGCGTCCGTGTCGTCCAGGCGCACGATCATCAGGTTCGACGCGTGGATCGGGCGAGCGACCTTCTTCTCGTCGACCTTTTCGATCGTGATGCCCTCCACGACGACCGTCCCGTCCACCCGGTCCACGCTGACGACCTTGCCTTCGCGCCCCTCGAAGCCGCCGCGCATCACGCGGACCGTATCGCCCTTGCGGACGGGGATGGCCCGGGGGATGCGTCCTTTCGCCTTGTCGTGCAGCTCCGGCGCGACGTGCGAGGACGCCATGAGGCGTTTCCGATGGAGGGGCGCGTTCGCCGCCCGCTTCCGTTGCATCCGTGCCTTCGCGCTCGCCGTCGTCTCACCTCACACGATCATGCTCGCGGTCGCGGCGACTCTCGGCCACCGCTCCGCGGCCTCTCGGGCGACGGGCCCCTTGATGTCCGATCCCTTGACCTCGCCCTCGGGGGTCACGATGACGCACGCGTTGTCCTCGAACTGCACCATCATCCCTTCCGGTCGCCGGAACGGGCGCCTCTGCCGCACGATGACGGCGTTCATGATTTGCTTCCGCGTCTCCGGCGTCCCCTTCTTGACCGTGACGACCAAGAGGTCCGCGATGCCCGCGGACGCGAGGCGGTTGCGGACGCCGCGGTACTTCAGCACCTCGATGATCTCGACGACCTTCGCGCCCGTGTTGTCGATGCATTCGAGGCGAGCGCCCTTCGGGAGGCCCCGTGTCTGTCGTCCGGGGAGTCCCTTCATGCGGCCACCGCCTGGTTGTGGATCGCGACGAAGTGGACCGTCTTGCCGAGGGGCCGACACTCCATCATCGTGATGCGGTTTCCGACCTGCAATCCGAGGCACGGCGGCGCATGGACGTTCATGCGGTGGGTGCGCTTCTCATACCGCTCGTATTTCCGGATGTATCGCAGATATTCGCGCTCGACGACGACCGTGTTCTGCATCTTCGCGGAGACGACGACGCCCTCGAGGCTCTGACCGCGCACCGGGAGCCGGCCGTGGAACGGGCACTTCGGATCCGTGCACGTCCGCCCGGGAACCGGCACGTCGATCCCGATGTCCCGCGCCCCCTGCGCCGCGGACCGCGCTGGCGCCGTCGGGGCCGAGGCGGGTCTCTTCGCGGCTTTTTTCTCGGCCATGGATCACCGGGCCTTCTTCACGCGGTCTTCGGGCCGATAGCGAATCTCGTCGCCGTCGAGCTCGAGGCCGCCTTGAACGTCAAATCGGAACCGGCTCCCGTGCTTCGGGATCCGCTTCTCCTCCCCCGCGATCTCGAGGACGAGCATGTTCCTCGTCTCGTCGACCACGCGGCCGTGGAGGTGGGCCTGGGTCGGGTCCGTCGCGCCGAGCACCTCGACGCGCAGCCCGATCAGCTCGTGCTTCCGGAGGTTCAATGTCACACCACCTGGACTCGGTAGCCCATGCCCTGGAGGACTTCCTGCACCCGCTTGCGGTGCTCGCCTTGCAGCTCGATGCGGCCTTCCTTGGCCGTGCCCCCGGCGGCGCATCGGTTCTTCAGGGTCCGTGCAAGTTCATCAATGTCGATGTCCCCGATGTCCAGCCCCTCGACGATCGTCATCGTCTTGCCGTACCGGCGCGTGTCATGGCTCACGCGAATCAGCTGCTGCTCCTTCGCGATCTCCTCGCACACACAAAGCTCGTCCGGGAGGCCGCACGTCGCGCAGATCGCCATCAGGTCGCCTCCTTCGGTTCGGGCTTTGGAGCGGCCGCCGGCTTCGCAGTCCCGAGCAACTCTTCTTCTCGGGTGATCGTCAGGATGCGGGCGATGTTCTTCCGCAGCGCGCGGATCTTTCCGGGGTTCGGCGGCGCGCCGCCCATCGCCGCGACGCCCCGCTCGTGCATCAGCTCGTCTTGGAGCTCCGTGAGCTTCTTCGCGAGCGTCTCCGCGTCCATCGCGCGGATCTCTTTCGTCCGGAGGAGCGGCATCTAGGTTTCGTCGCCTCCTTCGGCTCCGACGTCGACGTCGACCCCGAGTTCTTTGACTTCCTTCGCGACCTTCTTCAGTCGCTTCGTCGCGACCTTGCTCTTCTTCACTTTCTTTGCGGTGTCGTCGGCCTCATCGAGCGGCAATAGCGGCTCGGCTTCCTCGGGCTCCTCGCCCTCTGTGGTGGCGACGATCGGGACCTCGGGCGTCGCCTCCACGACGGAGGCCGATTCGGCCGCCCGGGCCGCCGCTTCGGCGGCGGCTGCCTCCGCCGCGGCGACGTACTCCGCGGACGGCTGCTTGACCTCGACCTCGTCGGGCAACCGGGCCCTCGGGCTCATGATCTCGACGGTGACGCCGATGACCCCAGGCTTCAGCTTCGCCACCGCAAATCCGAGGTCCATCCAGAGGTGCCGCGGCTCGCCGCAGTACTTGATGTGACCGGCTTTGAACTTCTCTCTCCGGTGACGCTGCCCGGTCAGCTTGCCCGCGATCACGACGAGGCAGCCCTTCGCGCCCGCCTCCATGATCCGCCGGACGGTCGAGTGCCCCGCCCGGCGGAAGTGCCATCCACGCTCGAGGGCGTTCGACAGCTTCTCCGCCATGATCTGCGCGTTCAGCGCCGGGCTCTCGACCTCCTGCACTTCGATCTGGGGATTATCGAACTTGAACTGCCGCTCGACCGCTTCCGTGAGGCTCTTGATGGCGCCGCCTTTCCGGCCGATGACGAGCCCGGGTCGTTCCGCCAGCAGCGACACCCGGGTGCCCATCGGCGTCCGCTGGATATCGAGGCCCCCGAACCCCGCGCGGCGCGTCTCGCTCATCAGATATTCTTTCAGGAGGACGCGGCGCACGTTCTCGACGATGATGCGTTTGTCCTTCCGCTCAACCTTCGCCTCGCGCGCCACGTCACGCCACCTCTTCCAGCACGATCTCGAGGTTGACGGTGTCCTGGTTCCACGGCCCGCTGCGGCCGTACGCCCGCGGCCGCATCGCCTTCGTGATCGAGCCCTTGTGCGCGTTGATCACCCGGATCACCATCGCGTCGGGGTCGTCTTTTCCCGTGAACTCCGCGTTCGAGACCGCGCTCTCGAGCACCTTGAGGAACGCTTTCGCCGCTTTGACGGGATAGCGGGCGGGGCCCGTTCCGGACTTGTGGGCGACCCAGCGCTTGTACTTCTTCATCGGGACGGGCTGCTTCAGCGAGATCACCCGCTCCAGGTACTCGCGGGCGTTGTCGACCGTCCTCCCGCGGAGCGCGCGGGCGAGCTCCACGGACTTCTTCCAAGCGAGGGGCATGTCCCGGCCGTACGCTCGGGCCATCGTCTCGATCTTGTATTCCATCGTGTACCCGAGCTTGGTCATGCGTCCCCTCATTTCAGCGGCATGAACTTCGACGATCGCGTCGCGCCGACGCCGGGGCCGCTGTGGACCACGGGCCTGCGCGTCATCGCGAACTCGCCGATGTAGTGCCCGATCATCTCCGGTTTGATCTCGACCGTCACGAACTCCTTCCCGTTGTGGATCGCGACCTTCTTCCCGATGAAGTCCGGGAGAATCGGCACGTCACGGCAGTGCGTGCGCACCGCATCCTCCGTGCCGTTGGCACGAAGTTTCTCGATGAAAGTCAGGCGTTCCTCGTCGATCCCCCGCATGAACGAGCGCCGCGGACGCGCCGGCAGCAGCTCGATGATCTCTTCGAGGGTCATCGCCTTCATCTCGTCGAGCGTGTACCCGCGGTATGTGAACTCCTTCTTGCGGCGGGTCTCGACGAGCCCCGCGCGCTTCCGAAGCTTCCGTCGTGCCGCCTTCGCCAGGCCGCCCATCTTCTTTGCCATCGTCAGGTCCTCCGTCGTTTCGCCTTCAGCCGTTTCGGCTGCGGCGACATCCGGCCCACCTTGCGACCGGGAGGAGCATCATACCCTACCGTCGACGGCTTTCCGACGTGCTGGTGGGAACCGCCGCCGTGGGGATGGTCGACCGGGTTCATCGCGACCCCGCGGACGTTGAACATCGCCTTGCTGAAGGAACGGTACGAGAACCACTTCTTCCCCGCCTTCGTGAAGGGCTTGTCGCCGCGGCCCGCGCCCGCGACCGCGCCGATCGTCGCGCGGCACTCCCGGTGGAACGAGTGGAACTGACCGGACGGGAGTTGCACGACCGTACGCTCAGCATGGCTCACCACGACCGCCTGGGTGCCGGCGGCGCGGACGAACCGACCTCCGTCTCCGGGCCTCGCCTCGATGTTGTACACGAGGGTTCCCTCCGGGATGTCCTTCAGGGGCAGCGTGTTCCCGCGGTCGATGTTCGGGGCGCCGTGTGTGACCCGCTGTCCAACGGAAAGCCCGTCGCACGCGATCATGAGGACCTCCTGTCCACCGAACCGCACGCGGGCGAGGGGCGCCGTGTGGCCGGGCGCCTGAAAGATGTCCGTCACCACGCCGGCACCGGGGAGGCGGGGATGCGCGACCAGTCCGGGATGTCGATGGCTCGGCGATCGGTACGTCGGGGACGTGCCGCGGCCGCGGCGCTGGGAGCGCAGGTTCTTTCCCATCAGAACACCCCGATCCGCATGCCGATCTCTTCCGCGGAGAATTCCGGCTTGAGCTTGATGATCGCATGCTTGCCGTCCTTCCGGACGAACGTGTTGACTTTCGCGACCTTCACCTGGAACAGGTCCTCGAACGCTTTCTTGACCTCGGCCCGGGTCGACTCCCGCCGCACGAGGAACTCGAGGCGGTTCCCGTCTTTCAGATTCTGCACGGGGGTGCCTTGTAGCATGTTGAGTGATTTTTCGGTGACGTAGGGATGCAGGAGGATCTCGTGTGGCTTCATGGGCCCCAGCTCCGTAGGACCTCGAGCGCGCCCTCGCTGAACACGGTGAGTCGTCCGGGATCCCCGCCGGGCGCGAGCAACTCCGCGTTGAGCGCGGCCGGACTCACGACCTCGACGCCCGGGAGGTTGCCGAAGAGGCGGCGCACCTTGTCCGCCTCCTTCACGACGATGAGCAGGCTCCGCGGTTGGCGGTACCGCCGACCGCGCATCTTCCCGCGACCGGCTCGGATGTGACGGCCGTCCTTCGCCCGATCGACGTCGGCGATCACGCCGAGGCGATTCAGGATGCGGAGGCCTTCGTGGGTCGCGCGGTCGTCCAGGTCGACGGCCTCGATGCCGTCTTCGACGATCACCGGGAGACTCAGGTCCTCGTCGAACCGGTGGCCCCTCGACGAGACGAGCGACGGGTCCCTGACCGCGGCGAGGGCCGCGTTGCGAGCGAGCCGCCGTTCGTGATCGTTAATCTTCTTCGCCCAGATGGCCTGGATCCGAGGCGGGTGCGCCGCGAAACGCCATGGCCTTTCCCGGACCACCGGACGGAATGGCGCATGCCCGCCGTCAAGGACGACGCGTACGGTTGGCGGCGGTTCGCCTGCGCGGAGGTCACCGCGCGTCGGATGAGGTCCGTGCGGACTTCCGATTGAAAGACCGGGGGCAACTCGACGCTCTTCAGGACGTCGCCGTCGAGGGAGTACACGTGGACCTGGCCCGCGGTCAGCGCGGGTCTCTCGGGCTTCTTCTCTTTGGGCTTCGGCTCCTTCTCCACCTTCGTCGCCTTGGTCGCCTTAGCGGCCTTGGCGGGCCTCTTCGCGCGAATGCGCCTCTTCGGCGCTTCCTTCTCCCCGGCGGATTCCGCGGCCGACTCCTTCGTGTCTTCGGGATCCGCCAAGCCGGTCACACCCCCTGCTTCGTTTCCCGGGAGACGTACGTCAGCTCGGGCGACTTCTCGAGCTTCACGTAGCCGACGCGGGCCGCGTCCCGGAAGCGGATCAACCGCTTCGTCGGGCCGGGGATCGAGCCATGCAGGAGCACGTACGGATTCCGCACCGAACCGTAGTGGAGGAAGCCGCCGTTCGGCGTGATATCGTCGCCCTTCTCGCCGATCCTCAGGATCCGCTTGTTGTACTCGGTCCGCTGGTGGTACCCGAATTGGCCGCCTTGCGGCACGGTCGGCCGCACGTAGCCGGGCTGGAAGTTCCCGAGCGTCCCGATGTTCCGGCGGTGCTTCGAGTTCTTGTGGCTCAGGAGGCGCGTGCCCCAACGCGTGTGATGACCCTGCCATCCCTTGCCCTTCGTGATCGCCGCGACATCGACCATCGAGCCCTCGCGGCAGAACTCGGTCACAGGAATTTCCTTCCCGAGCAGGCCTTTCGCATACTTGACGCGGTCCTCTACAGAACCCCCGGCCACCCGATTCTCCATGAGGTCCGGCTTCTTCTTCGGGACACCGGAGACGAGCGCGGGCTGCGTGAACGTGATGAGTCGGACGTCGTCCACTTCGGCGGGATTCGCCTTCTTCCACGCGTCGTCCGCATCGTATTCTTTCGGAATCGGGAAAACCCGTCGCAGTTCCTTGTCGAGCCGCGGGCTCCAGACCTCGGTGACCGTCTTCAGGCCCTCCGGGACCCGGCGATACAGGCGCACTCCCGCGACACGCATCGGCGGCACCTCGACGACCGTGACGGGCACCTGCACTTCTTGCCCCGAGGTCGTCGAAGTCGGTCGGTAGTCGATCACGATCGCATGGGTCATGCCGGCCTTGTATCCGGCGAAGCCCTGCACTTTCGGGGCCCCGCCATCGATGTCGGGCCAGCTCGAGAAATGGGGAATCGGGCTCTCGCTCCGCTTGCGGGGCGAAAAGCCCATCGATCCGTGTCGGGGTCGGTGCTCCTTGGGCACTGCGCCACTCCTCCGGAGAGAGTGATCTCTCGTCGCGTGCTTCGAGACGCGAGCCGCTTCCGCGCCACCGTGACGCTGCCTGCGGACCCAGAACAAACGGGCCCGCATTGCCGGGATCCGCGAGGGATTGCCCGGGAGCGTGTGGTCGGCGCGCTGAGCGCTCCCTATGGAGGGGGTCTATTTAATTCTTTGGAGAACGTCGTGCGTTCTCTGGAGGAAATTGTCGACCGATCGCTCGCGTGAGGGATTCAGTGGAGGAGCGCCTTGGGCTTCGCCTTCGGCGGTTCCAAGGTCTCGATGGTAATCGGCTCGACGATCGGATCGTCCTCGGCCGCCTCGAGTTCTTCGTCCGATTTTTCCTCTTCGAGCGCCCGCCAGAACGCCCGCATGCGGGCGTCGTAGTATTCGTCGCACATCGCCGCGCCTTCGAGACCCTCAGCGCCCGGAGGATACAATATGCTTTCTCATTTCGAGGGCTCGCGGCCAGGGCGCGGGCGGCGGCAGGCACGGCCTCGGCGTATCGGGGCTGATAACATTCCCATAACTTTTAAGCGGGTCTCCCCGGCTATGCCACGTCGCGCGGCGGTCTTTCATGGAAGTAAAGCGGATGAAAGTGAAGGTGTGCCTCGTCGGCGAGGCGGCCGTTGGGAAGACGTCGCTCATCCGCCGGTTCGTCTTGGACAACTTCGATGATAAGTACATCCAGACGCTCGGCACGAAGGTCTCGAAGAAGGAACTGACGTCGTCCGTGCCCGAGGGCGCGGGCGAGCTCAAGATCGACATGACGATCTGGGATATCATGGGTCAGAAAGGGTTCCGGGAACTCCTCAAGGAGGCGTACTTCTACGGCGCCCGCGGGATCCTCGCGGTGTGCGACGTCACCCGGCGGAAGACCCTCGATGATCTCGACGACTGGATCGAAGGTGTCTACAGCGTCACCGGGAAGATCCCGATCGAATTCCTGGGGAACAAGGTCGACCTGAAGGACCAGGCGCAGATCACGGAGGACGAGATGGTCCAGGCGGCCCGCGCGTACGACAGTCCGTTCCATTTCACTTCCGCCAAGACGGGCGTCAACGTCGAGACCGCCTTCCAGTCCCTCGCCGAACGTGTCGCGAAAGAGCGCTACACGCGGAAGGTTGTCCCCGAAGAATGAGAATTATCAGGGGCAATCAGAGCGACGACAAGTCGCCCTTACCCGAACTCTTCCTGCCGCCGATTGGCGCTAGTCGCTAAAGATTAAGAGCGAACAGGGTGGGACGGCGACTCCCCAGGCGCATAACGGCGACCGATAATACTTATCAGGGACGATACTCGCGTCCTCACGGTACATAAATCAGCGCCGGGTTGGGCGTCGTTGATGGCGGTACCCGCGTTGGTCGGCCAGAAGCACGTCAAGGTGAAAGTGTGCTTGGTCGGCGACGTCGCCGTCGGAAAGACATCCCTCATCAAGCGGTACGTGCAGGATGCGTTCGAGGACCGGTACATCGCGACCGTCGGGACGAAGGTCACGAAGAAGACGGTCGACGTGATGTGGAGAGGCGCAAACGCGAGCCTCGACATGATGGTGTGGGACATCATGGGGGAGAAAGGGTTCCGAGCGCTCCTCCGTGACGCGTACTTCGAAGGCTCCCACGGCGTGATCGCGGTCTGCGACATGACCCGCAAGGATACGTTCTACGACCTGAGCAACTGGGTGCAGATGATCCGGAAGCAGGTGGGCAACGTCCCCATCGTCTTCCTGGGAAACAAGTTCGATCTCAAGGAGCGCCTCGTCGTGAGCGAGGAGGAACTCGCGCGGATGGGCACAATCCACAACGCGAAGCACTTCGTCACCTCGGCGAAGACCGGCCAGGGAGTCAACGAGGCGTTCAAGGTCCTCGGGGACGCGATCGCCCACGGCGGCGATGCGTGAGCCGCGGCGCGCCTCGAGTCAAGACGTGCGTGTTATCTCATCAGATAACCGTTGGGCAATTCCTTTATAATCTGAGCCTCGTGAGCGCGACGCAACCCGTCTGGGGACTTCCATGGACCGCCAGAGAATGAAGGTCAAGATCTGCCTCGTCGGGGAAGGTGCGGTCGGCAAGACGTGCCTGATTCGCCGATTCATCCAGGACCAGTTCGACGACCGATACATCTCCACGTTGGGCGCGAAGGTCTCGAAGAAAGAGATCAAGGTCGACGGCCCGAACGGTGGCACGGACATCGACATGACGATCTGGGACATCATGGGCGAGAAGGGATTCCGCGAATTGCTGAAGGAAGCGTACTTCCACGGCGCCCAGGGCGTCCTCGCGGTGTGCGACGTCACGCGGAAGGAGACGCTCGACGACCTCGACGAATGGGTCGCGGCCGTCGTGAAGGTCACGGGCCACATTCCGATCGAGTACCTCGCGAATAAAGCGGACCTCCGAGAGCAGATGGCGGTGAAGGAGGCCGACATCAAGAGAGCCGCCGAATCCCACGGCGCTCCCTGGATGTTCACGTCGGCGAAGACGGGCGACAACGTCGAGCACGCGTTCGCAAAACTCGCGCAGATGATCGCGGGCCCGAGTGCGTGAGCCCGTTCCGGTTCGCGATTTGTCCCGAGAGCCGCGGAACATTTGTGCCCTCTCATTCCTGTCTTCTAGGTCAAAGTGTTTAAGTAGAAGGCTCGTGTATTCGAAGGTGACCAACGCGCGGGGCCGGTCAAAACATGGTGGAGACCGCGGGAGAACCGGACGAGCTGCCCCCGGTGGATTCCTGGATTAACAAGGTGGATTTCCGTAGCACGGCCGAGGTCAAGATCCCGGAGAGGCTCGTCGACCAGGTGATCGGGCAGGAGCGGGCCGTCGAGGTCATCCGGAAGGCTTCGGAGCAGAAGCGGCACGTCATGCTCATCGGCGATCCCGGCACGGGCAAGTCGATGCTCGCTCGCTCCATGACCGAACTCCTCCCGCGGGACGAACTTCAGGACATCATCGTCTATCACAACCCCGAGGACCCGAACGAGCCGAAGATCCGCGTCGTGCCGGCCGGCAAGGGCCGTGAGATCGTCAATGCGCAGAAGGCGGAGGCGATGCAGCGACGCGAACAGAAGGCCTCGATGATCATGACGATCGTGTTCTTCATCATCGGCCTCAGCGTGATCATGTCGTACAACTGGGGGGGACCAAGTCCCGGTTTCAACCCGGAAGCGCCGCAGATCATCCTGTTCGGCATCTTGGTCGCGGCGATCATCTACATCGCGAGCCGCTACACGGGCCACCGGCAGGAGAACCTGATGGTGCCCAAGCTCCTCGTGAGCCACACTCCGGACGAGTCCCCACCGTTCATCGACGCGACCGGCAGCCACGCGGGCGCGCTCCTCGGGGACGTGAAGCATGACCCGTTCCAGAGCGGCGGCCTCGAGACGCCTGCCCATGAGCGCGTCGAATCCGGTGCGATTCATAAGGCCCACAAGGGCGTCCTCTTCGTCGACGAGATCAACGTGCTCCGCATGGAAAGCCAGCAGTCCCTGCTGACCGCCATGCAGGAGAAGAAGTTCTCCATCATCGGTCAGAGCGAGCGGTCCTCCGGCGCGATGGTGAAGACGGAAGCCGTGCCCTGCGATTTCATCCTCGTGGCCGCGGGGAACCTCGACGCAGTCCAAGGCATGCATCCGGCGCTGCGGTCGCGGATCCGCGGATACGGTTACGAGATCTACATGAAGAGCACGATGCCGGACACGGAAGAGAACCGGCTCAAACTCGTGCGATTCGTCGCGCAAGAGGTCTCGAAGGATCGCAAGATCCCCCATTTCGACCGCACGGCCGTCCTCGAGATCCTGCGAGAGGCGCAGCGCCGCGCGGGTCGGCGCGGCCAGCTCACCCTCCGGTTGCGCGAGCTCGGCGGCCTCATTCGGGTCGCGGGCGACATCGCGCAAGAAGAGGGCACGCCGCTCGTCACGGCGAAGAACGTCCTCAACGCGAAGACCATCGCGCGGTCCCTTGAACAGCAGGTCGCGGACCGCATGATCGAACGCGGCAAGGAGTACCAGACCTTCATCACGGAAGGCGCGATCGTGGGCATGGTGAACGGCCTCGCGGTGCTCGTCGGCGACAACTCGATCGCGGAGTTCAGCGGGATCGTCCTCCCAATCGCGGCGGAGGTCACGCCGGCCCAGGCGAAGCAAGGCGGACGGATCATCGCGACCGGCCGACTCGGCGAGATCGCGAAGGAGGCCGTCGAGAACGTCGCCGCCCTGATTAAGAAGTACACGGGCGAAGACATCTCGAATCATGACATCCACGTGCAGTTCGTCGGCTCCCGGGAGGGCACGGAAGGCGACAGCGCCTCGATCTCCGTCGCCACGGCCGTCATCAGCGCCCTCGAGGAAGTCCCCGTCAGCCAAGCGGTCGCAATGACCGGCTCGCTGAGCGTCCGCGGGCAGGTCCTGCCCGTCGGCGGCGTCACGGCGAAGATCGAAGCGGCCGCGGAACTCGGGATCAAGAAGGTCGTGATCCCGCGAACGAACCTCAAAGACGTCCTCCTCGAGGACAAGTACCAGGGGAAGATCGAGATCGTCCCGGTTGACACGCTAAGCGAGGTGCTCGAGCAGGCCCTCGTCGGCCCGAAGAAGTCCGGGCTGATCAGCAAGCTCGCGGCGCTCGTCCCCAAGATGACCCCGGACAAGCCGGCCCCCGCAGCGGTCCCTCACTGAATCGCCTCGGAGGCACCCTATGGAAGATGCCCCCGAGCCGTTCGAATTCTCCGAACCGATGCCGTGCTACGAGCCGAACCCGGCGCTCGCCCCCGGGCAGGACGACGGCCGCTGCGTGCACTGCCGCAAGTTCCTCACGCTCGAGTGCCCGTACATCGACCACTTCCTTGGAGAGGATGAGGAGTGAGCGGGAGAGCGTTCTTCATCGGCCGGTTCCAGCCGTTCCACCGGGGTCACCTCGCGACGGTCAAGCGGATCCTGGAGACGCACGACGAGATCATCGTCGGGATCGGTTCGGCGCAGTACAGCCATACCGGCGAGAACCCCTTCACCGCAGGGGAGCGGTACGAGATGATCAAACGCGCCCTCGATGCGGAGGGCATCCACAACTACCACATCGTGCCGATCCCGGACACGCACGTGCACAGCGTCTGGGTGAGCCACGTCCTCTCGCTCGTGCCGCGCTTCGATGTCGTGTTCTCGAACTCCGACCTCGTCGTCCGGCTCTTCCGGGAGCATGGGTTCAAGGTCCTCTCACCGCCGCTCGTGGACCGGGAGCGGCTGTCCGGCACCCGCGTGCGGGAAGCGATGCTGAAAGGCGGCGATTGGCAATCGCTCGTCCCCGCCGTCGTCGCGGAGTACATCCACGAGATCGACGGGGTCGAGCGGATCCGGGAGACGCACAAGTACTCGACGCCGTACGGCACCCGCGAGAACCACGACGAATGAGAAAGCACACCCGTCCACGACCCTTCCGAGGACGGGCGCGGGCAGGCATCCCTCCAGAACGAGCGTCCGTTCGCCTAGATTCCTGCCTCATCCTGTCACGGCCTCTCGGGTCATAATTCATGGTTACCTGGAAGTTACCAGCGAACGTTCCGTTCTCGACGTTCCCCGACGGCTCGCCACGAGATCAGGTAGCCGCAGTACGGGTCGTCCTTCAGCAGGCAGGCGACTTTCGTCACGGTCCCTTCGATCCCGATGAGCTCGAGGAACCCCTCGTAGGTCCCGAGCCACGCGGCACACCGCGCCGGGCTGCTCATCCAGTCGTAGTGTTTCATGATCGCCCGACGGTCCTGGACGTCGACCTCGAGACGGCCGTGGTTGTAGTCCCGGTGGTACGCGTTCGGTGAGAGCTCCAGGAGGAGAGGCAGCGGCAGCGCCCGGGTCAGCAGACGCCGGAGCGACGCAAAATTGCCGGCCTCCTCACGGAGCATCGTCCGTGTCGCTTCGTACGTCCCGTCGCCGAAGCGGGATTCGACAAGGTCCAGGACCTCCAGCACGCATCGCAACGGATACCACCCGTCGACGTCCAGACGGGCGGGGTCGAGGCCGGCTTCGAGCAGCAACGAGTCCGCTGCCGTCCGGCCGTGCCTCACGGACACCCAATGGTGGTAGTTCCGAAACTGGCTCCCCCGCACCATCGGCGCGACGAGCCGGTCTCCGCGCGCATCCGCGACCTCCGTGAAGACCGCAACGCCGAGGTTCGTCGGCGCATACAGCTTTCCTCGGCGCTCCGCGCCGACCGATCGAACGAGGCCCGCGCGGACGAGCTCGCCAAGCGTCCGGCTCACGTGCGGGAGCCGCAGGCCGGTGTTCTTCGCGAGCTGCACGGGCGTCTTCGGACCCGGGATGACGGCGGCGAGGACCTTCTCGCGCTGCCGACTCGCGATCACGTACGAAAGGCGCTCGAGCGAATCCGGAGGACGGGCGCGAACCGAGTCCATCCTGGTTCCCGTGAGGCTGCCAATGAAACCCGGGCCTCATTACCCTTTCTCAGGCCGTCGCGAGGTAGCCGATGAGCACCGGGACGAGGAGCGACGCCATCAGATGCACCCGCCGGACGCGGAGCGAGATTGGGACGAGACCGACGACCGCGGCCAGCGACGCGATGGTGAGGCCGACCGGGCCGGAGACGACGGCGAGGAGCGCGACGAGCGCGACGAGGGATGCACCGCAAACCCGACGCGGGTCCGCCGTCGACGAACGCGATGCGACCCAGCGGGCCGTGCGGACGGCCAGGGGCGCCGCGACGGCCGTCGCGAGGACGGTCCCCAGGATCAGGACCGCGAGCGACGCCGGGACCCGCAGCGGCTCCGTCCAGGACCCGACCTCGGGCAGCAGCCAATCCACGGCGACCGCCGCGCCGCTGCGGGAGCGATGGATCATGTACAGGACCGCGACGCTCAGGAGCGCGGTCGAGCTGGACACGGCGCCGAGGACGACCATGAACTGCGATGGGCCCGTCGACTTGCGGACGCGCAGGGAGGCCAAGGTCGCAGCCGCACCGCCGCTCAGGCCCGGCAGCCACGAGACGCTCGCGCCCGCGAGCGTGCCGCGAATCGAGGAGCGGACGTCCGTCCGGTTGATCGCGCGCAGAGGTTCGAGCCGCTGCAGCGGGATCGTGCCGGGCCCCGCCCTCAGTCCGATGAGCAGGCTCGGGATCCCGAAGAGCCCGGAGAACAACGGGAACAGGATCACTCCGGCGTCGAGCGGGGTGGGTCCTCGCAACGTCGCCACGCCGAGGGCCCCGGCGAGCGCCTGGACCCATGCCGCCCGCCAGACTCGACGGGCCTTCCCTCCGCGGGACTCGGACACGAGCAACGCCCCGAGGACGAACGCGAGGAAGAGCGCGGACCACGGTCGAAAGCGATCCGCGAGGCCAATCGGATCCGATAGCACGGCCCGCAAGGGGATCAGCGCGAGCACCGCGAACGCGGTGCCGAGCACCACGCCGCGTGCCGCGAGGGCGACCGCCTTCGCCCCTTGTCCGACCCGGAGGAGGCGGTGGCCGGGCAACACGGCCAGCGCCGTGTCCTCGCTGGGTGCGCCCAGGAACACGCTCGGGATGAAGTCGAAGACGGCGTGGGCGGCCGCGGTCGCGAGCAGGTAGAGCGCGAGGAAGATGCCGACGCCGCTCGCCGCGGTGGCTTCCGGGAGGATCGACGCGAGGAACGCCGCCCACGCGGGCTCCGTGGCCAAGACAAACGCGGCGACGTTGTTCACGTGCAACCCCGGCGAAAGGCCGGTCACGATGCCGGTGAAGACGCCGAGCATCACGACGAGGACGAAGCCGAGGAGGAACGCCGGGAGGAGCACGCGAGCGGAGCGTGCGTCTGGAGGGTGAAGCTCCGCGGTGCAGGTAGGCTACACTCACGCCGTGCGTTTCGCGCCCCAGCCACCGCCGCCCGGCGTCTCGATGATCAGCACGTCGCCTTTCGAGAGGGGGACCGTGACCTTCGAGGGCAGGCGACGCCTCTTGCCGTCGTGCACGAGGAAGTTCCGTCCGGGCCGACCGTCCGCGCCGCCGTGCAGGCCGCTCGGCGGGAGGACCCGCCTCTCCGTGAGGATCGACGCGGTGCCCCTCGAGGCGAGGAGCCGCACGGACCGGCGGACGCCGTCGCCGCCCGGATGAAGGCCCCCGCCGCCGCTCGCCGGGATGAGCCGGTATTCCTCGACGCGGAGCGGGTACGCGAGCTCGAGCGCCTCGACCGGCGTGTTCCGCGTGTTCGTCATGTGCGTGTGGACTCCGGACATGCCGTCCCGGAACGGGAGGGCGCCTTCCCCGCCCGCGATCGTCTCATAGTAGGAGAAGGGCTTTCGTCCGGATGCGCCGATCGTCAGGTTGTTCATCGTCCCCTGGCTCTGCGCCGGAACGCGGTCCGCGAGGGGTTCGGCGAGTGCGCGGAAGATCACGTCCACGATTCGCTGCGACGTCTCCACGTTGCCCGCCGCGACCGCGGCCGGCGATCGCGCGCGCACGAGGCTCCCTTCTTCCGCGAGCACCCGCACGGGTCGATACGCACCCGCATTCCGGGGCGCCTCGGGGTCCGTGAGACAGCGCACGACGTAGTACGAGGCGCTCAAGGTGACGGCGAGGGGCGCGTTCACGTTGCCGTCGACCTGCCGGTCCGTGCCGGCGAAGTTGATCGTGAATCCGGACCCGCCGATCGACACCTCCGCCCGAATCCGGATCCGCGAGTCTCGGTCGGAATGTGCCGACTCGAGGAAGTCCTCCGCGTTCCAGGTCCCTCGGGGCAGCGGTTGAATCGCGGCCCGCACCCGCCGTTCGGCATAATCGAGGAGCGCATCGGAGTTCGCTCGGAGGCGCGTCACCCCGTGCCGTGACGCGAGCTCCGCCAGACGGCGCGCCCCGAGCTCGTTCGCGGCCACCTGGGCGCGGAGGTCGCCGAGACGCTCCGGCGGATTCAACGTCTCGCGTCGGAAGCGGTCGAGGACCTCCCGCCGCTCCCGACCGCGGTCGAGGAACTTCTGCGGCTCCAGCACGATGCCCTCCTCCTCGAGGCGCGTGGCGTCCGCGGGCATCGACCCCGGCGCAATCCCGCCGATATCGGCGTGGTGGGCACGGTTCGCGGCGAATCCGAGGACCCGTCCGCGGACGAACACGGGGCGGACCAGGGTGACGTCGGGGAGATGCGTCCCGCCGCGGTAGGGATCGTTCAGGATGACTTGATCGCCTTCGCGCAGCGTGCCCGGGAATTCTTGCAGGACCGCCTCGACGGCCGTCGGCATCGACCCGAGGTGGACCGGGATGTGTTCCGCTTGTACGAGCATCCGGCCGTCCTCGTCGAAGAGGCCGCAGCTCGCGTCCATCCGCTCCTTGATGTTCGGGGAGTACGCGGTCCTCCGGAGGGCGGTGCCCATCTCCTCCGCGATGAACGCAAACGCCATCCGGGCCACTTCGAGTTCGATCGGGTTCACATGCCCACCTCGATCACGAGCAGGCCGGGAGGTCGGATCGACACGCGCGCGTCCGGAGGGACGACGGTCGTCGCGTGGTCCTCCTCGATGATGGCGGGTCCATCGATTTCCGCGGTGATTCCGAGTGAATCGCGATGCACGACCTGGGCATCCAGCCATCCGTCCTCGAACAGAACTCGTCGGTGGCCGGATGGATGCGAAGGACGGGTCGGTCGGGCCGGAGTTGGGACGCGCCTCGGGACCCGCACCGCGAGACGGACCGTGACGAGCTCGATCGGTTCGTTCCGTGATACGTACCCATATCGGGCTCGATGGGCGCGTCGGAAGGACGCCGCAAGGTCTCCGCGGAGCGGGACGCTCAGCTCGTAACTCTGACCGCGAAAGCGAAGGTCGACGGTCGCGTCCATGAGCGCGCGCCGGGGGTCGAACCCTTGGGACTCGAGATCCGAACGAGCGCGCTCCTTGAATTCCCTCATCACCCGATCGATCACAGGCCCGGCGCGATCCAGTGGACGCAACACGCTGCGGCTGTACTCCCGACCGACGGGAGAGATGAGGACGCCGTACGCGGAGAACGCCCCGGGCAAGAACGGCACGACGACGATCCGCATGCCGATCTCGCGCGCGAGCGCGACGGCGTGCATCGGGCCGGCACCGCCGAAGGCGAGGAGCGCCTGCTCCGTCGGATCGACCCCGCGGCGGGCGAGCACGAGGCGCATCGCCTTCGCCATCGAGGCTCGCACGACCCGTTGCACCCCGAGCACCGCCTCGTCGGCCGAGATCCGGAGGTCCGCCGCGAGCCGTTCGATCGCCTTCGCGGCGAGTTCCTTGCGCAGCGGGAGCGCGCCGCCGAGAAGTCCAGGGCCCAACGCTCCGCCCACGAGGTCCGCATCGGTCACCGTGACGCGGTCGCCGCCCTTGCCGTACGCGACGGGTCCGGGATCCGCGCCCGCGCTCTCCGGTCCGACCCGCAACGCACCCCCGGGATCGATCACGGCGAGGCTCCCGCCGCCCGCCCCCACCGACTCGATGTCGATGACGGGCAACGCGAGCGGGAAGGTATCGATGACCGCCTCCGTCGTCCAAGCCGGCTCGCCGTCCTCCAAGACGGAGAAGTCCGCACTCGTCCCGCCCATGTCGAACGTCATCAGGTGTCGAAGTCCCGGCGCGCGGGCGATTGACGCCGCCGCGGCCACGCCGCCCGCGGGGCCGCTGAGGACCATGTCGATCGGCCGCCGAACGACCGCGCGGTCCGTGGTCACGCTCCCGGACGAACGCATCACGAGGAAGCCGTGGCGGAGGGAAGCCTCGAGGGCGGCGAGGTATCGAGTCACGAGCGGCTTCACGTACGCGTCGAGGACCGTCGTCGACGAGCGTTCGTACTCTCGAAACTCCGCGAGGACCTCGTGGCTCACGGAAATCGGGAGGTCGCCCAAGGCCCGGGCCATCGCTCGTTCGTCCTGGGGACGGAGGAACGAGAACAGCAGCGAAACCGCGACCGACTCCGCTCCCGACTTGCGCACCGCGCGCACCACGCGTTTGATGTCTCGGGGTGTCGGCCGCAACAACGGACGGCCCCGCGCGTCGATGCGTTCGCGGAGTCCAAAGCACCCCTCGCGCGGCACGGGAGGCGAGGGTCGCGTCACCCGGAAATCGTACAGGGAAGGGCGATCCTGCCGTGCAATCGTGAGCAGGTCCTCGAACCCCGCAGTCGTGATGAACGCAACGCGCGCACCCTTCCGCTCGAGGATCGCGTTCGTCGCCACGGTGGTCCCGTGGGACATCCCCGTGGCGCCGAGTTCCCGCATCCCCGCGTTCACGGCCTCGGCAGGGTCTCGGGTCGACGGAAGTTTGCGGGAGACGACGGAACGGCCGCGAAAGCCAACAAAATCCGTGAAGGTTCCGCCGACATCGACGCCGACGTCCACGCCGGCGGAATGGACGGACGACTCAAGTCCTTTGTCGCCGAACTACGCGTTCCCGTTGTTCTTCAGGGAGCCCTCCATGAACTGCCGATATCCTTCGAGGTCCAGCAGCCCGTGGCCGCTGTAGTTGAACGCGATCACCGTCTCCTCGTTCCGCGCCTTCGCTTCGAGCGCGAGGTCGATCGCCCCGCGAATCGCGTGGCACGTCTCCGGTGCCGGGATGAGTCCCTCGGTCTTCGCGAAGATCTGCCCCGCTTCGAACGTGCTCAGCTGGTCCGCGGCGCGCGGCTCGACGATCCCCGCATCGAGGAGCACGCTGAGCGTCGCGGCGGTCCCGTGGTACCGCAATCCGCCCGCGTGGATGCGTGGCGGCACGAACGTGTGGCCGAGCGTGTGCATCTTGACGAGCGGCGTCATCTCGCCCGTGTCGCCGAAGTCGTACTCGTATTTGCCCTGGGTCATCGACGGGACGGATACCGGCTCGACCGCGACGAAGCGCGTCTCGGACCGGCCGTGGAGACGTTCGCCGATCATCGGGTACGCGAAGCCCGCGAAGTTCGATCCGCCGCCGACGCTGCCCACCATGTAATCCGGCGTCACGTCCGCGAGCTCGAA
>WNGF01002859.1_pt1 | contig 23875 bp, 20 predicted proteins | sample 5400641 | NCBI WGS metagenome assembly WNGF01 (sample SAMN13153371, study PRJNA577476) | soil metagenome | isolation source: 80 cm soil or saprolite under grassland replicate 2 | place: USA:California | collected 2016-06-15 | reverse complement strand
GAACCGCATCCGCCGGGGCGGGCACACTCGATCATGCATCCGGGCCTCCTTCGCGAGCTGGGTCTTGGTCGACCACAAGGCTCGCCGGAGGCCCGGACGCGATCAGCCGTCTCGAAGGTGTGTGGTTAGTCCAGCTAGATGACCGGTGGAAGCGTCTCTACGCGATCCTGTCTCCTTGAGGTTTAGCGGCGCAGTCTGATCGCGTTGAGATCTTCGCGCTCGATCTCTGCGGCGCGACGGATCAGGTCCTCGACGTCGTCGTGCTCCGCGTGGATGTACCGCCCCGCGAGCGCGTCGGCTCGGCCTGACGCGAGGACGCGCACGAGCCGCGGCGCGAGCTCCGGCGGCGTCCACGGCATGTCGTCGCCGAACCGGCTCGTCATCTGCGTCCGCACGAGGCCCGGACTGAACACGAACACCGGGATGCCGTGTGGCCCGAGGTGACCGGCGAGGATCTCGCCGAAGCGTCCGACCGCCGCCTTGCTCGCGGAGTAGGCGCTGTTGGTCGAGCCGGGGAGGTACGAGGCGCCGCTGCTGGTGATCACGATCCGGCCGTGGCCGCGCTCGATCATCGCGGCAATCACCGAGCGGCAGGAGAGATAGACGCCGAGCACGTTGACCTCGAATACGCGCCACCAGTCCTCCGGCTCCACCGTCCACGCGCCCCCGTCCTCTCCGGTGCCGATGCCGGCGTTCGCGACGAGTAGGTCGATCGGCCCGAGCTCGCGTTCTGTCTCGCTGACCATCTGCTCGACGCCATCGCGATCGGTGACGTCCACCTCGAGTGCGAGCCCGCCGATCTCCTGCGCCACCTTCTCGACCTGCTCCCGCGTCCGGGCCGCGACCGCCACCCGGGCGCCCGCGTCTGCGAGCTCGCGCGCTATCCCCGCGCCGATCCCGCGACCGCCGCCGGTGACGAGCGCAACCTGGCCTGTGAGATCATCCTGCGGCGGCACGAGGCGGGAGGATAGTTGCGCCCCAGCGGGCTCCGCTCCACCTCCACTCGTGAGCCTCGCGGCAGAGGCCCGCGCGGACGGGGTTCTGAACGACGTACTCGCATGCTCGCTGAAGGTGCTCGTCGCTCCTGATCACGAACGCGGCGAAGCGGCTGCCGAAGAGGTGGCCGCTGCGGCTGTGGCGCTCGTTGAACCGCTGCGCGTAGACGCCGTTGAGCCCGTGCACGCCGCTCGACAGTCGAGCGAGGGCCGTCTCCACGACCAGGTGGTAGTGGTTCGGCATCAGGCAGAACGCGTTGCAGGTCCACGCCTCCCGCCGCACGGCGCGCGCGAGTAGTTCCAGGTACAGCCGGCGGTCCTCGTTGTCACGCGAGATCGGCATCCGCGCCACGCCGCGCGCGGTGACGTGGTAGATCCCTTCGGAGGGGAGAACGTTCCGTGGCAGCCGCGGCACCACCCGACCGTAGCCGCGACGACTGCACGAACGGCCCCCGGTGGACGAATCGTCGCGCTTTCGTCACGGTCCGCACCGTCCTGCTGGGCCATGTCCGGGGACTGTCCCCGGACATGGCGGGAAGAGGCGGTTGTGGAAGAAAAGACTCGAAGCCGTCACGCGTTCACGGCGCGCGCGATCTCTTCCAGCGTCTCCGGGTTCTCCAGCGACGAGAGATCGCCCGGGTCGGTGCCGAGAGCCTTCGCGCGGACGGCCCTGCGGACGATCTTCGCGCTTCGCGTCTTGGGCAGCGCGGACACGAACAGCACCCGCTCCGGGGCGAACGCCTTCCCGAGCTCTCCCGCCGCGAGCGCCCGCAGCTCGCCCGCCAGCTCCCGGCTCGGCGAGACGCCGGGAACGAGAGCGCAGAAGACCCAGGCGACCTCGCCCTTCACCTCGTGGGGCACCCCCACCGCGGCGGCCTCGGCCACCGAAGGATGCGCCACCACCGCCGATTCCAGCTCAGCGGGCCCGAGCCGCTTGCCCGCGATGTTGAGCGTGTCGTCCGAACGCCCGTGCAGGAACCAGGAGCCGTCCTCGTCCACGGAGGCCCAGTCGCCGTGCACCCAGATCCCCGGGAGCCGCCGCCAGTAGGTGTCGAGGTACCGCTCCGGGTCGCCCCAGAAGCCGCGCGTCATGCCGGGAAACGGCCGTCGGCAGACCAGCTCGCCCACCTCGCCGCGCAGCGGGCGCCCCTCCGAGTCGACCACGTCCATCGCCATCCCGAGCGCGGGCCCGCCGAGCGAGCAGGCCTTGATCGGAACTGCCGGCGACGGCGAAAGGAAGCACGCGCCGACCTCGGTCCCGCCCGAGCAGTTGATGATCGGGCAGCGCCCGCCGCCCACGTGCTCGAAGAGCCAGCGGTACGGCTCCGGGTTCCACGGCTCGCCCGTCGTCACCAAGATCCGCAGCGACGAGAGATCGTGCCGCTCGACCAGCTCGGCGCCGTGCGGGATCAGCGCGCGAACGAGCGTGGGCGAGAGGCCGAGGATCGAGACGCGCTCGCGCTCGACAAGCCCCCAGAGCCGGTCGGCGGCCGGGTAGTCCGGCGCCCCCTCGGCGAAGACGATTGTGCACCCCAGCGCCATCCCCCCGACCACCTCCCAGGGCCCCATGATCCAGCCCATGTCGGTGACGAAGTGGATGACGTCACCCGGCTGCGCGTCCGCCTGGTAGGCGACCTCGCGGGTGATCGAGACGAGAAAGCCGCCCTGGACGTGGAGGACGCCCTTCGGCAGCCCGGTCGTGCCCGAGGTGTAGGTGAGCAGGTAGGGGTGCTCCGAGTCGACCTCCAGCGGCTCGAGCTCTCCGGTGGAGCCGGCGACCGCCTCCTCCCAGAAGACGTCGCGCTCGCGCCGCATCGGCACGTCGTCCCGCCCGAGCCGTCGCCAGACGACGACGTGCTCGACCGACGGCGACTCCGCGAGCGCCTCGTCGACGAGCTCCTTCATGCGAACCTCGCGCCCCCGCCGCAGCGAGCCGTCGGCGGTGATCACGACCTTCGCCTCGGCGTGCCGGAGCCTCGCCGCGATCGCCGGCGCCGCGAACCCGGAGAAGATCGGCACCTGGATCGCGCCGATGTGCGCGCAGGCGTGCGAGGCGACGGCGACCTCGGGCGACATCGGCAGGAAGATGGCGACCCGGTCGCCCGGCTCGACCCCGAGCGCGACGAGGCCCTCGGCGAGGCGCGTCACCGCCTCGGACAGCTCGCGGTAGGTCAGCGCCCGCCGCGAATCGTCCTCGCTCTGCCACACGGCCGCCTCGGTGTCGGCCCGCGCGCCCCGGGCCCAGCGGTGGACGCAGTTCCAGGCGAGATTGAGCCTGCCGCCGACGAACCAGGTCGCCCATTCCGGGCCGCGCGACTCGTTCACCACGGCGTCCCATGGCCGCGCGAACTCGAGCCCCATGTCCTCGATCGCCGCAGGCCAGAACCGCTCCGGCTCCTCCGCCGAGAAGCGAACCAGCTCCCAGTAGTCGTCGAACCCGAGCCGCCGTGCGAGGCGCATCGCGTTCGAGGCCTCGCGCACCTCCTCGGACGGCCGCCAGATCGCCTCCACGCGGGGAAATGTAACTTGACGCCTCAGGCTAGTGGCCGCTAACCTAGTGCGCGCTAACTACCCGAGCGACGAGAGAGGAGTGGTCGGGTGCGAGCACGGATTTTCGCCGAGGAGAATCGGAAGTGGTGGACGCTGGGAGCGGTCGCGTTCGGCCTCTTCATGATCATGCTCGACAACACGATCGTGAACGTGGCGCTGCCCTCGATCCAGCGCGATCTCGGGATCGGCATCTCCGAGCTCGAGTGGGTCGTGAACGGCTACGCGCTCACCTTTGCGGTCCTGATGCTCACCGGCGGAAAGCTCGCAGACCTCCTCGGCCGGCGCCTGGTCTTCATCGTCGGCCTCGCCATCTTCTCGGGCGCGTCGCTCGCGTGCGGCCTCGCCCCGAGCGCCGGCTTCCTGATCGGCGCCCGCGTCGTTCAGGGTGCCGGCGCGGCCCTGATGAACCCCGCGACGCTCTCGATCATCACCGCGACCTTCCCGCCCCGCCAGCGCGGGATGGCGATCGGCATCTGGGCGGGCGTGTCCGCCCTCGCGCTCGCGATCGGGCCGCTTCTCGGCGGCGTGATCACGCAGCACATCAGTTGGGGCTGGATCTTCTTCATCAACGTTCCGGTCGGGATCCTCGCGATCGTCGTCGCGCGCCTGGTGATCCAGGAGTCTCGCGACACGTCGGCCGAGCAGCGGCTCGACCTCCCCGGCCTGCTCACGTCTGCGATCGGCCTGTTCGCGCTCACCTACGCGCTGATCGAGGCGAACAGCTACGGCTGGACGTCCGCGCGGATCCTGTCGCTCTTCGCGGCCACGGTCATCGGGCTCGCGCTGTTCGTCGCCCTCGAGCTCCGCCAGCGAATCCCGATGCTCGACCTCTCCCTCTTTCGCAACGCGACCTTCGCGGGAGCAAACGCGGTGATGCTCCTCGTCGCGCTGGCGATGTTCGGCGTCTTCTTCTACGTCTCGCTCTACATGCAGAACGTGCTGCACTACTCCCCCACCCAGGCGGGCGCGACCTTCCTGCCGATGACGCTCTGCATCGTCTTCCTCGCGCCGATCGCGGGGCGAATGACGGATCGCCTCGGCCCGCGCTGGTTGATCGGCGCCGGGATGACGCTTGTTGCCGGCTCGCTCATCATCTTCGCCCAGCTCGACCGGCACTCGAACTTCTGGGACATCTTCCCGGGCCTTCTGGTCGGCGGCGCCGGGATGGCGATGTCGATGGCGCCGACGACCGCCACGGCGATGCAGGCCGTTTCGATCGACAAGGCCGGCGTCGGCTCGGCCGTCCTGAACAGCATGCGCCAGGTCGGCGGCTCGCTCGGGATCGCGGTCATGGGAGCGATCGTGGCCGCGTTCGTCCACGTGCCGAGAACCGATCCTCGCGTCGTGCCGCAGTTCGTCGACGGCTTCCAGCGCGCGCTCGAGGTCGCGGCCGTGATCGCCTTCAGCGCGGCCGTCGTCGCCGTCGTCACCCTCCGCAAGCCGGAGCACGGCGAGGAGATCGCGCCCGTCCCCGAAGAGGTAGCCGCGTGAAGGAGCCCCGCGCGCGGCTGACGGCGCAGCAGCGGAAGGCTGCGGTCGTCGAGACCGCGTGCCGCGTCTTCGCCAAGCGGAGCTACCACGGCTCGACCACCGCGCAGATCGCGCGCGAGACCGGGGTGACCGAGCCGGTCCTCTACCGCCACTTCGCCTCGAAGCGCGAGCTCTACCTCGCCTGCCTCGACTCCGTCTGGGAGCAGGTTCGGACGCTCTGGGAGGAGGCGCTCGAGGCCGAGGAGGACCCGGCGAACTGGCTGAAGACGATCGGCAAGGCGTACCTCGAGGCTCGCGCCGCGGCCCGGATCGTCCTCGTCGATCTCTGGATCCAGGCGTTGACCGAGGCCGCGGACGACCCCGAGATCCGCCGCGCGCTCCGCGACCAGGTGCGCGAGGTGCACAACTTCGTCGCCGACCTGATCCGCCGCGCGCAGAAAGACGGCGGCATCCTCCGCGAGCGAGATGCCGATGCCGAGGCGTGGATCTTCATCTCGCTCGGCCTCCTCAGCACGATCGACCACCGCCTCGGCAGCCTCGTCGGCGACGAGTTCGACAACATCATCGCCAGCCGCCGCAAGTGGATGACAGGCCGGACCGATTAGATCCGCCGCCTGGCGGTTCGTCATCGAGAGCCGGAGCGTGCAGCGGAGCCGGCCGCAGGCCGGCGGAGTCTGCGCGGGCTGGAATGCCGTCTAGGTCGAAGGCGGTACCGAAGCGCCGGGCCGAAAACAAGCCCCCCGCTGCGGCTCGGGGGGCTTCATAAGGGTTGTGCCCCGCTTTGAAGGCGACGACCCGGAGGCCTTGGCTCTGCGGCCCAGCCACGCCTCCGGGCCCTGGTCGCCGTCTCTGGCGCGCCCCCTGCGTCCCGTAAGCCTGGCGTCCGGCTGGGGTGCAAGGTGGACCGACTATAGACGTGTCCCTAGTGGGAGTCAAGTAGCTAAATCAAGTGATTTCGAAAACGGCCAGTTCACTCTGTTTCCGGCACAGACATGACCTTTTTGGGGGATATTCAGCCGGTGGTACTTGCGTCGAAGTCAAGTATGCGTTTCACTTCGCCCTAGGTCTTCGATGTCCCGCGTCTCTCTGCATGCCCACACCCGCACCCCCGCCCAGCTGGGCAGCGCACGCCTCGGCGAGCGCGTTCGCCAGCTGCGGGTCGCGGCGGGCCTGACGCAGAGCGACCTCGCCGGCGAGCGGTTTTCGAAGGAGTACGTCAGCCAGATCGAGCGCGGCAAGACCCGTCCCACGCGCGAGACCGTCGAGTGGCTCGCCTCGAAGCTGGGCGTCGACGCCGGCTTCCTCGAGCGCGGTGTCTCCGCCGACGAGCGGAGCCGCGTCGAGGCGATGCTGGCCCGCGCGGAGGCGCTGACAAACGCGCACCAGTACGACGATGCGATCGACGAGCTCGAGAACTCGCGCACGGCCGTTCTGGCCACCGGCGCGACCGAGCTCGAGGCGCGCGCACTCACGACCGAGGCGTGGGCCCGGATGGAGCGCGGCGAGGTCAAGCCGGCGCTCGAGCTGCTCGACCGCTGTCGGACGATCGTCGAACAGCCTCAGTTCTCCGACGTCGACCGGGCCGACGTACTTCGTCGTCTGGGTGTCTGCCGTTACAAACTCTCGAGCATCGCCACGGCCGTCGGCCTTCTCAACGAAGCCTTCAAGCTGGCCGAGAAATCGGATCTGCCATGTGACCTGCTCCGGTCAGACATCCTCCATTGGCGTTCCCGCTGCTATCGACGCCAGCGCGACCTCGAGGCGGCGCGCGAGGACGTCGAGCGCGCGCTCGAGCTCGCCAAGGCCCTCGACGACCGCCGCGCGATGGCGGACGTCTACTTCCAGGCCTCGCTTGTCTCGGAGCGGATGGGTCACTGGGTGCTCGCGCGAAGCTATGCCGAGCAGGCCAAGGCCCTCTTCGAGCAGCTCGAGGACGATCGGAACGTCGGTCGCCTCTTGAACAACCTCGGCGGGCTGAACCTGATGCTCGGCAAACCCGACGCTGCGATCGACTACCTCAAGGCATCGTTCAGCACCGCTCTCGAGGTCGACAGCACCGAGGACGCCGCGGTCGCGGCGGGTTCGCTCGCCACAGTCCACCTCCAGCTCGGAGACTACGAGCAGGCTGAGCAGCTCGCTCAGCAGGCGCTTGGCCTCCTTGCCGGCAGGGTCGACTGGCTCCACGAGATCGCTCCCTCCGAGCTGACGCTCGGCCGAGCGCTCATGGAGCAGGGCCGTCTCGACGAGGCGGAAGAGCATTTCCGTGCCGCCGATGCAGCCGCAGAGCAGCTCCAATCGGTTAGTCATCGTGCTGCCGCGTGGATCGCCCAGGGCGACCTCGCTGCACGGCGCGGAGACGAAAAGACTGCCGCGCGGCTCTACCGCACCGCCGCAGAGGCTCTACAGGATGTCCGCTTCTAAGTCGAGAAAGGAGGTGAATATGAACAAGGCACGCTTGATCTACGTCACCGCCCTCCTCTGCGTCATGGTGTTCTACTTCCAGGGCTTCATGAGGCTGAGTTACCTCGGCGCTCCCGGAAGCTGGCACGACGGCTCCTAGCCCCTAGCCGTGTCGGGCCGCGTCTCCGTCCCGACCAGCAAGGGGAAAGCGAAGCCGTCGGCCGCGACGCATCAGCCGCACTCCTGCTCGGCGGCATCCCCCGTACCGGCGTCGGTTCTCGCGGCACCTTTCCATAGCTAGACTCGCGTGGTGGGCCGCGTCGCCCTGGTTGTTCTCCTCGTTGCGGCTCTCGTCGCCGCGTGCGGCGGCTCGAAGTCCTCGCGGGGCACGATCGACGCGATCGTCGCGCGACCCGGCCCGGATGTTGCGGTGACCGAGGGCGCGGGGGATTTCGTCCCCGGGCTCGTCCGCTACCCCTTCATGGTGATCCGGCACGACGCCCGCCCCGTGTACCGGCCGAGCGCTCGGGTCTGGGTTGGGACCGGGCGGGAAGCGAAGCCGTTCGAGCGGACGATCGCACGACTCGAGCCGATCGGCGTCCCCGGCCTCTCGGGGCCGGCGGCCGGGAACCTGACCCGTCTCTACGTCGCGCATCTGCACATCGACCGGCCGGGGCGGTACTGGCTCGTCGCCGAGCCGCGCCGGGCCCGCATCCAGGCGATCGGCGTCTTCGACGTGCACGCACGTTCGACGGTGCCGGCGGTGGGAGAGCGCGCCCCTGACACCGACACGCCCACCCTGGCAGACGCGAGCGCGGCGGCCTTGACGACGCGACGACCGCCCGACCTGGACCTGCTCCGCTACTCGGTCGCGGACGCGCTTGCCGCCCGCCGGCCCTTCGTCGTCACCTTTGCGACGCCGAGGTTCTGCACCAGCCGCACGTGCGGGCCGGTCGTGGACGTGGTGGACGCGGTGCGCAGGCGCTTCGCGTCGCGCGGCGTCCGCTTCATTCACGTCGAGGTCTTCACCGGCAACGACCCGTCCAAGGGCTATAACCGCTGGATGCGCGGGTGGGGTCTCCGCAGCGAGCCGTGGACGTTCCTTGTCGGCCGGGACGGGCGCGTCAAGGCGAAGTTCGAGGGTTCCGTCTCCGAGGCGGAGCTCGCGGCGGCGATCCGGAGGACGCTCCTGTGATCCGCACGCCGGGGGAGCTGTAGGCCCGGGAACACCGTTGCCTGGCCGCCCGTTGTGTGGTGGGATAGGTCGCTTCATTCCGCAAAGGGAGGGTGCGAATGGCTGTGAACGGTTACGCGAAGCCGGTGCTCGTCACGACCGAGTGGCTCGCCGAGCACCTGAACGACGACGGCGTCGTCGTCGCGGAGGTCGACGAGAACCCCGACGTCTACGACGAGGGGCACATCCCGGGGTCGATCAAGCTGCACTGGCGCGACGACCTCCAGGACCCGGTCGAGCGCGACCTCGTCGAGCGCGAGGTCTTCGAGCGGCTCCTCGGCGCGCGCGGGATCTCGAACGACACCACGCTCGTCCTCTACGGGGACAAGAACAACTGGTTCGCCGCGTACGCCTACTGGTACCTGAAGATCTACGGGCACGAGGACGTGCGCATCCTCGACGGCGGCCGTCAGAAATGGATCGACGAGGGCCGCGAGGTGACGACGGACGTCCCCTCGCCGCAGCAGGCCCAATACCAGGCGAAGGAGCGCGACGAGTCGATCCGCGCGTTCCGCGACGCGGTCCGGGAGGGGATCGGCGCAGGCGAGAAGGCGCTGGTCGACGTTCGCAGCCCGCAGGAGTACTCGGGCGAGCTGATCTCGCCGCCCGGCTACGAGCAGGAGGGCGCGCAGCGCGCGGGCCACATCCCGACGGCGCAGTCGATTCCGTGGGCACAGGCCGTGCGCGACGACGGTACCTTCAAGCCGGCCGACGAGCTGCGCCAGCTCTACGAGGGCAAGGGCGTCAGTCCCGAGAAGGAGGTCACCGCCTACTGCCGCATCGGCGAGCGCAGCGCACACACCTGGTTCGTTCTGCGCGAGCTGCTCGGCTACGAGACCGTCAAGAACTACGACGGCTCGTGGACCGAGTGGGGCAACCTCGTCGACGTGCCGATCGAGAAGACGGCCTAGAGGGAGGAGTCGCGCGAACGAGCACGAACAGGGGGAGCACAGAAGCTCCTCCTCTCCCCTAGCAACGGCGGTTTCGGCCGCCGTTGCTCTCTCTGGGCGGGAATACGAGCAAACCGTCGTTCGTAGTTGGACGAAAGTCCGAACGATCCCTACAGTTCCCGAAACCGCCTTCAGGGAGAGCTTCCGTGGACCTGGATACCGGCAGCATCAAGCTCACCGACCTCGCCTCCTGCGGCGGCTGCGCCGCGAAGTACTCGGCCGCGCGGCTTGAGCAGCTCCTGGCCGGCTTCGTCCCGGCCGAGGCGGAGAACCTGCTGGTCGGGCTCGCCCCCGCCGACGACGCCGCCGTCTACCGTCTCGACGACGAGCGGGCGCTGATCTTCACGCTCGATTTCTTCCCCCCGGTCGTGGACGACCCCGCCGATTACGGCGCGATCGCCGCCACGAACGCCCTCAACGACGTCTTCGCAATGGGCGGCACGCCGTTGCTCGCGCTCTCGATCGCAGCCTTCCCGGAGGAGCTGCCGATGGAGATGCTGGCGGCGATCTTCGCCGCGGCCGACGCGCAGGTGCGGGCCGCCGGCGGGCTCCTGGCCGGGGGGCACACGATCCGGGATGCCGAGCCGAAGTACGGTCTGGCCGTGGTCGGCACCGTTCATCCCGACGCGATCTGGCCCAAGAACGGCGCGCGGGCGGGCGACATGCTCTTCCTGACGAAGCCGCTCGGAACCGGGCTGATCATGACCGGCTACAAGCAGGGCCTCGCCGGATCGCAGCAGCTCGAGAGGGCGATCCGGTGGATGCGAACGCTGAACAACAAGGTCGCCGACGTCCTCCGCGGGCTCGAGCCCAACGCCGTCACCGACGTCACCGGCTTCGGCCTGTTCGGCCACGCGCACGAGGTCGCCGAGCGCAGCCGGGTCCGCGTCCGGCTCGAGTCGGCGCGCTTCCCGGCGATCGACGGCGCGCTCGACCTCGCGCGCCAGGGCGTGCGGACGAGCGGAGACCCTCGCAACCGCGACTTCGCGGCTGCGCACGTCGGGCTCGACGGGATCACGGATACCCTCATCGCGCTCGGCTACGACCCGCAGACAGCCGGTGGCCTGCTGGTCTCGGTTCCCAGCGAGCGCGCGCCGGCGCTCGAGGCGGAGTTCACGTCCCGCAAGCTCTTCATCCGCCGGATCGGCCGCGTCGAGGAGGGCGCCGGAGTCGTCGTCGAGTGACCGCCCGAGGGATGATTCATGGGCGGTTTCAGCCGTTTCACAATGGCCATCTGGCGTATCTGCGCGGCGCTGCGGCGCGCTGTGACGAGGTCTTCGTCGGGATCACCAATCCCGATCCGAGCCGGATCAAGCCGGAAGCGTCCGACCCGCTCCGCCACCTCCCCGAGTCGAACCCGTACACCTACGTCGAGCGGCTGCTGATGGTGGAGGCCGCCGCGCTCGACGCCGGGCTCGACCTCGCGCGCGTACACGTGATCCCGTTCCCGGTAAACGAGCGGGAGCTCTGGCACGCGTACGTGCCCGAAGACGTCGTCCAGTTCATCCGCCTGTTCTCGGACTGGGGCGGCACGAAGCTGGACCGCCTGCGCGAGGCCGGCTACGAGGTCGTCGTCCTCGACGAGGGCGCCGAGAAGGAGATCTCAGGGGCACAGGTGCGCGCGGCGATGCGCGACGGCGGCGACTGGGAGCGCCTGGTTCCCCCCCGCGTTGCCCGGGTGATCGCGAGACTCGAGCGAACCCTGGTGTAAGAGTCGTGTAAGCAGGGAAACTTTTCCCCGTCGCAGCCGTCAACAAGCAGTACCAAGGCCGCAACCCAGGGGGTACAGCATGCGTACGCTCGTATTCATGGCGGTGACCGTCCTGGCGCTGGCCGTGGCCGGCGCATCGAAGCCGGCCGCGACGGTGACGAAGGGCGTCAAGATCACGGCGTCCGGGTTCAGCCCGACCAGCGTCACGATCAAGACAGGCGACGCCGTCAAGTGGACGAACCGCGACACCAAGAACCATCAGGTCGTCGCCAACAACGGCACGTTCGCTTCGCCCACGATCGCTCCGGGGCACAGCTGGACGCACACGTTCAACACCGCGGGCACCTTCCGCTACCACGATGCCCTGCACCCGAGCCTGACAGGCCGGGTCGTGGTCACGGGGCCGCCCCCGGCGGTCTCGATCGGGGCACTCGCTCCGATCCTCGTCTTCGGCCAGAGCACGCACATCTCCGGAACGATCTCGAGCAAGGCGGTAGGTCAGACCGTGACCATCTGGGCCCAGCCGTACGGCCAGGGCTCGGCGGTAGAGATCGCGAGCCTGCTCACCACCACCGGCGGCGCCTGGGACCTCGTCGTGAAGCCGACGCTGCTGACGACCTACGAGGCCCACTGGAAGACCGCCGTCAGCCAGAAGGTCTCGCTCCAGATGCGCCCGAACATCCTCCTCACCGTCGGCAAGAGGTATTGGTTCATCAAGGTGAAGACCAACCACTCGCTCAAGGGCCGCAAGGTCTACCTCCAGCGGTTCTCGCGCTTCCAGCAGTGGGTGAAGTTCAAGCGCGTGATCCTCAACCAGAGCTCGGGCAGGCTGATCGCCGCGCCCAGGCTCACTCACGGCCGCCACACGCTGCGCGTCTTCATGTCGTTCAACCAGGCAGGCGCCGGCTATCTCGACGGCTACAGCCGTACGGTCGTCGTCCGCCGCTAACCGGCCACGGGACCGGGGCGTGCACACGCCCCGGTCTCTCCCCATTAGCCTCCGTCGCGTGTACCCCATCGTCGTCTTCCTGCTCGACGGGCTGGGCGACCGGGCCCACGACGCGCTCGGCGGGCGGACCGGGAACGAGGCGGCCGCGACGCCGAACCTCGACCGGCTCGCGGCGAGCGGCTCCTGCGGGCTCCTGTATGCGGTCGGCCCCGGGCGAGCTCCCTCGAGCGAGGTCGCGCACTGGTCCCTGCTCGGCTACCGTCCGGACGAGTTTCCGGGCCGTGCGGTCTTCGAGGCGCTCGGGCGCGGGCAGGAGGTGAGTCCGGAGCACGTCTTCGCCTACGCCGCGCTGCGTCCCGCCGAGCGGCGCGAGGATGGCTGGTGGCTGACGGGCCGGCCGGACCCCGATCGTGACGCGGAGGAGGCGGAGCGGCTCGTCGAGCGCTGCGACGGGATCGAGATCGGCGGGTTTACCTTCTCGCTCTCGCAGGTCTGGCGCGGCGAGGCTGTCCTGCGGATCTCAGGCGGCGCCGACGAGCGCGTCACCGACACGGATGCCTTCTTCCGTGCATGGCATCCGATGCTGCGCCCGCAGCCGCTCGTCCCCGAGGCCGAGCACACCGCCCGGGCATGCGAGTCCTGGACGCGCGAGGTGATGAGCCGGCTCGACGGGGAGCGGTTCAACGTCATCACGCTCAAGTGGTTCGGGCGGCCGCGCGCGGTGCCGCGCTTCCTCGAGCGGCACGGCGTGACCGGGGCGTTCGCGGCGGATTCCGCCTTCCTGCGCGGTCTGGGCAGCGCGCTCGGGTTGGAAGCGGTGGCCGCGCCGGAGACGGACGATCCGGTCGCCGACCTCCGGGCGCGGATCGAGCTGGCGCGGGCACGGCTCGAGGCGGGCGACACGTTCGTCTTCTGCCACCAGAAGACGACCGACGCGGCCGGGCACACGAAAGATCCGCGGATAAAGCAGAAAACGATCGAGCAGCTCGACGCGGCGATCACGGACCTGCCGACCGACCGGGCGATCGTCTGTCTCACGGGCGACCACGCGACTCCGGCCTCGCCGGACGTGATCCACTCCGGTGACCCGGTGCCGCTGCTGGTCGCCGGGCCGGGCGTTCGGGCCGACCCGGTCGAGCGCTTCGGTGAGCTCGACTGCACCGACGGAGTCCTGGGCCAGCTACGCGGGCCCGACCTGATGCCGGTGCTGCTGAACGCGGCCGACCGGCCGCTCTTCCTCGGCTCGCGCCCGACGCCGTTCGACGGCGCCGACGGGTACCCGGCCCTTTTGCAGCCCCTTCTCTAGAGTTCTCGACGTGCACGTCGAAACGGCGAGCGCGCGGATCCGGGGCTTCGAGCTCGCGCCGGCGCGGTTCTTCCAGATCACCCTCGCCTCGGTCTGGGCGCTCTGGCTGATCGCGATCACGGGCGCGGCCGTGAGGCTGACGGATTCCGGGCTCGGCTGCCGCCACTGGCCCGGGTGCGAGCGCGGCCACCCGCTGCCGGCGAAGGACTACCACGCCTACATCGAGTTCGGGAACCGCGTCTTCGGCGGCGTCGTGATCGCGGTCGCCCTGCTCGCAGCGCTCGGAGCAATGCTGACGCGGGGGCTGCCGCGCTGGGCGCCCCGGCTCGCCGTCGCGGTGTTCCTCGGCACGCTCGCCCAGGCGCCGCTCGGCTACCTGGCGGTGAAGACCGACCTCCGCTGGCCGATCGTTGCCGCGCACCTCCTACTCTCGATGGCCCTCCTCGCAGGCGCGGTCGTCCTCGCGCTCGAGGCGTTCGCACTGCGCTCGGGCCGTGCCGAGCCGCTCGTCCCGCTCGAGCTGCGGCGGCTCGGCCTCGTCGCCGCCGCGGCGTGCCTGGCGCTGCTCGTCAGCGGCACGCTTGCGACCGCCGGCGGCCCCCACTCGGGCGGCGGGGCCGAGCGCGTCGACCGGCTCTGGCGGCTCCAGCCGCTCGTCTACGCACACGCGGCGACCGTCGCCGTCTTCGGCCTCGCCTTCGTCTTTCTGCTCGGCTATCTGGCCGCCCGGCGAGAGCGCTCACCGCGCTTGTTCGTCATCGGCCTCGGGGTGCTCCTGCTCCTGCTGGCGCAGATGGCGATCGGCGAGGCGCAGTACCGGACGCACCTGCCGTGGCCGCTCGTGCTGGTCCACGTCGGGCTCGCGGCCGGCGTGTGGGCGGCGCTCGTCGCCTTCGTCACGGTTCTCTGGCGTCCGCCGGCCGCGCTAGTACGTGGGGGCACGTAGACTGAACCGGTGGCCGAGGAGCTGAGGGTCCATGTGCGGCCGGAGCTCACCCGGCCGGTGCTGATCGCCGCTTTCCGGGGCTGGAACGACGGCGCCCAGGCAGCTTCGCTCGCCGCGGGCTACCTCGCCAAGACCTGGGGAGCGGAGCGGTTCGCCGACGTCGATCCGGAGGGGTTCTTCGACTTCCAGGCGACCCGGCCGCACGTCTCGCTCGAGGAGGGGGTCACCCGGCGGATCGACTGGCCGGAGACCGCCTTCTACCACGCGCGCCCCGACGGGCTCGACCGCGACGTCGTCCTCCTGCTCGGGATCGAGCCGAACCTGCGCTGGCGCACCTTTACGGAGCTGCTCGTCGGCGTCGCGCGCGACCTCGGCGTCGAGCTGATGATCACGCTCGGCGCGCTGCTCGCGGACGTGCCGCACACGCGGCCGTCTCCGGTGACGGGCAGCGCGAGCGACGAGGAGCTCGTCCAGCGGCTCGGGCTCTCCGCCTCCCGCTACGAGGGCCCGACCGGGATCGTCGGCGTCCTGCACGACGCGTGCAGGCGAGCGGGGATCCCCTCGGCGAGCCTCTGGGCAGCCGTTCCCCACTACGTCTCCCTGACTCCGAGCCCGCGGGCGGCGGTCGCGCTCTGCGAGCGGCTCGGCGGGCTGATCGGGGTCGAGATCGACGTCGACGAGCTGGAGGAAGCGGCGGAGTCGTACGAGGAGCAGGTGAGCGAAGCGGTCGCCTCGGACGAGGAGACCGCCGCCTACGTGGAAGAGCTGGAGCGACGCGCGGACCAGCTCGAGGAGAGCTCGGACCTGCCCTCAGGCGACGCGCTCGCAGCCGAGCTCACCCGTTTCCTCCGCGAGCGCGAGCAGAACGGCGGTGGCGGCGAGGACGCCGCTCGTGAGCAGTAGGCTCTCGCGGTTCCGGCTGGGTTAATCGCTTCGACCGGTCAGTTCAGACGGACGCACGGGGATCCAGACGGCCACGCCGGCAGACCCGGCATGACCCCCAATCGGCATCGGCAAGCGACGCCTCGGCCGCGCGTCCTGACGGCGGCATCGCAAGCGATGCCTCAGCCAAAGGTGAAGGCATACGCCGAGATTCCGGGCGTGAAGCGCAGCTCGAGGTCGGCCTCGCGTAGCTCTCGGAAGCCCACCAGCGTGTAGAGACGGCTGAGCCCGCCGACCCTGAGCGTCTTCACGTGCTTGCCGTCGACGAGCACCTCGAGGCGACCCGTGCCGGAGAGGACGAGGTAGACGTCTTTGGCGAGGAAGTGCAGGCGCAGGCGGGCGAGCCGCCCGGAGACGATCCGCTGGCGCTTGACCGTCCAGAACCCCTCGTAGGCGAGCGTGTGCAGCGTCAGCGGATGCGGAGCGCGATAGAGCACGAGGCGCTCCGGGACGATCTCCGAGCCGGCGTAGCGCTGGAGCCGCTCCCACCCGAGGTAGGACTCTGGCGTCGCCGGGTGCTCGGGCGTCGTGTCGGCGACGGAGGCGAGCTGGGCGGTCGCGGGCTCGCCGAGGAGCGTGCGGATCTTTCGCTCGGTGCCGTCGTAGTCGCCCTCGCCCTCCTTGATCTCACGGATGTGCCCGCGGCGGTCGATCAGGTACTCCGTCGGCCAGCCGCCGTTCTGGTAGGCGTCCCAGGTGCGGTAGTCGTTGTCGATCGCGACGGGATACCGGACGCCCAGGTCCCTCGTCGCCCGACGGACGTTTGAGACGACATGCTCGAACGCGAACTCGGGGGTGTGGACACCGACGATCACGAGCCCGGCCTTCCGGTACGCCGCGTCCCAGGCCTTCAGGTGCGGCAACGTTCGCAGGCAGTTGATGCAGGAGTACGTCCAGAAGTCGACGAGTACGACCTTGCCGTGCAGCCCGGAAACGCTCAGCGGCCGGCCCTTGTCGGTGTTGATCCAGCTCTCGATCCCGGTGAAGCTCGGAGCGGGTCCGTAGTCCTTCAACGACTCGGTCCGGTTCGATACGAGGCACCGCTGGCCGAGCCGTTCCTTCGCGTAGCAGGTCTTCTCGGGCTTCTGGAGCCAACTGGTGTAATCGCCGATCTTCGTCTGCAGCGTCTTGTCGACGTCGAGGGCGATCAGCAGGGCGGACACGGCCATCAGCGCGCCGAGCGCCGCCCGCACCTGTGGCCGCTGCAGGCTCAACGCCCGCATGCGTGACGCCGCTCTTTGAGCGCCGATGGCGAGGAAGAGCATGGGCACGGCCGCTCCGAGCGCGTAGCCGACCGCCAGCCCCACCCGCTGCCCGCCCGCGAGGCTCGCCGTCTGCGTCGTGATGAACCCGAGAACCGGGCCGCCGCAGGGTACGAACAGAAGCCCGAGGCTCGCGCCCAGCAGAAATCCCCCACCGAGGTCTCCTGACGGCCTCCTCGAGAAGCGCACCAGCGGCCGCTCGATCGCTCGTGCCAGCGGCGGGACGAGGAGCGTGGCGGCGAAGAGGAGCAGGAATCCGATCGAGACGTTGCGGAGGACGTCCTTCGGGAGCCCGAGCTCGTCGAGCAGCCAGCCGACGAAGAGGAGCGAGACGATGAAGGTGACGACGAGGCCGGCGATGATCGCGTAGGGCCGCCGCCGGCCGCCGCTCGCGCCTCCGGCGAAGACGATCGGCAGTACCGGGTAGACACACGGCGAGATCGCCGTGACGATTCCGGCAAGGAAGGCGATCCCGTAAAGGAGCATCCGCTATCAGGGTAGTCGCGTGACCGCGGGGAAGTGTTACGCCTCGGGTGCCGGAGCGGGTTTCGCCTCCGCCTTGGGGGCCTGCTCCGAGGAGCCCCCGTTCTGTGCCGCCTGACGTGTCTGGCCCTTCTTCTTGCGCCGCCGGCGCCGCCGCCGGGAGCGGCTCGGCTGCGCCTTGGGCGGCGGAAGGTTGTCGGCGAGCGCGTTCGCCACCTCCTGGATCGTCCCGAGCCGCTCGCGGGCAGCATCGATCAGCTGGTTCGAGCGCGGCGTGTAGCCCTCGGCGGAGGCGAGCAGCGCGGCGCCGACCTCGCGCGGCTGGTCGAGCGCGGCGTTCACGAGCTTGGCCGCGTTCTCCTCGTGGCGATGGCCGCGGGAGTTGGCGAGCGCGCCGAGGAGCCGCTTCGCCTCCGGGAAGTCGCCGCTCGCGCGCCGGTCCTGCACCTTCCGCGTCGCGCGCGCGAGCCGCCACGTCCAGCGCGCGAGGATCTGCTCGGGAGCGTCGACCTTGCCCTCGCCGACCGCACGGAGCAGCGTCCGCACGCCGTGGACGCGGTCCTTCTCCCAGGTCGGGGCCTGCGTGACGAGCGTGACGAGGTCGTCGAAGCTGGCCCGGTCGACGGTCATCGAGACGCGGTCGGCGAGCGCGGTCAGGCGGAGGCGCCGGTTCGGATTCTCGGCGGCGCAGGCCATCAGGAACTGCTCGAGCGCGCCCCGGCCGGCCTTGCCCTCGGTGAACTTCTTCACGAACTCGACCCGCTCGTCGAAGCGCACGTTGCGCCCGGCGATCGTGGCCCAGTAGAGCTGCTCGTCCTCGTCGAGGAAGCGCGGGTCCACCCGCTGCCACTCACGGGTGATCACGGCGAGGCGGCGCTTCACGTCCGGGGTCACCGGTACAAGCCACGGTGCCGGGGAGAGCTTCCGGCGAGCGCGCCGCTGGATCCGTCGCCGAGGGGCGGGCGTCACACGGGCGCCCTCGCGATAGAAGTCGGCGTCGAGCAGGCTGTGGAGCGAGATCACCCGCTCGTTGTGGGTCGCGCCCTTGGGCACGAAGTCGATGACGACGCCGGCCTCCTTCCGCGGGTGCATCCGCATGATCCGGCCGATCCGCTGCTGGTAGACGCGCCTCGAGGCCGTCGGCGCGAGATGCATCACGACCGTTGCACGCGGGGAGTTCCAGCCCTCGGCGAGCAGCATCGCGTTGATCAGGATGTTGATCTCGCCGCGCTCGTAGGCGGCCAGCGTCTCCGCGAGCTGCACCGGCGGCGTTCGGCCGCTGACCGCCTCTGCCTTCAGGCCGGCGGCCCGAAACTCCTTGGCGAGGTTGTAGGCGTGCTCGACTCCGGCCGCGTAGACGATTCCCGGGGTGTTGTCGAACCGGTCGCGGTAGAGGCTCGCAGCGGCCTGATTCAGCGCCTTGTGGTCGAGGACGGCGGCGAGCGCGCGCTCCTCGAAATCGCCGCCGACGATCGGTACCGAGGAGATCGCGGCTGCCGGTGGCACCCGGAGGGTGCGGAGCGGCGCGATCAGGCCGCGGCGCGCGGCGTCGGCGAGCGGCAGCTCGTCGATCGAGGCGGGGAAGACGTCCGAGACCTGCTTCGCGATCAGCTGCTCGGTCGCCGTCATCCCGATGTAGATCGGCTCCGAGTAGTTGCGGATGGCGCGGCTCGTCTTCTCGCCGAGGGCAGTGTGCGCCTCGTCGCAGATCACGAGCTGGTACGCGTCGCGGCTGAGGTCGTCCCAGTGCCTTGTAAACCAGGCGTAGGTCTGGACGGTGACGGGGTTCTTGGTGACTCTAGGACGCGTGGCGTTCTTCTCGACCGCGTCCTCGAACCTGTCGCCGTAGCCCTCGGCGGTGAGCTCGCGGTGGAACTGCGAGACGAGCAGGCGCCGGTGCGTCAGGATCAGCACGCCGAGCGTGCGCGCCGCCTCGATGAAGCCCGCCGCCGCGATCGTCTTGCCCGAGGCGGTCGGGTGGCGGAAGCGGTACCGGCGGACCGCGCCGGGATCCTTGCCCATGTGCTCCTCGGGAAGGACGAGCTCCTCCGGCCGCTCGTCGAGGTAGACGCCCTCGTCCTCTTCCTCCTCCGACTCCGTCACGGCCTCCGCCTCCTCGGTCGCGGCGCCGTTGCCGTTCAGGTCGGGCTCGACCTGGATCGCCGCGATCAGCTCGGTCAGCATCCCGGCGAGCGCGTCGATCTGGTGGCGCCGTAGCTCGGTGCGCGAGGCGAGCTTCGGCGGGCGGCCGCTCAGGACGCGTTCGAGCCCGAGCATGAGCGCGTAGCGGATCTTCCACTCGTAGGAGGGCTCGCGGTTGCCGGCTTCGATCTCGGCCAGCGCGTCGTCGAGCGCGCGCCGGCGGGCGGTGTCGGGTGCGAGAACGGTCGCAGGGTCCTCGTCCGGGTGAAGAAAGGGTTCTCCTGCCCAGGATTCGGCGTGGAGGGCGGCGGCGCTGAGACCGTCCGGAGCCTCCGGCGCTAGGGTCGGCTGCTCGGTCGCTTCTTGCATGTATGCAGCACGTTCGGTGCTGCGTTGCTCAGGAAAATCAGCGCGCTCGCGTGGACTCCCCGGGCGAGCGTCGCTTGGCGAATCATAGCCGATTGGGCGGAGGCCTGGCTAGAGCGGAGTGCCGCTGCCGCCCATCCCGCCGAAGACGGCGAACGGGTTCTTCGGTGCAACCTCCCAGACGAGCTCGCCGCCGGGCTCGGCCTCGCCGTGGACGCGACGGGCGAGCGCCCGCGCCTCCTCCTCCGAGGCGGCACCCGCGAGCAGGTAATTGGAGCGCCGGACAACCCGGTAGCCCTCGCGCTCGAGCTCCTCGGCGAGCTCGTCGGCCCGCTGGCGGGACTTGCACCCGACTCGCACCTCCCACGGCGCGTAGCCGCGCTCGAGCTCCTCTTCCTCCCAGGTCTCTTGCGCCGGTTCCCCCGACCAGCGCTCCTCGTGGTGGAGCCAGCGCTCGATCTCGAACACCTGCGCCTCGATGTTCTCCTCGGCCAGCTCGGCCTCGACGATCTGGCGCGCCTGCTCTGCCTGCGCCGGCGAGCCCGCGTAGACGAAGAGCTCGTTCTCGTCGCGCGAGACCGGGAGCCGGTGACCCTCTAGCTCGCGCGCGAGCCGCTGGGCCTCGTCTGAGCCGAGGTCGAGCCCGAGCCGACCGAGCAGCGTCTCCGCGTGCCCTTCCTCGGGAAGCTCGATCCGGATGCGCCAGTCGTCGGTCATACGGTGGGCGCCCCGACGCCGGTCTCGGCGAGCGGGCGCCCGAGCATCTTCTCGGAAATCCCGGTCTGGTCGAGGTACTTGGTGATCCCGCCGAGCCAGAACGGCCAGCCCGCGCCGAGGAGGAGGGCCGTGTCGACGTCCTTCGCCTCTGCGACGACGCCCTCCTCGAGCAGGTGGCGGATCTCGTCGGCCACCGCCTCGAGCGCCGTCTGGAGGATCTCGTCCCGCGTTTGCGGACTCTGCTCACGGACGGCGATCTCGTCCTTGTCCTGGGCGTAGTTGGCGAGCGTCGGCGAGAGCGGGAAGCGGTCGGGGTACGCGGCGTGGAGCGTCTCGAGGACGTGGTTGGCGACGCGTGGGCCGACCATCTGGAGCAGCACCGAGGGTGCCATCGGCAGGCCGAGCCGGAGGATCGCCTCGTCAGCCTCCTCAGGCTCGTTGCCGCGCTCGAGCGTGTCGAGGACGACCGCCATCAGTCGCGTGAGGACGCGGTTGACGACGAAGGCGGGGGCGTCGCGCACGAGCACGGGGCGCTTGCGGAGCTTTTCGGCGAAGGCCCAGGCGGTTGCGAGCGCTACGTCGTCGGTCTCGGCCGTGCGGACGAGCTCGACGAGCGGGAGCAGCGCAACAGGGTTGAAGAAATGGATGCCGACGTCCGCGCCCATCTCGGCGACCGAGAGGCTCGAGGTGTTCGTGGCGAGGACCGCCTCGGGCTTGGTGCGCCGGCGCAGCTCCGCGAAGACCTGCTTCTTGGTCTCGAGCTCCTCGAAGACCGCCTCGAGCACGAGGTCGCAGTCGGTGAAGTGCTCGTAGCCGGTCGAGGTGGAGACCAGAGAGGCGAGAAAGCGGGCCTTGCCTTCGTCGTAGCGTCCCTTGGCGAGGTGGTCCTGAAGCTCGGACCGGATCGCCTCGCTGGCGGTCTCGAGCGCCTGCTCGCTCAGGTCGCAGATAGCGATCGGCACCTCGAGCCGCTTGAGCACGAGCGTTGCGAGCTGCGCGGCCATCAATCCGGCGCCGACGATCCCGACCTTTCGAATCGGGAGGGGGTCGGCGTCCGGCCGCCCCGGCCGCTCTTTGGCGCGGCGCTCGACGAGGTCGAAGGCGTAGAGCGAGGCCTGCGCCTGGCGGCCCGGCAGCAGCTCGCCGACCGCTTGCTCCTCGGCGCGGTAGCCCTCCTCGAGCGACCAGCCCGAGCAGGCGCCCTCGATCAGCTCGAGCGCCTTGTAGGGCGCCGGCGCCGCGCCGTGCACTTGCCCGTCGAGCCGAGCTCGCGCCTTCCGGAACACGCCCGCTTCGGCCAGGTCCGAGGGACTGTCCCCCGGACCTGTCCCTTCGGCCTCGAGCTCCAGCGCGAACGCTATCGAGTCGTCCAGGAACTCGGCGGGCTCGAGCAGACGGTCGGCGAAGCCGAGCTCGAACGCTTCCGGTCCCGTCAGCATCCGGTTCTGGCGCATCGGGTTGGCGACGACGAACTTCACGGCGGCCTCGGCGCCGACGAGGCGCGGCACGAGCTGAGTCCCGCCCCACGCGGGGACGATCCCGAGGAAGCACTCGGGGCAGGCGAAATGGCGAACCGCGGTCGAGATCGTGCGGGCGTCGCAGTGGAGCGCGAGCTCGACCCCGCCCCCGAGACAGGCGCCGTTGACCGCGGCGACCGTGGGGTACGGCAGGGCTCGGATGCGCCCGAAGAGCTCATGGCCTACGCGACTGCCCTCGATCGCCAGCTCCCGCGTCGCGTTGGGAAACTCGGCGATGTCCGCGCCCGCGGCGAACACGAACGGCTTGCCGGTGAGTACGAGGGCGGCCCAGTCGCCCTCCTCGAGCTGCGGCAGGACCCGTTCGAGCGAGTCGAGCGCCGCGCGCCCGAAGAAAGTCGGCTTGGTGTGGTCCTCGCCGTTGTCGATCGTGACGAGCGCGAGCGCTCCGGCCTCGGTGTCGGCGCGGACCAGCTTGAACTCAGTCTCGGGCAGCGATTTGCTCCCAGACGATCGTGGCGCCCATGCCCATTCCGACGCAAAGCGCGGTCAGCCCGTAGCGGACTTCGGGGCGCTCGCGGAACCCGTACGCGAGCTGGGCCATCAGGCGTACGCCCGTCGCTGCAAGTGGGTGGCCGCACGCAATCGCGCCTCCGTACGGATTGAGCCGCTCGTCCTCGGGGTCGATGCCCAGCTCGTCGCACCACGTCAGGACCTGAACGGCAAAGGGCTCGTTCAGCTCGAAGAGCCCGAGGTCGTCGAGCGCCAACCCGGCCAGCGCGAGCGCCTTCCGAGTCGCCGGAACCGGGCCGATCCCCATCAGCTCGGGCTCGACGCCGGCGAATGCGAACGAGACGAGGCGCATGCGGGGCTGAAGGCCGAGCTCCCCCGCCGCCTGCTCGGAGGCGAGCAGGCAGACGGTCGCGCCGTCGGTGAGCCCGGCTGAGTTGCCTGCCGTCACGCGCCCGCCGGGCCGGAAAGGAGTCGGTAGCGCGGCGAGCCCTTCCATGCTCGTGTCCGGGCGGAGGGACTCGTCGCGATCGGCGAGTCGCCACCCATCGTCGGTGAAGACGGACATCGGCACCACGGTCTCTCCCGTCAGCCCGTTCTCCCACGCGGCGGCCGCGCGGTGCTGCGACCGCAATGCGAAGGCGTCCGCATCCGCCTTCGTGAGCTGGGGGAAGCGGTCATGGAGGTTCTCCGCGGTGGCGCCCATCGTGACCGCGGAGGGATCGACGAGACGCTCGGCGACGAAGCGCGGGTTGAAGTCGACGTCCTCGCCCATCGGGTGGTGCCCCATGTGCTCGACGCCGCCGGCCAGAACCACGTCGGCCGCGCCGAGCGCAATCTCGCCGGCGCCGGCGGTGGCAGCGGTGAGGGCGCCGGCGCACATGCGATCGACCGCGAATCCCGGGACGCTCTGCGGCAGCCCCGCGAGCAAGGCGACGTCGCGGCCAAGCGTGAGCCCTTGGTCGCCGACCTGCGCGGTGGCGGCCATGATCACGTCGCCGATCCGCTCCGGTGGGAGCTGCGGGTTGCGCCGGAGGAGCTCGCGGACGACCTTGACGCCCATGTCGTCGGCCCGGGTGTGCCAGAACATCCCTTTCGGGCCCGCCCGCCCGAAGGCGGTCCGGACGCCGTCGACGTACACGACCTCGCGCAGCTCCCGCACGGCGCGGAGCCTAGATGACTGAGGCCAGGATCTCGCGGGCGATCTCATGACATCAGCCATCTGTCCATCGCCTCCGCCTGAAAGCGACACACATTCGGCACGATTCCGCAACACATCGGTGCGCCGCCGCTCGATATGATCGCATCGGGACGCTTCTATGGCTGTCAAGGCGCGGCCTCCACGAGCGCCGCTGGTCGGATGGTGCGGAGCTGTCGGTAGAAGTGGCGGGCGAGCATCCGCTTCACGCACCGGAGCGCCTCACGCTTCGTCTTGCCGCTCGCAAG
>WNGF01008999.1_pt1 | contig 23878 bp, 20 predicted proteins | sample 5400641 | NCBI WGS metagenome assembly WNGF01 (sample SAMN13153371, study PRJNA577476) | soil metagenome | isolation source: 80 cm soil or saprolite under grassland replicate 2 | place: USA:California | collected 2016-06-15 | reverse complement strand
AAGGAGAATCAGTTCCATCACAGCAGAACGGACCTCTCTTGGAGTCTTGAGGTAAGCCGAAACTTAGGCTGCATAGCGGTCTCAATCTCTGCTACTTTATTTGGTGCCGCGCTTGATTACAGAAGCGACCTCGGCGACGCGCTTGCCCAGGTCACGAGCGTCTGCCAGTGTCCAGTTTTTTTTCAATAAGACAAAATCGATGGAACAAGTGAGTCGTTTTTGGTTATGGGACTCTCGTTTTGAGAATCCGTCGGTTGATGTTGAAAAGCGGCTTCCGTATTTGCCCCAGGATTAACGCGACGGCTCTGACCCTTGTCTGGACATCCCCCCTCGACGGACGGTTGACCGTCTTTTTGTTTTTCTGCCCAATAAGCTTTTCGTCGCTCTCGGGTCTTTCGCTTCATCTCTGCGAGCTCGGCTAACAGCAGGCTTTTGTTATTGCGCTGATGGACATGGGCCGGGGTGAAATTCATCAGTGACTGATGGGGCCGGGTGTGGTGGTAGCTTTCGATGTAACGACCCAGTTCTTCTCTTGCCGATATCTCATCGGGATAGTTTCCCACCAGATAGATTTCTTCCTGCTTCACCGTGCCGTAGAACCGTTCGGTCAGCGCATTGTCCGTCGGCCGTCTAACCCGAGCAAAGGACATCTCGGCTCCCAGACTCTCGAAGAATTCCTGAGTGATCCCCGAGGTATTGGGCGAGCCTCGATCCTCCCGGAGCTCGGGCTTTGTCTGACTGTGAATCGATATCCCTTGGCTCTTAAGCCCCGCCTGGTAGATCGCTTTGACATTTCCCGCATTGACCGTCGGCACCACATCCCAGGCTACGATCCAACGCGAAAAGAAATCGATCACCGTCAATAAGTACCATCGCAGTCCGCCCACCCGCAGCTTGGTCCAGTCGCATCCCCACATCAGATTTCTCTGCCAGACCTCGTAACGAGGATGCTTCCACGGCGCTGCCCGCCGTTCGTAGGGCTCGATCTGTCCTTGCCCTTTTAGATGCCCGTAGATCGCCGAGGCCGACAGATACACACCCCGCTGTTGCAGCACCCCCTGGATGTGCCGATGGCGGTACTGCGGGTATTGCTCTTTGACCGCTTCGATTTGTCCGCGTTCCTCGACCGTCAATTCATACCAGGTTGGCCGCTCTGCCTTCTTCTCCCCGTTTCCCTTCTTCCACCGATAGTAGCTCGACCGTGCCACTCCCACGCTGCTCAGCACTTCGCCAATCGATCGGCCCTGGCTCCGATGCGTCTCGACCAACTCCATCACCGCTTGCTTCTGAGTGGCCATTAGCCGTCCGCCTTCTCAATCCAAGTTCATCTCTTTTTTTATCTCGCTGATGAACAGGGCCTGGTTGAGCACGACTTCCTTGAGCTTGCGGTTCTCGGCTTCCAACCGTTTCATATTAGCCGACTTCAACGGCCGGCTATTTCTCAACGAGGCCCGCACTCCCACCTCCAACTGCCGCTTCCACTTGTGGTACAGCGATTGGGCTAGCTGATGCTTTGCCAATCCTTCTTTGATCGTCTTACAGCGCTCAATGTCTTTTAAAATCTCGAACTTCTGTTCCGGGGTAAATAACCGCCGCACCTTCTTCACCTCCTGTGCCTCTTCCATGTCGTTCCTTGCCTCCTCTGAACGACTCACTTCTTTACCCCATTTCTGTCTCATTAGTAAAAAAACAAGTCACAGTTCCTTGTCGTCAATGCCCGGCGAGGTGGGTCCCGTGCTTGCACTCGCGCTAAACCCACCGCCTCCGCTGACGACTATCATCTGGTTGAGAAGCATCGCCCCGACGATGGTGAGTATGGTGATTTCCTTCCCACTGGAGATCGACGCGCCGGTCGCAAACGCCCCTCCGACCTTGTTACCGATCCTGCGTTCTTGGGACAGGCGGAACTTGAGGTTCCAGTCGTCAAAGAATGTCTTCACCTCGCCTGACATGTTTCCGAAATAAACCGGCGATCCCACGATGACCGCGTCGGAGGACAACAGATCATCTGCTGCTACCTCGCCCACCCGCTTTAGAACGACGCTCGTACCTGAGACAGTCTTTGCCCCCTCGGCGACTCCCTGGGCCATCTTCTCGGTGTTCCCGGAAGCCGAATGGTAGACCACCAGCACCGTCACCGGCTGAGGGTCGGCTGCTTGAGTCGGACTGCCGCCGAGAAGCTGCCGCCAGCAATACGACACCCGCCTCTTTAAGGAACTCTCGCCCATCCATATGCGTCCTCCTGATGGGATTGTGGAGATCTGCCCTTATGTCATCGCCGCGATAACGTGTCAATGTGATTTTCAGGAAACGTGATTTTCAGGACGTAGGATGGAGTTGAACGACGCGTCAGTTCGATCTTACGTAGGACTGCTTCAAGGAGAATTCAATTTAATCGTGATGGTCGGGGCCAGAATTCAACGCTAGTGTACCTTTCAAGATTTCCCGCGATTGAAAATTGTTCTCTGAGCAACACCTGACTCACATCTTACTGGACACATGTCAGATGATGTCGAACACTTTTATTCTGAATCGTGTACATGCCACATGATGTCGAACAGTTACTTATGTCAGGACTTTTTTACATCGATGAAGTTCCTTTTCGGGAAATGATACACGACGGTATTCAAGAGGGGATGCCAGTTGGGTTCACGGCGTCGGAGTGCAAAGAAGCGGATTTGCTGAGCTGTGAGATCAACATGGGCCCGGACCAAGCGGTGAGGCCAAGAACGATCGACCATAAAGGTGTGACCGAGCAGGCTTACCCAACCGTGGGCATCAGTTCTGCGCAGGTAAATAATGCAGCCCATAAGCCGAGCTTGGAGATTGAGCTTCCAAGAGCGGGGGAACAGGCGTCTGCGGGGCGCAGCCTCGATACGCAATCGAGCACGTTGACGGTAGGCAATGGCGTACTTGGCCGACTGAGACTGCAAGGCCGCAAGGGAGTCGAAACGGAAGCGCTGCCAAACTTTAGCTTGCCAGCGAGCGTTGAAGCTTTCGACAGCGGCTTGGAAACCGGTTTCCCGTGGCGGAGCAAAGACTGCGGTCACTCCCAGGCCCAGGCAAAGGCGGATGACTCGTCCGATGGTGTCTTTAAACTGATGAGCGCCTTGAAAACGAGTGTCGTTGTCAAATTGGACATAGGCCGGCAGCCCAAAGGCTCTCCAGTGTTCAACCAGGGCTTGGACCACCGTATGAGCGAAGATGGTGCGATCTGGCCAAGAGGCAATCAACCCTCCGTGCAGCGACACGGCATTGAGCACTTCGACTCCGATTCCGCCTTCGATGACCAAGCCTTCGATGACATCGAAGCTATCCAGTTCGCTGGTTCGTGCTGCCACGTCGGGCAAGTACCAGCCGGCTGGAGGCGGTGGATGGCGTCTTCGATACCAGCCATCCAACGCACCACGCCGCTCCAAAATGCGCCCAATGGTGCGCAGTGCGGGGACCGCTGTTGCCCCTCTTGCGACCAATTCTCGCTGAATGGCCTCAGCTCCGTATTCTCCCAAGACGCTGCTGTCCTTGAGTTGGGTCCGTACCCTAATAATCAAGTTCTCAACGCTCCGCTTGGTCCGATGAATATTGCGAGGTCGATGGGACCGATCCTGCCAATCGATCCTGCTCAATCTTTTTCCCTCTGCCCGCTCGACCCAATAATGCACAGCGGAAACGCTCACACGAAAGCGTCGAGCAACCCTCCGCAACGATTCTCCCTGACGGACCGCGCTCACCATCGCTTTACGTCTTTCGAGCTTAGAACTTTTTTAACCATGGTCGGTTTTCCTTCTTTCATATTTCTATCGACCATAGCAGAGCTGTTCGACATCATATGGCACCTAGGTGTTCAACATCAGGTGGCAGCTGCCGTCTTACTCGTTACTTGTTATGGTAAGCGGCTCGCCTTAAGATAATTAGGAATGAATACTGGCACCCCCAGCAAGGAAGAAGCCCGGCCATCTGAGCCGACGGTAAATTCCAATCAAACCGTTCCGCAGCCGTTGTGGTGGGCCTACGTGCTAGCGGTGCAGCCGTTGTGGTGGGCCTACGTGCTAGCGGTTGTCAGTACCTCGGCGACCATGATCCTACTTCTGAGTCTCGATGCCTGGACGCCCAACCGGCCAACGCTGATTCTTTTTGTGATTCCGATCATACTTAGTGCGTACGTTGGCGGTGCGGGGCCGGGGCTGCTCTCAACTGTTCTTGCCGCCGTGAGCACATACTTCTTTTCGAGGCCGGCGGACGTCCTCTCCTATTTAATTTCATTCGATTTCGTCCAGTGGTTAACCTTGATCGTCGCGGGCATACTCATCAGTTTACTCAATGAGGCGCTGCATCGATCCCGTCTTCGCGCCGAGCTGAGCGAGAAGCTACGGCTTGCAGAGAACACCGCACGACTAGCGGACACTGAGCGGCACCTGAGCCTCGCACTTGATGACGTCACCAGGAGATCGAAGCATCTCGCCGTGCTTAATACGATTGGAGCTGCGGTCAGCCAATCTCTCGATTTAAGCGTTGTCGTTAAACAGGCGGTCGATAAGATCGCCGAAACGCTTGCCTTTGACGCGGTCTGGGTTTATGAACTCGAGCCCCGGACAAGAATGTTGCGAATGATTGCCTGTCATGGACTGAATGACCAGATGGCCAAAAGTATGGCAGAGCGCAGCATAGACAAAGGTATCAGTGCCCCCGTGCTAAAAACGGGCACGCGACTAGTCTTCGAAGATTTGCAAAATGATGCGCGTTATCAAGAACTGAGTCGGGCAGGTACGGTCGCGTCCCTTGGTTTCAAGGCGGGTGCCGCGTTTCCGATTCGGACCAAAGACAAAATCATTGGAACGCTGCATGTGACTAATCTTACAAAACGTCATTTTGCCTCGGAAGAACTACAGCTGCTCGAGTCCATCGCTCAGCAAGTCGGCGTGGCTTCGGATAACGCTAGATTATTTGGAGAACTCCGAGAGGCCAAAGAACGCGCAGAGTTGTCCGATCGTGCCAAGTCCGATTTCCTCGCTAATATGTCGCACGAGTTGCGCACCCCCTTAAACGCAATTATCGGCTTTTCTCAAATGCTCGTGGATGAGAAAGCTGGTCCTCTGAATCCGGACCAAAAGGAATTTCTAAGCGACATTTTGAAAAGCGGCGAGCATTTGCTCATGATTATTACCGACGTGCTTGATTTGGCTAAAGTTGCGAGCGGGAAGTTGGAACTGAAGCCGCAAAGTTTTTCGCTCCGGGAGGCAATTGCCGAGACATGCGGCATTGTTAAGCCGATGGCGGATGAGAGAAATGTTGCCATAAACGTTGACGCGCCCGTCGACAACGACATCGTCAGTTTGGATCCACTCAGGTTTAAGCAGGTTCTCTATAATCTGTTGTCGAACGCCATTAAGTATAACTACGATAATGGCAACGTCAAAGTTGCAGTCTCAGTGGACGTCGACGAAAAGCAGATTCGGTTACAAGTAACGGACACGGGTATAGGCATTAAAGAAGAGGATTTGCCGCGCATCTTTGACGATTTTATCCAACTCGATATTAGCACCACGAAAGTTCAACAAGGAACGGGGCTGGGTCTCTCGCTAACTAAAAAGATCCTCGAACAACAAAAAGGCTCAATTACCGCCGAGAGCGAAGTTGGCCACGGCAGCACGTTCACTGTCGTTCTTCCAGTAGCTGCAGAGCCATACGCAACAAGTTCATGAACATGCCGGTTGAGATGGGTTGATCACAAGAGGAATGTCAGTTCGCTGACTAGGTTCGTCAATGGCCGCACCTTCGGCCAGGCACTTCGCCGGCATGTAGCCGCTGGCCGTCTGAACGATAGGCTCGGGCCTGAGATCACGATTAGAGTGATTCGGCTTAAGTAGAAAGTTGGGCGTCAGTGTATCATCATCGATGATAGCAGAAGAGCCGGCCTCGCCGTACTTCCCTCCAATGGAGCAAGGCCTCCTCTTTTTTCCCTTTTGAAACGGTTAAAACTCCATCAGGTCTTTGGCGATGAGCACCTGCCCGGAAAAGTGTTTCTTCACCTCCTCGGCCCAGGGCGTGTAATCGTCAGTACCGACTCGTTGGGTCAGGTGCGTGAGCACCACGGTATTCGGTTCAGGCTTGATTGCCAGCTTGGCGCATCCGGGAGAAAACGTCACGAGGCCGGTAGATGTCCACGCGGTCCGCCCCGTAGGACATCAGCCCACCGGCATCTACAAATTCTTTGCTGCCGTACATCGACGGTCACCGGCTCTTTAACGCAAAGCCCGCGATCCGTTTTACGTTAGCACCTATTAGCGGGCCCGAGGGGTGCACATAGAGTCCATCCGGGCGCTGCTTATTCAGCGCAGCCAAAACCCTATCGAAGAGTCAACTTCAGTGCACGCGCCGCGACTGGGTGATCCTCTTTCACCTCGATCACTGGCTGGAGCGGATGCTGGCTCGTGGAGAACCGCGACACGGGCAACTTTGGGGACCTGCTTCTTTCAGCAGCTCCAGCCGCTTCCCGCCCAGCTCTCTGCCAAGGTTTGTAACCCCGGTGACGTTGCCGCCGGGACGGGGAAGGCTTTCAACTAAGCCTGCCTGGACAGGATCGAGCCCAGTGCCCGTCATAACGATGGGAATCGTCTTGGTCGCATTCTTCGCCGCTGGAATTATCCTGTTCCATCCTGCTACCACGATGATATCAATCCTGAGACGTACCAGATCGGCGGCAAGCTCAGGAAACCGATCGCTGTTCCCCTCCGCATATCGGTACTCGATGGCGATGTTCTGTCCTTCTATGTAGCCAAGCTCGCGCAGAGCCAGCCGAATTGCCTCGGAACGGGCGGACTCACGAGCTGGATCGATCCCCGATAGATACCCTATCCGGTGAACTTTCTTCGGCTGCTGTGCCTCCGCCATGACCGCAACAGCAAGCAGTACCACTACAAATAGGATTGATAAGACACGAGCTTTCTTCATTGCGCACACCATTCGTTATGTATCACGCGGGCGGTAATAGAGAAAAGTGAGATTTACGACGGAAGGTGAGTGTTAAAACCAATAGCCTAATTCACTGGGTAGTAAGATTGCTCTTGCTGCAGCCCAGCGTGCGGCATGACCAATGCTAAATTACTCTTTCTTAATTTGCTCAGCAGGGAACGATGCGACAGGCAAACTCATCGGATTTTGATATAGGAGTATTCAGTTCAAGGAGGGCCGGCGACGCAAGCCCGCGGTCGCTGCACTGGGCGGTTAGCCGGGCTAGCCGAAGACCACTGGTGGCACGCCCACAGTGCCACCCGCGGCCACTCCTCGCCCGCAAAGGGTTAGTCGTGCGCCCGGTAGAAGAAATACTCGGCGGTGTAAGGCACTCTCGTCACCTCGCCTGGGAAGTTCCCGGGATCGGTGGGGGCGTTCCCGCCCACGGTGTTCACCCGCTGGATGAACGTCACCTGGTGGAAAATACCAGGGCCCTCGTTGAATACCGCTCCCAGCAACAGCCAGGCGATGGCGTTGGGGTCCGGGGTGCAGCGGTCGAAGACCATGCCGACCACTTTGCTGCCGCTGACGCTCTCCCAGGTTGGACCGGCATAGTGGATGCCGATTTTACCCTCATCCCCAGTGTCGGCGAACAACACCGCCTCTGGCACCAGGAAGATCCAACTCGTGCCGTTCCAGCGGTAGATCTGCACGCCCTCGGCGTAGACATGAAAGGCGACCTTGGTCCCCGCGGGCACATGCAAGTTTTGGCAATTACCCAGGTCCGGGGCCCGATTATCATTGCTCGGGTCCGCCCCTGCAGGAGCGACGAGCGTGAGCAGGAGCAGTGCCAGGACCGCCAGCATCAAGTCGACGGAGTGCAAGCGGAACGCGTGTGTTGTTGTTGAACTGTTCATCATGACCCCCTTCTCTCCTAGCGGACAGCGGCAATGGGTTTGTTGCCGCCTAACGCCTCGTTCATACGATTCGATTAGGTGGATGGAGAATTCATTCATGTTGGCTCAACGAGGCACACAATCACATGCACGTAGCAACGACGCCAGCCGGTCTCATAACTCGCCGCATCTCTCTGACAGCCTGAGGCGCATCCGGGATAAAGCTAACGATCAAAGCCGAGAGACAGCTGTTGAACGCGGCATCTGGAAATGGAAGGTCTTGTGCATCCCCTACCTCGAATCTCACGCGAGGGTTCACGTTACGTGAGCGGGCGTACTCGATGAAACCTGTAGAGGCGTCGAGGCCGACAATTCTAGAGACATCTTTGTTTTCCGCCGCAGCAAAAGTCAGCGATCCTATGCCGCAGCCCACATCGAGCACCTCACCGTGAACACCGACAAATTCAACAAACAACGGAACCAAGAGTTTACTCTACCTTCCCATCCGCTGCTCGTACGCCTTTGCGTCTTCAAACATAGATATTCCTTTCGCCTGACGTGGTGATCCTTCCCTCGCTCTGAGTTAAAACCTCCGGTGAGGAAATATCGCCCACAGGCGAGAATCCGTCAAGCACTGTGAATTCGCGGGTGGAACTGCCAGCCCGGTGCAGGATTGAATTAAACGACGCTTCGAATCAATTTTGTTAGTGGTTCGCCGAGAGTGCCGCGTTACGATTTCAAGGTTGACTCGTCGCCACAAGGCTGCAGCGCGACTAAAAGTTTGGATGGCGGAGCCGGAATAACACGCCATGCCGGCTGCTGCGAGAAGGTTTCCGAGCAGCACAGCTGGCCAGGCCAGCTCATAAAGAACCGGCTCAGCAAAGACGAACGCTGTGCCGACAAACCCAAGTTCGAGAATTAGAAAAAGCAGCAAGAAAAAGGCGAGATGGGGTTCTTTCCAGTCCATAAGAGGAGATACGCCGCAATCTCGCCCAGCACCACAAAACCCAACGCATGGACTCATGTGTACATCAGGGTCAGCTTCAAAGAAAACTGCACTCCCTTAGTGGAGGAAAGAGCTTCTGGCCCGAGGAAGAGCCCGGTTCCCAGGACAGTGGGCGCGTAAAAAGGTAGGCCGCTGACTGTGTCGATAAATAGCAACCAAATGGCAATGACTGCCGCTCCAATGATACCAGCAATAAGGCCGTCCAAATAGCGCATAGCTCTGGTCGTCATTCTTCATCCCCTTTTCTGGCGTCGTTTCCCACACGGTCAGCATCTGAGAAAAGAAAAAGGCCAGCGCACCCTGCGATCCAAATCGCCGGAGCGGCGGGCCCTAAACCTCTCTTGTCATTTCCCCTCCAGGAAACGTTTTGCGTTCCTTCGGCGGCCTCGGATCACACTAGAAGCCTTCTCAATGATGGGGGGAGGCTTGTTACGTGGGCGAGCAATATCACATGGACAGAGTATTTTATTTTCAAGATTCAGTTTAACCACGTTTTGGCTCGTCCAGGGCGGTGTGAGTCCAACCGTGGCGCTCTGTCATCGATCACATCGAATTGAAGGAGAATTCAGTGCAATCAACTCGCTGTCCGGGTCCGCGACGATTTCACGGCATTATTCGAGCGCGGCTTCCGGGTCGACTACGATTTTTTGCGCGAGCGATCAAAAACTATCAACCGACCCTCCCCCTTGATCGTTTGTATTGTCTAGAGTTGAATACTCGAACCCCCGCAGACTCACTACACGCATCTGAAGGACGACCTACTGGATGAGATGGTGAATCGCACACCACTTTACGAGCAGCCGCACTTCAAGGACATCCTCAAAGGCCGCGCCGCACAGCGCGACGGTATCTGGAATTACCAAAAGCGAGCGGCATCGCCGAACCAGTGATACCATTGTGAATCGAATTAGTAAGCGTGAGTCGAGAAAATCTAAAATGGTCCCAGCGCCCGCCTAAAGCCTCGCCGAAATATAGCTGACTGCGCTGTTGTACTGGCGATTGAGATCGGTGCGGAGAGCAAACACATCTTCCGCGGCGCATTTTTCGTAGCGGCAGGCCAGAGCCATGTCGATCGGCTTGAGGTCGAGGCCGAATGGTTTGACTTCATGGAGATATTCGACGGCGCGGTCATTGGAGTCAACTGCGAGGTTATCCCAGGTGTAGATCAGGCGCGCGGCGTAGAGGATCGCGCGGATGTAGGGCTTGCGATCTTTGGGTTCAAGACGCGTAAGGCTGCTGAACTCCGGCAATCTGGACTTCCAACTGCGCTCGATGTTTTCGCGCTGTTCGTGATGAATCTCGTCTTTGCTTGGACGGCGAAAAGTTGGCTTGATACCGCGCAGTAGTGGAACTCCATGATCAAGCAAGTCGAGCCGGTCGATCACCGGCAAACGGCCCCAACTAAATTCGGGATTGCTCCAAAATACGGAAAGCTTCTTACCATACTCGGCATCCAATGTTTTTGCTTCAGCGATGAGCGCGCTGATTGTCGCAAGCGGCTCGCTGCAATTCAGAAGCAAACCAAGGTCGATATCACTGTAAATATTGCTTAAGCCGCCGTGAGCGAGGCTCCCGAGCTTGTAAGCTTCAACCAAGTTCGGACCGAGCTGGGATTTGAAATGTTCGGCGACCCGACTAACAAAAGCCAACAATGCATCCATCACATCACCCTTGTCATCAACCACCAACGCCTATAACCCGAGCCTCTCGCTCGATGCAACCCGTCAGAGTTTTCCAGCCAAAGATTCCGTTTGGAATCTGGACAATCTCACAGCCTTGGAGTAAGGGGAAGCTAACTTCGACCGAAGAGTGAGAAAGGAGCGATAGTCATGGCTTCAACATTAATCACCGGTTTGGGCCTAGTAGGCACCTCCTACGCGCAGCACGCGGTCAAACGGGGTGAAACTGTCGTGTTTTATGATGTCGCGCCGCGAAAGGATTTTCTCGCCCACAAGCTCGGCAGTGCCAATGTCGTCGTCGTGCAGCGGGACGTGCGTGACTTGCCGGCGCTGATCGAGACTATTCAGAAACACAAGTGCGATACCGTGATCCACACTGCCGGCCTTATCGGCGGCAAAGTCGCCAATCCGATTTACTCCGGGCTGCAAATTAACGTGATGGGTACGATTAATGTTGCCGAGGCGGTAAGGCTCACCGGTGTAAAGCGGCTCGTGCAGATCAGCACCTTTGGCATCTACGATCGGCGCAAGGGAGAACCTAATCCGATCGATGAAGATTTTCGTCGCGGGCCAGGTGAAGCGTACGGCAACTCCAAAGTCGCCAAAGAGCTGATGGTCGAGGCCTACCAGCGTATGTTCGGTTTCGAGCTAATCGTCCTGCGGCTCGCGAACGTTTACGGCGTCGGTCACTTCGCAGGCGGCTCGGGCGGCGGGGAGATGATCCAGAACATGCTGCAGACCGGCATCAAAGGCGGAGTTGCAAAGATTCCGCAGGAATCTGCCCGCGACTTCGAATATGTTTATTACAAGGATCTCGGCCGTGCTCTCGACAAAGCGGTCACGACGTCGCTGAAGGAACCGGTTACCTTAAACATCGGCACCGGCGTCGTCATCAAGTTCGACGACTTAGTCGGCCTGGCGGAGAAACTCTTGCCGAAGCTCCAAGTTGAGATCATTCCGGGGACCAAGCCGCGATCGGCCAAGCAACCAATGGTTATCGAGAAAGCCAAACAAGTGTTGGGTTGGAGGCCGGATTTTGATATCGAAGCGGGCTTCAAAGACTATATCGAGGAGCTTAAGGCGCTCGGTTAACTGAGTAGAATTCACCGCAGTGACGCAAAGCACGCGCCCCCACCTCTTTCCTTCCCCGCACACGCGGGGAGGATGAAGGAGGGGGCGATCTTCGTGCCTCGTGGTGAATTTCTTTCTTTGCGTTCTTTACGGTCAGATTGCTATCAAAGCGTTAGCACGCCGCGTTTGCCGCTCTTGTGTGTTTTGTAGCGAACGGTTTCGCCGTCGGTCTCCAGAGTGATGGCGCCGTCTTCGTAGGTGCTGAGAACTTGCGCGCCGCTGCCTCGATAACGCCCGACAACTTCCTCCCGCTGGGGCTCGGACCGGCTCCGTGCTCCGGCCGAAAGCACCGCCAGTCTGGGTTGAACGGCGGCGATAAATTCGGCCGTACTTGCCGTGGCGCTGCCGTGACGCGGAATCTTTACAATCGTACTGCGCAGCTCATTGGGTTTCTGCGCCAATAACGTTTCATCGCGTTTATCGATATCGCTTGCGAATAAGTATCGGACCTTGCCGTACTCGAGCCGCACTACCACCGACGCATCGTCCGATTTATCGGCCGGCGGAAACAAGACGCAAAGCTTGACTTCGTCGATGATGCGGCACGGTTCCCCGTCACTCATCGGTACACGGGTGATTCTTGCTTTCTCCAGCGCATCTTCCAAATCATCAAAGCGACTCGTTTGGCCTTTCCCGGGTCCGCTCCAAAATTCTTGCGGTGAGAATTCGTTGACAATCGTCCGCATCCCGCCGTAATGGTCGATTCGTGAGTGACTTACTAGCAGGAAATCCACTCTGAGGATCTTCCGCGAACGAAGAAATGGCGCGACGATGCCATCGCCGGTATCGAATTCACCGCTAGCCATGCCGCCGGCGTCGATCAATAAGACCTTTGAACCCGGCAACTCTACCACGGCCGCATCCCCCTGGCCGACATTGAGATGGGTGATGCGCAATTCCTTACTGCGATGTCGCTGGTCCCACCAATATGCGCTATCTGCCGCGAGCAAAACAGCGGCGACCATCAGGACGATCACTACGCGCACTCTGTTGCGCAGAATGAAAAGGCAGAGGAGCAATCCGTAAAGACCCACGACCTCGATCATGTTCGGTGACGGCACGGCGACGTTGGCCAGCGGAAAGCGTGCAAGGCCATCGACCATCCATATAGTCAGCGATGTTAGTTTCTCCGCCGGTCCGGTAAGCAGAGAAGCGAATTCCGGTGCGGCGACGGCACTAAATCCGAGGAGTAGGCCCACCGGCACAACAACGAAACCCACCAGCGGAACGATTAACGGATTGGCAACAAATCCAACCAGAGATAAATGGCCGAAATAGTGGGCGATCAACGGTCCGGTACCGAGCGTCGCCAACAATGGCACAGCCAGGTGCATAGCCATTTGCCTGAGCCGATGCTGGATCCAACTTTTCTCCTGCGGCAGTTCGTCGCTTTTAGTCACAGCAAGCCAATCGTGAACCTTGCGCATGCCCCAGATGATGAACAGCACCGCGAGAAAAGATAGCTGGAAGGAAATATCAGCGATGACGCCGGGCCATACTAATGCGATAAGTAGGGCCGCCAATGTGAGACTGGCAAACACTTCTTCCTCGCGATCGAGCAACACGGCTAATTCATACACACCGATCATAATCGCCGAGCGCACGGTGGGAACCATCGCGCCGGCAAGCGCCGTGTAGAACAGCACCGCAAGGAAGGAAAAGAAAGTGGCGAGCTTAAGCAAATTCCAGCGCAATAATAGAAATGTGCTGAAGGAACAGCCGTAGCGAATCAAGACGAACACGACCAGCCCGAGCATGGCAACATGCAAGCCCGAAATCGACAGCACATGATTGACTCCGGCGGCGGTGAAGGCCGTGCGCATGTCTTTACTAATGGCGCCCATGTCGCCGACCACCAGCGCTTTGATCAATGCCCCATGGTCTTGAGAAAAGCTACGTTCGATGAAACGCCGAATCTCTCGCCGCAAATCTTCGATGAATGCCCGCAATCGCCCAGGCTCTCGCGCCAGCAGCTCGACTTCCTGGTCGTTATCAAGAAAGCCTGTTAGGTAAATTTCTCGCCGAGCCAAATAGGTAGCGTAGTTGAAGCCACCGGGATTGCCGCTGTCCTGCGGCACAAGAGGAACCACCCAAAACCGCACGCGGTCGCCGTAACGCCAATCGCGTCGCGTGGTGCGCAAGCCAACAAGGAGATCGCCGGTGATTTCCTCTGCGCCGGTTGGATGCCAGATCCGCTCGGCGCGCACTTGCCATCGGGTGCGGTTCGTCAGTCTCTCCGGTTCGTGTCGCAGCGTGCCTTCCAGATAGAGGCGGTCTCCTCTTGTCATGACTAAACGTAAATGATTCTCGGGAAATTCCGGAAAGAGCAGTTGCAGATGCCGCACATAGCCCACAGTGAACGCGAGCATGGCGAGAGTAATCAGGATCGCCCAACGGCGCCGGCGCCGTGAGACGACCAGCGAAAACGGTACTAACGAAACGAAGCCGGCGTGCGGCGGAATCGACCATGGCGCCGTGGCGGCCGCCTGGCCGAGGAGGAGACAAAGCGTCGGGGCGATCAACCAAGCCGAGGGATATAAACTCGTCGCAGCTTCATGCGGCTGTCGCCCCTGCGCCGACATAGTTTTTGTATTACTACGCCTGATGTTTGCAGTCCACGCAAAATTTGGCGTCCCAAGGTCCCGGATTGCACTGCGCTCCATCCGGGCTACGAAATAGGAGCGAAGCGGTGCGCTGAGCGCACCCTACAAAAAACCTTCGTGTCCTTGGTGTCTTCGTGCTGAAAGGTTCTCCTTTGGTTGCGGCCCTGCCGCGCTGGTTTATTGTTGTGGCGCGCTGCGCAAAGTTTGCAGAATGTCCTGGGCAATTTTCTCATTCATCGACGGCACCTGGAGCAATTCCTCGAGCGTCGCCTCCTCGATGCGTTTGACACTGCCGAAGGCGCGCAGGAGCGCCCGCTTTCGCACGCCGCCAACGCCGGGAATGCGGTCGAGAGCGGAAAAGAGCGTTTGTTTTGAACGAAGCTTTCGATGGTGCGTAATGGCGAAACGATGCGCTTCGTCGCGCACCCGCTGTAAAAGAAACAGCGCGTTGGAGTTGCGTTTGAGGATAACCGGATTGCTCTGTCCCGGCAAAAACACCCGTTCCTCGGATCGTTCGATCTCGCTGCTCCGCGCCGCGGCTTGCACGCGCATCTTTGCGAGCCCGACCGCTTCGACGCCTTCGATACCAATTTCAGCCATCGCCGTCAGTGCCATCGCCAGTTGTCCCTTGCCGCCATCGACGACGATCAGATCCGGCAGATCCGCTTCTTCCTTCCCGCGGGTGAAGCGTCGCTTGAGCATTTCCAGCATCATGGCGAAATCGTCGCCGCCGGAAGAAGCGTCGACCGTGCGAATGCGAAAATGCCGATAGAGGTTTTTGTCCGGCTCGCCGTCAATAAAACTAACCATCGAGCCCACGGCATGGGCCCCGTGAATCATCGAAATATCGAAACACTCGATGCGCTGCGGATAGCGCTTCAAGCGCAATTGGGCTTGCAACTCGCGCAGCATTTTCTCTCGGGCTTTTTCCTGGTCATGGCGTTCGGAAAAGCTTTGTTTGGCATTGTCTTGGGCCATCTGGAGCAGATGGCGCCTGTCGCCGCGCTGCGGGCAAAGAATCTCGACTTTCTTGTCTTTGCGTTCGCCTAGATACTCTTCGCGGGCCTCGCGATCCTCTAGTAGGACAAATTATCCGTCAATTTCCCCTGGCGCACGAGCAAAACCTGCACTTCGATAAAGCCGCCTTCGCGGTAAAGACCGAATATATCCTGGTCGGCGCCCCAGTGAGCAACCATCCGTTGCTTCTCCAGGGTCTTATCTATCGCTTGAATCTGATCCCGAATCCGCGCCGCTGTCTCGTACTCCAACGCGTCCGACTTCTCCTGCATGCGTTTTTTTAGCTCATCAATGAGTTGCTGCTGCTTGCCGTCGATAAACAGCATCGCCTGCCGAACCTGCTCGCGATAGACCTCCTCGGACACGGGGAGAACGCAGGGAGCCATGCAACGTTTGATCTGGTACTGCAAGCATGGTCGGCTGCGGTTTCGAAAGTTATGATCGGTGCAGTTGCGCAGTTGAAAGTGTTTCTCGATAATATCGATGGTTTCCCGTGCGGCGACCGCCGAAGAGAAAGGACCGAAATAGCGATTGCCGTCCTTGACGATCTTCCGAGTCGCGAGGATCCGCGGCCAGGGGTGTTGAGTAGTGACTTTGATGCTCAGATAACTCTTGTCGTCTTTGAGCCGGATGTTGTAGCGCGGCTTGTATTGCTTGATCAGATTATTTTCGAGAATCAGCGCTTCTTTGTCGTTGCTGGTGACCAGCGTTTCAATATCTTCGACGCGCCGCACCAAAAACTGAATTTGCGATCGCTCGTCCGGACAATTGAAATAGCCGCGAACGCGGCCGCGCAAATCCTTGGCCTTACCGACGTAGATAACCTTGCCGCCCCTGTCCCGCATCAGATAGACGCCCGGGCGGGAAGGCAAATTAGCTAATTTATCCTGTATCAAACCCATCGAGTGTACCGGCAATATTAATGATAACACATGATCGACGACAAAACGCCCCGATTGCGACGCGCCATGAGCCTACCAAGGAACACCTTTTCAGCGAAATCGTGCTAGTGTCCTGACCCAGAAGTTGAAACCTAATTCCATCGTCATTCCGGGCAAGCTGGCAACAACTAGCGCGACCCGGAATCCAAGATTTTCAAAGACTTCTGGATTTTCACCGGCATGACGGCAAATACCGGATGACTTATGCAACGTATTTTAGTTACACGACACTAGATTATTCGGGAATCTTTGGCTGTCGACAGTTCGACACGCGTGTCAACGCTCACGCATCGGCGCTGTCTTTCGACGCCGGTTCGCGTAGCGCCAATTCTTGAGCCTGCAGTGCGTGAATCCGATCTCGCAACTCCGCCGCGATTTCAAACTCCAGTTGCTGGGCAGCTTCCTTCATTTCCTTTTGTAGCCTGCGAATCATCCGCGGCAACTCAGCCGCGCCGTACTTGGCTGATTTTTCGGCTGCCACGGGAATGTCCACGTAGTCCGCATCGTAGATCTTCACCAGCGGCGAACCCAAGGCTTTGATTATCGATTGCGGCGTGATCCCATGCTTTCGATTAAAGGTCCCCTGCAAACGGCGGCGCCGCTCGGTTTCATCGATCGCCCGCTTCATCGAGTCGGTCATGGCATCGGCGTAAAGAATAACGGTGCCGTAAACATTGCGAGCCGCCCTGCCGATGGTCTGAATCAGCGATCTGTCCGAACGTAGAAAACCTTCCTTGTCAGCGTCGAGAATTGCCACCAGCGAGACCTCGGGCAAATCCAATCCTTCCCGCAGTAGGTTGATGCCGACCAGCACATCGAATTGTCCCATGCGTAATTGGCGAATGATCTCGACTCGTTCAATGGTCTCGATGTCGGAATGAAGGTAGCGCACTTTCACGTTCAAATCCTGATAATACTCCGTCAAGTCCTCTGCCATTCGCTTGGTCAATGTGGTAACCAGCACTCGTTCCTTGCGCTCCACACGCTTGCGGATCTCGTCCAGCAAATCATCCACTTGGCTGCGCGCCGGCCGGACGATGATGGCGGGGTCCATCAATCCGGTCGGTCGAATGAGCTGCTCAACGACGTTACCTTCGCTCCTTCCTAGCTCGTAGTGTGCCGGCGTTGCCGACACGTAAACGGTTTCATTCATCATCGATTCGAACTCGTCGAAATTGAGCGGCCGATTGTCGAGCGCAGAGGGCAGACGAAAACCGTATTCGACTAAAGTTTGCTTGCGTGAACGGTCACCGCGATACATGCCGCCGACCTGCGGTACCGTGACGTGGCTCTCATCGATGAAGAGCAAAAAATCACTCGGAAAATAACTGAGCAGCGTCGGGGGCGGTTCGCCCGGCTGTCGTCCGGTCAAGTGGCGTGAATAGTTCTCAATGCCTGGACAAAAACCCATCTCCTCTAGAAGCTCCAAGTCGTACAGTGTTCTTTGCTCAAGGCGCTGCGCTTCCAACAGTTTACGTTCGTCGCGCAGCTCCTTGAGCCGTTCTTTGAGCTCCTGCCGAATGCCGAGAACCGCCTGTTTCATGCGATCTTCGCCGGTTACGTAATGACTCGCCGGATAGATCGTTGCCTTGTCGACCCGCCGAAGCATCTTTCCCCGGATCGGATCGATTTCGCTGATCGATTCGATAGTCTCGTCGAAGAACTCGATCCGCAAAGCCGAACGGTCTTCGTAGGCGGGAAACACTTCGACGATGTCACCACGCACGCGAAAAGTGCCGCGGTGAAAATCATAGTCGCTGCGCTGGTATTGGATATCCACCAGCTTGCGCAGCATTTGGTCGCGATTAATGATCGTACCCTCTTCGAGGTAGACCATCATTTCAAAATAGGCTTCCGGCGAACCGAGCCCGTAAATGCACGACACGCTGGCGACGATGAGCGTATCGCGCCGTTCGAGCAGCGCCTTGGTCGCCGAATGGCGCAGCTTGTCGATCTCATCGTTGATCGACGCATCCTTCTCTATATAGGTATCCGTCGACGGCACGTAAGCTTCCGGTTGGTAATAATCATAATAACTGACGAAGTAACGAACGGCATTTTCCGGAAACAAATCACGAAACTCGTTATACAGTTGTGCGGCCAACGTCTTGTTGGGCGCGATCACGAGCGCGGGCTTGTTGACCTTGGCAATAACGTTCGCCATCGTGAACGTCTTGCCCGAACCGGTCACGCCGAGGAGAACCTGATGCCGTCGGCTGGCTTCCAGGCCCTTGACCAGTTTTTCGATAGCCTGAGGCTGATCTCCTTGCGGATTAAAATCGGCGACTAGCTGAAATTGTCCCGTGTCTCGATCACGAATCATCTCGATGGTCTCAAAGCGCTCCCCTGGCGGGCCGGGATTCAACATGCGTCGGATCAAAGCAGCCAGCACTTTCCCCTCTCCACAACGTCTTCGTGGGGGAGAGGGCAAGGGTGAGGGGACGTTCCAGTGCGTATGGCTTTAACACGCCCAAACTTTTATTTTCGCTGACTCGCATACAACTTATCGATATAGCCGCTCTTATCGATTTCTGACAAAGGTCCGGAATCGATGAAATCGCCGGGCTTGTATTTGGCGAATTTGGCATCGCCCTCGGCGAGATGCGTAATCACCGCTTGAACCGCGCTATCGACGGCATAAGGCTTGGATGGAATATCAGCGCCGTAGTTCCATGACACTTCCAGCGCCTCGCGATCCTTAGTGCCGAGAAATTTGCCGAGGATCCGATACGTCTCTTCGCGGCGAGTCTTAAAGTGATGAATGCCTCGAACTATCGCGCGCATGGTCCGATAGACCAGGTTGGGATAGCTCTTCACCACCGATCGCCGCGTGGTAAAGGTCGAGCCTTGATATTCAATCTTGAGGTCCGCAAGATTCACCAAGAAATTCATGCCCGCCTTGCGCGCAAATAGAGTCGCGGGCGGCGACAGCATGGTCGCTGTCACCCTGCGCGCTTCCAGAGCAATCCACATCGCATCGTTGCTTCCCAAGTAAAGAAATTTGACGTCTTTATCGGGATTCAACCGGAGGTGCTGCAGCGCTGACCTCGCGTTCTTCTCGTATGCGTCTCCCGGCCTTTGCAGACCGATGACCGCGCCAATCAACTCTTTGGCGCTGCGGATTTCCGGATGGCTCACCAGGGTCATGCTGGCATAACGCGTCAACCCGCCGAGCATAACGACGTCCGGCGTCCGCACCACGACTGGAATCATTAGAAACGCGGACATGGTCGCAAAATCCGTATCGCCCGAAAGTAAAGCCATCGGTGATACCGCACCGGATGTACGAACGACTTCCACTTGTAGTCCTTCGTCGCGGAAAAAGCCGGCTTCCTGCGCCAAAAACGGAAGAGAGTGAGTTACCGCACGCGCCGCATAGCCGATGCGAATCTTATCCTTTTCCGCTTTCCCTTGAGCGGCCGCTCCCGTGGTGAATAAAAGGAGAAAACCAAAAGAGAATATCTCCAGAAAACCCCAATTAAACTTCACGGTGAAGCCTCCGGCGATGCAAACCTGACGGGAATTCATGCTAGTGTGGCCAAGCATAACAAGCCAAATCCAACGGAGCAACGACGAATCTCGGGCCTCTCGGCGAGACTAATCACGTGAGATTTGAAAGGTTGAAAGCAAAAGCCGCCGCACTGAAGCGGGAAGTCTTCGCTCTGTATCTCGCTGCCCGCGATCCGCGCACGCCGTGGTATGCCAAAGTCTTTGTCGTATGCATTGTCGCGTACGCGCTGAGCCCAATCGATCTGATTCCAGACCCAATTCCGATTATTGGTTATCTCGATGACCTGCTGCTACTTCCCCTCGGAATTTACCTTGCTCTTAGAATGATACCGCCAGAGGTCTTGACAGAATGTCGGGCGAAAGCGGCATCCACGAGGGACAAGTTGCCACGCAATTGGTGGGCGGGCGTGGTGATTGTTCTATTATGGCTAGCTACTCTGATGCTGGCGGGATTCTTTGTGATCCGATTTTTTCTCGGCAACGAAAAATCAGACGCGCGATTGGGCTATTAGAATGATAAGTGAAAATTTTGATTTAGCGACCGTTGGGCTTCGAGATTCTTGCCAAGCCTTCCGGGCTGACACTAACTAATCGACCCGGCTGACTGAACATGATTTTCGCGACTGTCGGCGAGATCTCCTTGCCGAACAGGCAAAAGCGCTTGCCACTTTGATATTGGCCGTTGGCCCACTTGGCAAACTCAACCGCTGTAGGCGTGTGGCCAATATCGGCCGCGCACCGGCGCACGATGAAGCCGAGCATCATTTTAGATTCCCCACTCTTTATGCTACGCACGTCTGCCATCAGGTGAATCTATAAAAGATATCCATCCGGGTTGCAAGAAACGCTTGGACCATTTCCCCACACCGTTCGCTTTTCTTGCCATCAAATTTGTCCGGTGGATCAAAACAAATAGGAGATACGCGCCAGAATCAAAAAAGCGAGCCAATCATCGTTAGCTCGCTTTTTTTACCCAATGGCGTCAAACAACTGTTAATCGGTCATATGCGTCGTCGCCTTCAGGTGCTTATCGACCGTGGTGTAGCCTTTCCACTGGTCGACGAGCCAGTAGCGCACGCCGAACTCGAAACGGAGTTCTTTCATGTCCCGGTCGTAGGGATTGAAATGCTGGTGATGCATCATGCCTGGAGGCACATGAACCGCATCGCCTTGATTCCAGTCATATCGCTGGCCGCCGATTTCGGAGTATCCGTCGCCTTCGAGCGCGTAGAGATACGCCTCCGGATGGGCGTGGCTGTGGCTCTTGGTATGCGCTAGATCGACGAAGATCGAACTGATCGCCACGCCGGTTGCCTTGAAGCCATTCTGTTTGCCGCTGCGACCCATGAGAAAATAAGTGGCGCCGTGCTTTGATTCATCGGATTTTTCCTGCTGGTTCTGATGCATCGAAATGCGCCGTCCATCCTCGGGCCAGTTCTGCGATTCCTCTTTTGGCAACGCCGCCAATACTTTAGCATCGTTTTCCCCGCATTCCTCGAGCTGCTCGATCTTGCCCATGTATACGTCGGCTTCCAGATGCCAGGCTAAGCCGGATAGGTAACCGACGGGCGCTTTGCCGGAATTGAACAGCTGGTGCGTCGAACGATAGGGAATATGAAAAATCGTGCCGGGAAAAAAATCGTAGCGTTTGTCGTCGAGGATCATGAACCCTTCGCCGCTTTCGACGTAGATGGCTTCCTCGCCGTGCAAGTGCTTTCCCGTATGCCAACCGACGGGGATGTCGGCTCGCATGAGACAGCTGCCTCCGGTGGGAAAACCTGTTTCAGGAGCAATCATCAAGGCGGCCTTGTGATCCTGCGGCGTGCGCACCCATTTAAGATCTTTTCCGCGCGCCACGCGCGGCGCTTCGTCGACTATCTTTTGATTGCTTTTCGACCGTTCTAACCACGCGGTGTAAAAATCGCTCATTGTGCCTCCAAGCTTTTGAAATCTATTTCGTTGCCGAAAAACTATCGGACGGGCTCAATCTTGTCAAATCAACCTCTCGATCGACCGATCCATTTGCAGTTACATGGGGTAATTGCTACCACTCGGATTCATTCGGTCAGCAACGATGAAAAAGGCTTCTTTGGCTCTTCTGGGCGTTTTTTGCATTCTTCTTGCTGTCATTGCCGTCCGAACGCTGAACTTTACTTCCCGTCAAATCAATACTCCACCGATCCAGCAAATCAGCCTCAGCCGCGATGCCGTCTCGCGGCTGTCAGAGGCAATTCAATATCGGACCATCACCAATCAGGCGAGCGCCGGATTCGAGAGCGGCGAGATGCAACGCTTTCAGGATTTTCTCACCAAATCTTTTCCACGAGTTCACGAACTCCTACTGAAAGAAACAATCGGTGGGCATAGTCTGCTCTACAGTTGGAAAGGCAAAGACGAGCGGCTGAAACCGGTATTACTGATGGCCCACATGGACGTGGTACCCGTGGACCCAGCAACTGAATCCTCGTGGCATCACCCACCCTTTTCCGGGCACGTGGCCGACGGCTACATTTGGGGTCGGGGCACGATGGATGACAAAGGCAGTGTCTTGGCCATTCTCGAAGCCGCTGAAAATTTGCTAGCGAGCGGATTCGAGCCCCAACGGACCCTTTATCTCGCCTTTGGACATGACGAAGAAGTCGGCGGAAATAACGGTGCGGCGAACATCGCGGCGGCGCTCCGCTCTCGTGGAGTCGAATTGGAATTCGTGCTGGACGAGGGCCTGAATATCCTCAGCGGAATTATTTCCGGCGTCTCGTCGCCGGTCGCGCTGATCGGGATTGCCGAAAAAGGCTATTTAACTCTGCGCTTAACGACAGAAACTCCTGGAGGTCATAGTTCCATGCCGCCCCCCGACACCGCGATCGGGGTCATGAGCCGCGCGTTGCACAAACTGAGCGCCTCGCCCTTTTCTTCCCGGCTCGATGGTCCCACGCGCCGGATGCTCGAATTCATTGGACCGGAGATGGCTTGGTCGAAACGATTGGTACTGGCCAACCTCTGGCTCTTCAATCCGCTCGTCAGAAGACAATTGGCGGCGTCGCCGCTCACCAATGCCGCGATCCGCACCACTCTGGCGCCAACGATTATCAGCGCGGGCGTCCAGGAGAACGTTTTGCCGACTAGAGCTGCCGCGGTGATCAATCTGCGTCTATTGCCCGGCGACACCATCCCCAGCGCCATCGAGCACGTGCGCAAAGCAATCGATGATCCGAAGGTGCAATTAACTCCCCTGCCTGTCCGCATGGAACCTTCAAGCGTATCCGATATCGAATCACCGAGCTTTACCTTGCTCCATCGCACGATCCGACAAACCGCTCCCGAAGCGATCGTCGCGCCTTCGCTACTGGTCGCCGCAACCGATTCGAGGCACTATTCGGCCTTGACGAGAAACATCTATCGCTTTCTACCGATCACGCTCCGGCCGGAAGATACGAAACGTTACCATGGGATTGACGAGAGAATTTCCATACAGGATTACGATCGCTGCGTGCGCTTTTACACGCAACTCATCCGCAACAGCCAACAATGAGGAACCACTGACTCATTTAGCATACAGCGATTTGATAAAACCGCTCTCGTCCAGCTCCTTGATGAAGCGGTTGTCCATGAAGTCTTGAGCCTTCACGTTCGGCGTCTGCGGGTTGCGCTGCCGGACAAAGTCGATTACCGCCTGTAAACCTTTCTCACTGACGTAGGGCGTGCGCGGGATCACACGACCCACGTAGTAGTCGTAACTCGCGTTGAGAATTTCCTGGTCCGCCGTACGCATGTATTTGCTGAGGACTTTCAGCGTGACTTCCCGGTGGGTTTGGGCATACTGAATCGCTGCGACAAAGCCTTTGACGAATTTACCGACCATTTCAGGATTCTCTTTGATGCGCGTGCGTGTAGTGATCATCGACGCCGCCTCATAGGGAACGTTGGCTTGGGATAAATCCAGCAAAGAGTGAAAGCCCAGTTTTTGCGCCGCGACGTAGCCACCAATGGTCACCACCGTGGCATTCGGCGACTCCCTGGGTCATCGCGGATAACCGTTCGGTGTCGGTGCCCATGCTGATGAGGCTAACGTCTTTTTCGCTGAGTCCTAGTTTTTGCACCGCCACCCGGGCCGCTAGATCCGAATCCGTGCCGGGTCGGCTCG
>WNGF01002858.1_pt1 | contig 23881 bp, 24 predicted proteins | sample 5400641 | NCBI WGS metagenome assembly WNGF01 (sample SAMN13153371, study PRJNA577476) | soil metagenome | isolation source: 80 cm soil or saprolite under grassland replicate 2 | place: USA:California | collected 2016-06-15 | reverse complement strand
GCGGCAAAGTAGGCCGCGTAGTGCGCGTCAAGGTCGCGCGAATATTGGTTGTAGGCCTCGCGACACTCGGCGTGCACCGCATCGTGTGTCCATGAGGCCAGATGTAAAAGCGTGGTGGTCACGCTTCACGCTGATAGCTGTATCGCGACAATGTGTCGTATTACTGGCCCTTATGGGTACAAAATTGGGTACAAAATCGCGCAGTCGTCGTCCTGCAAGAAGACGAAAGGCCCGCGTTTGCGGGCCTTTCGCAGTAGCGGGGGCAGGATTTGAACCTGCGACCTCCGGGTTATGAGCCCGGCGAGCTACCTGACTGCTCCACCCCGCGTCGCGGGCGTCAGTATAGCCCGATTTCTCCGGCCTTGGAGCCGCGACGCAGTCATGAATCCGACCATCATCACCAGCATTCCGGCAACCGCGTCGAGGATGAAGTGGTTGCCCGTAACGACGATCGTTAGCACCACGCCGACGGGATAGACAATGCCGAGCGCCTTCATCCACGTCGCCTTCGCGAACCTGACGATGCCGTACGCGACGCCGACCGCGAAGCCGGCGTGCAGGCTCGGCACGGCGGCGACCGGATTCGAGAACGGCGACGAGTGCGGCGAGCCGATGTCGATTCCCGAGAAGGCGTGCAACGTGTCGGTGAGACCGACATCCGCGAGGCGCGGCGGCGCCGCCGGGAACGTCCAGTGGATGAACAGGGAGATCGCAGTTGCGATCAGGAACGCGTTCCGGACGCTACGGAAGCCGTCGCGCGAGCGGAAGTACAGCCACGTGAAGAAAATGCCCGTCACCACGAAGTGGCCGACGAAGTAAAAGATGTTCATCGCCTGCACGAGGTCTGGGATGCCGAGGAACACCCGCTGCAGCGATTGCTCCCACGCGAAATGCCCCCACCGCTCGAGGTCCTCGATGCGCGCCGCGTTATTGAACGCGACCGGCCAGTTCGGAGTCATCACGTGGCGCAGCCCCTCGTAGACCTCGAAGCCGCCGACCACGATCAGGATCTGCTGCAGCCCATCGCGGCGGCGCAGCCAGCTCCACACATGTGCCACGCGATCGATTGTAAAACGCGTTGCTAGCATCGCCAACGATGTCACTCCTGCTCTGGATTCCCGTATTCGTGCTTCTGTTCGCTTTAACGGCCGGTGCGGTTCACCTCTTCCTGAGAGCCCGCCGCTTTTGGCGGACGTTCAAGAGTTTTGTCTCCGTTCTGGACGCGGCGTTTCAGGAGCTGACGGCTTCGCTCGAGCGGCTGGCCGAAGACGCCGCCTCGTTCCGGGCCGAGAAGCCGAGGCTCGACGCCAGCCTCGAGCGGCTGCGCCGCTCGAGCGCCCGTGCGGCGGTGCTACGGGCGGCGGTGGAGGACGCACGCGATTCGTTCGGACGCCTGACCGCGGTCTATCCGCGCAAGTGACGCGCGTCGCCGCCGTCGATCTAGGCACCAATACCACGCGGTTGCTCGTCGCCGACGTCATGGACGGCCGTGTGGACGAGGTCGTGCTTCGGCAACGGATCACGCGGCTCGGCGAAGGTGTCCACGCCCGGCACCGGCTGCTGCCGCTGCCGATCGCGCGCGTTCGCAACGTGCTCACCGACTACCGCCGCGAGCTCGAGTCGCTCGGCGCGGAGCGCGTGCTGGCGGTGGCAACGAGCGCCGTCCGCGACGCCGAGAACGGCGAGGCGTTCCTCGGCGAGATCGAGTGGAGCTACGGCTTCACGACGGAGCTGCTGAGCGGCGAAGAGGAGGCGGCGCTGACGCTACGCGGCGTCGGCGACGTCGCGGCCGACACGCTCGTCCTCGACGTCGGCGGCGGCTCGACGGAGCTGATCATGCGCAATGCGTCGGTGAGTATCGACGTCGGGTCGGGGCGCCTCACCGAGCTGTTCGGCGAGGACATCGAAGCGATCGCGGCGCACGTGCGGCCGCTCCTGCCGGACATCGGCCCCGCGCACGCGATCGGAGTCGCGGGAACGATCACCTCTCTCGCCGCGCTCGACCTGCGCCTTCCCGAATACGATCGCAATCGGGTCCACGGTCACGTGCTGACGCTCGATGCGATCGAGCAGCAACTCGCGCATCTGGCTGCTCTACCGCTCGACGAGCGCCGCAAGCTGCCGGCGCTCGAGCCCGAGCGCGCTCCGGTGATCGTCGCCGGCACAACAATCGTGCGCGAGGTGCTGCGCCGCTACGAGCTCGACGCGCTCGAGGCAAGCGAGCACGACCTGTTGCACGGAATCGCCCTCGCGGCCGCCGAGCTGCCGGCGCCGTTGGAGGGCGACGCGCCCCCCGGCGCCTACACCTGTTGCTAGGCCGTCTCCTCGGCCGGCGGCTCGTCCTCTGCCAGCCGCCGCTGCACGACGGCGCGCGACAGGATGCCGACCAGGCGGCCGCTTTCGATCACGGGCACGCGCTCGAGGTCGCGCTCCTCGAGCTCGCGGAACGCAACCTCGAGATCCTGGTCCGCATCGAGCGTGAAGATGGGCGGCTCCGCGATGTCGCCGAGCTGCGTCGTCGCAGGATCCCGTCCCGCCGCGACGACCTCGCGCACGAGGGTCTTTCGCGTCACCACTCCCGCGAGCGCACCGTCCCTGCAGACGAGCACCGCGCGCACGCCGGGATCGGACAAGCGCGTGCCCGCCTCCTGTGCCCACGCCGAGGCATCGAGCGACAGCGGCTCGGAGACCATCGCGTCGCGAACACGGCTCACGGATAGATCCCTCGCGCTTCGAGCGCAGCCGCGACCTCGCGGATGCCGGCGACGAGCGCAGCGCCGCGCAGGCTGATTCCCCGTTCGTCCGACAGCTCCCACACGCGGTCGAACGCGTCCGCGAGCTTCTCGGCCAGCCGGGCGCGAATCTCGTCGCGATCCCAGAACAGGCGGCCGAGGTCCTGCACCCACTCGAAGTAGGAAACCGTGACACCGCCGGCATTGGTCAGGACGTCGGGCAGCACAGGAATGCCTCGGGCGGCGAAAATGGCGTCGGCCTCGATCGACGTCGGCCCGTTCGCGCCCTCTGCGATCAGCTTTGCGTCGACGCGCGGCGCGTTTTCCTCCGTCAGCTGGTCCTCACGCGCCGCAAGGGTGAGCAGGTCGCACGGGAGCTCGAGCAGCTCCGCGTTCGAAACGTGTCGCGCATCGGGATAGTCCGCGAGCGAGCCGTTGTCTTCGACCCATGCGTGCAGCGCCGTGAGGTCGAGACCGTCGTCGTCGACGACGCCGCCGGAAAGATCGGAGACGGCCATCACGCAAGCGCCCCTCGCGGCAAGGTCACCTGCCGCGACACCGCCGACGTTGCCGAAGCCTTGCACCACGCAGCGCTGGTCGGCGAGCTTCCAGCCGAGCCGCTCGCACGCGCGCTCGATCACCATCACCACGCCGGCGCCGGTCGCCTCGTGCCGGAAGACGGAGCCTCCGATCGAGATCGGCTTGCCGGTGACGATCTCCGGGACCGCGTAGCCCTTCTGCACCGAGTACGTGTCCATCATCCACGCCATCGTCTGCTCATTGGTGGCCATGTCGGGCGCCGGAATGTCCTCCTGCGGCCCGATGATGTCGACAAGCTCGGTCGTGAACCGGCGCGTGATTCGTTGCAGCTCCCCCTGCGACAGGTCGCGCGCGTTGCAGCGAACGCCTCCTTTTGCACCGCCGTACGGCAGGCGGAGCAGCGCGCATTTCCATGTCATCCACATCGCGAGTGCCGCACACTCGCCGAGCGACACCGCCGAGTCGTAGCGGATGCCGCCCTTCGTCGGGCCGAGCACCGTCGAGTGCTGCACGCGGTAGCCGGCGAAGCAGCGGTACTCGCCGCTGTCTAGACGAACCGGGATCGAGACGATCACCGCGCGTTCCGGAAAACGGAGCCGCTCGGCCACGGCGACGCTCGCGGCGGCGTTCGGCAGCGCTTGCTCGAACTGCGTCAGCGCCTGCCGAAAGAGCGGTGTATCCCACTCGAACTCGGGCTCGACGACCGTCTCGGTCACGCGGCGCAGTGTAGGTCAGGCGATTCCGACGATTGCCGCCTCGGGGCCCATCGAGTCTCGGTGGTTCGGGGCTATCCTGAGCCGGCCGGGGTGGCGAAACTGGAGATACGCGGCTGACTTAAAATCAGCTGTCCCCGACGGGGGCGTGAGGGTTCGACTCCCTCCCCCGGCACTGGGCCCGGCTGCTCTACGCGCCGGGTGTCAAGGCATCCATCGGGAAGCGCTCCGGCCCTTTGCCCCGATACGCGTCGCGGAAGGCCTTGAACGCCTTCTCGTCGAAGGCCGGGCAGACGGCAACGTGCCCTTCGCCCAACTTGCCCGGCGGAGACGTCCAGGCCGTGATGGCGACCTTGCTGCCGAGGCTGGGATAGGGCGTGCCGAGCATCGCGTCTGGGTCCGACGTGTAGAACGCGCGCAGCTGGTCGACGGTCGACTGCGGCACCTTGTTTCCCCACCAGAGGATGACGCCCCCGTGCTCCTCGTTGTGGACGACCTGGACCGGGTTGGCCGGGGACGTGTAGAAGTCCCAGATCGCGGGCTGGTAGTAGTGGCTGCCGTTCGACGGCGGCGTCGTGTTGTACTTGATCTTCGCGTCGAGGCTCGTGACGTGCTTGCGGCTCTTCGCAGCAGCCGTCTTCAGCGTGCACCCGGCGTCCCGCATCGCGGTCTCGACGCTCGCGCTCGAGGAGCCGCCTGTCGTGAAGTAGATCACCGCGACGACGATCGCGAGCGCGACGAAGCCGGACGCGGCAAAGATCACGAGCCACTTCAGCTTGCGCTGGTCTTCCGGCGACCGCCCCGAGCTCGAGGTGCGCCGCTGCGGCGCCTGAACGGGCCGCCGCGGCGGCGGGGGCGTGCGCGTCTTCTTCGCCACGGAGCGCGAGGCTAGCAGTAGAGCGAGGAGAGGCCCGCGGTGCGGGCCTCTCTCCTCTAGTCGTGCGAGCTACCCGCCCCAGCTGTGAATCGGGTTGGCCCAGCGGACGTACGTCACCTGGAGTCGCCCGTCGGGCAGGTGGTCGCGGTAGACCGACTCCGATGGATTCGCCCACGGCGGCACCTCGGCAGCTGCCGCACCTTCTGCTCCGGTGGCGGCGGCGCCGATCGTCGAGGACGAGTCCAAATGCCCCGTTCCCGTACACGAGTGCGAGATGCCGTTGGTCGTGCTGTTGAGCACCCTGCCCGCCGACGCGGGGTCGTAGATGCAGAGCAACTGGTCATAATCACCCTGGTTCGGCGTCGTGCTCGCCGAGTTCCCGGCGTTGGCGCCGGTGTTGGAGAAGTAGTCCATGCACGTGTAGTACAGCGCGCCCGACTCGTCCTGATGGTCGAGGCCCCACGTGTGACCGATCTCCTGGCAGACGACATGCTGCTTCTCGTTGGGATTGTTGTAGGTCGACGTGTTGAAGTACGTGTCGTTGACCTTCATGGTCCCCTGGCCGATGTGCGATCCGGAGATCCAGATCGTCGCGAGCCCGAGCCAGCCGTTGTTGCCGTACGAGCCGTTGCAGACCTCGACGCGGCCCGCTGTCGGACGGCACTTGCCCTTCGCCGCGCCGGCCACGATCGTGTTGTGTGCGACGGTCGACTGGTTCCAGTCCGCCGACGCCTGTGCCAGACGGTTCTTCCAGTCCGCGGTCGTCATGTTGTCTCCGACCTTGATCGTGAACGGGTTCGCCGTTCTCGCCCAGTGATACGTGCCCCACGAATGGCTGGCGAGCGCGGACGACGCCGTCGCAGCTACGACAAGCGTGGCCAGCCCCACCAGAACGACGATTCGCTTCATTCGGCCCCTCTCGAGAAAATGCCTGAGATAAAGACGAATCATCCGACGGGCGCTCAGGTTTGTCAATGGGCGCGGAAATGTGCTCGGAGCGCGTTTTTCTCCACGGCGGCCGCTTGACCGGCACGGTCGAGAAGGCATAGGGTGCTCTTTGCCGGAGCCGATGGACCGCAAGGTTTGTCGGCACCGGCGTTTTTTTGTGCGGTTTCACCTCCTCCGGACGCTCCGTCCGACCGCCTCTCTAACGTTCATTGGCCCTGATGCTGACCGCGATCGTCATCGTCGTTCTGCTTGCCGTCCTGGCCGCCGTCTTTTTCGGCGGCCGCTCGGCGCTCGCGCTCATACCGTCGCTCATCGAGCCGCGGCTACGCGAGCTCGATGACCGCCTCGATCGGCGCCTGCACGAGCTGGACGTCAAGGTTGACGGCCGCCTCAAGGACGCGACGGAGACGAGCGAACGCATCCACGAGCGCCTCGGCGAGGTAGGAAACGCGACGAAGGAGATGCTCAACCGGGCCAAGGACCTCGGGCGTCTCGAGCAGGCGCTCCGGCCGCCGAAGGCGCGTGGCGGCTTCGGCGAGCTCTTGCTCGAGAACCTGCTCCGCGACCGGCTGCCGCCGTCCGCGTATTCGGTGCAGCACACGTTTGCCGGCGGCGAGCGCGTCGACGCGGTCGTCCGTGTCGGCCAGCTCATACCCGTCGACTCGAAGTTCCCGCTCGACAACTACCACCGCATCGTCGAAGCAGAGAACGATGTCGAGCGGCAGCGGCACGAAAAGGACTTCGCGCGGGACGTGAAGCAGCACATCGATGCGATCGCAGCGAAGTACATCCGTCCTGCCGAAGGAACCTACGACTTCGCGTTCATGTACGTCCCCGTCGAGGCCGTCTACTACGAGCTCGCGTGCGGCAAAACCGGGGCGCTTCTCCAGTACGCGCACGACAAGCGCATCTTCCCCGTGTCGCCGACGACCTTCACCGCGTACCTGCAGGTGATCGTGCTGGGCATGCGCGGGATGCAGATCGAGCAGCACGCACACGAGGTGATGGGATATGTCGCCGACCTCCAGCACGACTTCGACAAGTTCGCCGAGGACTTCGACCTGATCGGCACGCACCTCGGTCGCGCGCAGTCGAAGTTCACGGACGCCGACAAGCGGCTGAACAAGTTCGCGACGAAGCTTGAGCAGGCGACGGAAGACGTCGAAGAGCTCGAAGGCGATACCGTCCTCGAGCTGCCGGGCGCAACAGCCGACGCCGCCTGAACGACAGGTCCGCGCTCGCCCACGGTGCGGCTTTGCCGCACCGCTCATCAACCTTAGCCGAGCAGAAGCCCTTCAAACGCACCAAATCTGGGACACGTGCGCGAAGCGCACTTGTCCCGGCCTTCTCGTCCGAAATGCTCGCATTTCGGACGAAGCGTGAGCGCGCAAGCCCGGCTAGTAGCGGAGCAACGCAGCAATCCCCTCGACCGGTCCCAGCTCGCGCCGCTCCCTCGCGAGCGCACGCACGGAGCCGCCGTGCGCAAGCGTCCGGTGCACCGCGAGGTCGATCCCGTCGTCGCGCGGCTCCATACGCGTCGCGTCGAGCGGACAGGCGCCGTTCTGAATCTGCGCGCGGCCGCACGACGGGCACTCGTAGGCCAGCCGCTCGATCCCTTCCTGGAAGAGGAGCAACTCGACGCGCCCGTCGGACGCGGCCTCGAGCGTCTGCTCCCAGCCTGACGCCGCGCGGCCGCTGCGTCCCGCCTCCTCCTGCCAGCGCTCGAGTGCCTTCGTCTCCTCGTTGAGGCGCGCCTGCTCGAGGAACGGCAGCGCGAGCCCGAGCAACGCCGCCGGCGTCGCGTATCCCTCCCCGGCGGTGGAGCCGACGACGCAGTTGCGCGTCTCCGGCGCGAGCAAATCGGCGAACGCCGCACGCGCTTCCTCAGGACCGACGACGACGACTTGGCGCGCGAGCCCGCGCCGCACGTGGCTGTCGAGGTCCTCCGCGACCGTTCGCAGGTGGTCCTTCGCAAGCTCGTCGATGTGCCGCTGGTAGCGCGACTGCGACCAACCGCCCTGGTCGTGCCGGCCCGGCTGTTCCTCCGTGAGGTCGGCGAGCGGCTCGAGGCGTCCGTTCGTGAGCTGGAAGAGAAGGCCGCGCTCGCGGTCGATGACGGCGACGATCGCGCCGTCCCCGCGGCCGAGCAGCGGTACGAGCGGCCGCAGATGGAAGTCAGGCGCGACGCAAACGCGGTCCGGCACCTGATCGCTGAGCACGTTTGCGCTCCAGAAATTGTCGAGCCCGGACGCGAAGATCGCGACACCCTGTGCGCCCGCACGTTCGAAGTCGTTCGCGAGGTAGTTGCGGATCCGCTCGAAATCCGACTGAAGGCCGCGCTTCTGATCGTGCGTGAGATCGTCGCGCGTCGCGAACGCGGACTTCTGCGCCTCGTCGAGGAGCGAGTTGATCTTCGTTGCCGCACCGGGGATCGTCCCCGCCGTGCTCGAGTCGAAGCCGAGATAGAGGCTGATCGCGAGTCCCTTCTGCGCCCTGAACGCCGCCAGCTCCCTCAGCCGGTTCCAAGTGATCACACCCGCCATCCGTTCTCTCCTTGCCACCGAACGCGGCATCTTATTCCTGTGCGAGTCGTGACGATCGGCCATGGGATGCGTCCGGCGGCGGAACTGGTGGAGTGTCTGCACGGCTCCGCCGTCCGAACACTTATCGACGTCCGCCGTTTTCCCTCCTCGCGACGGAACCCGCAGTTCAACCGTGACACCCTCGCCGCCATGCTCGCGGAGGCTGGAATCGAATATCGGCACGCGATCGAGCTGGGCGGCAAACGGAGCGACGAGCCCGGCGAGGAGCGTTTCGCATGCATCGCCGTCGGCGCGTTCCGGAGCTACGCCGCCCGCATGGCGACGCCGGGATGGCAGTCGGCCCTCGAGGCGGCCCTCGGGGAGCCGGCTCCTTGCTTCATGTGCGCCGAGACGCCGTGGTGGCGCTGCCACCGCCGCCTGATCGCAGAGCTACTTGCGGCGCGCGGCCATGACGTGGTTCACATCCTCGCCGCGGGCCGCGTGGAGCGGCACCGCCCGTGGGACATCGGGGAGTATCGTGAGGGGCGGCTCTACCTCTGCGGCCATGAAGTTGCCTAAGCGCCTCGCGTCCCTGACCGCCGCCCGCGGAGCCCGGCTCCCCCGGCGGGAGGGGCGTTGGGGGACGCGAGGGAACGTCCAGCCGACGGAATTCGTTTAATAGAGCAATGAATGAAATTCGGAATGTGATCGTCATCGGCGGGGGCCCCGCCGGCTATACCGCTGCGCTGTACGCCGCGCGCGCAGACCTCGAGCCGCTCGTGATCGAAGGCTTCGCCTTCGGCGGCCAGCTCATGATCACCAGCGACGTCGAGAACTACCCGGGGTTCAAGGACGGCATTCTCGGCCCCGAGTTGATGCAGGAGTTCCGGACGCAGGCGGAGCGCTTCGGCGCCGAATACCTCACCGACGACGTCACCCGTGTCGACTTCTCGGAGCGGCCGTTCCGCGTCTACGTCGGCGACGACGAGTACACGGCCGAGACGGTCGTCGTTGCGACAGGCGCAACCGCCCGGCAGCTCGGCCTGCCCTCGGAGCAGTCGCTCCAGGGGAAGGGCGTCACCTACTGCGCTGTCTGCGACGCCGCCTTCTACAGAGACAAAGAGGTTGTCGTTGTCGGCGGCGGGGACTCAGCGATGGAGGAGGCGATCTTCCTGACGAAGTTCGCGAACAGGGTGACCATCGTCCACCGACGCGAGGAGTTTCGCGCGTCGAGCATCATGCTCGAACGCGCCCGCGGGAACGACCGGATCGAGTTTGTCCCCAATGCCATCGTCGACGAGGTGCTCGGCGATCAGAAGATGACGGGCGTGCGCCTGCGCGACACGCAGACCGACGAACTTTCGGAACTGCTGGCGGAAGGGCTCTTCGTCGCGATCGGGCATGACCCGAATACGAAGCTGTTCCTCGACTGGCTCGACCACGACGACGCGGGCTATCTCGTCACGAAGCCCGGCTCGACCGAGACGAACATCCCCGGCGTCTTCGCCGTCGGCGACGTGCAGGATCACGTCTACCGCCAGGCGGTGACTGCCGCCGGCTCCGGCAGCATGGGCGCCCTCGACGCAGAGCGCTTCCTGGCTGCGCGCGAAGGCCACCTCATGGCGGCCGAGAGCGCACCGAGAAGCTAGGGGCCTCTAGCCGATCTGCCCGATAGCCTCGGCCGCGTGGCCGAGTGGATCGACCTGCTCGATCCGAGCGAGGACGAGCTGCGCAAGCACCTGCCGGAGGACATGCAGGAATCGGCGCTCAACTTGCTGCGCGAGCCGGCACAGCAGGCACACGAACCGCGGCCGACGCTGCAAGGGCACGGCAGCTACGTCTTCGGCGTCTTCCTCGTCGCGGTCGCTGTGCGCGACGAGAACCGCGTCTACTACCAGGAGGTCGACGTCGTCGCGACGAGTGAGCGTCTCATCACGGTGTCGAAAACGCCGCCCGGCGAGAAATCGTTCGATCCACGCCCGGCGAAGGAGGCCTGCAACCCGGACGACAGCGGGGGGATGATGCTCTACCGGCTCGTCGACGACATCGCCGAGCGCTATCTCGACCTCATCGACGATGTCGACGAGGAGATCGACGAGCTCGAAGACGTCGTCGAGAGCGCAACCGCGGCGCATATCCGCGAACGCGTCTCCGCCCTTCGGCACGACCTGCTGCACATCCGCCGAACGCTCGCACCGACCCGCGATGCGGTCCGGCGCGTAGTCGACAACGTCGTCGAGGTCGAGAAGGGAAACGAGGTCTTCCCGCACGAAGTCGAGGTCGCTTTCAACGGCGCCTACGACAAGCTCCTGCGTGCGTTCGACGGGCTCGAGCTCTCGCGCGACCTCATCGCCAGCGTCCGTGACTACCTGCAGTCGAAGGTCGCGAACGACCAGAACGAAGTGACGAAGACTCTGACCGTCATCGCGTCACTCCTGTTGGTTCCGACATTTATCGTCGGTGTCTACGGCCAGAACTTCCAGCACCATTTCCCGGAGATCCACTGGCAGTTCGGCTACCTCTTCTCCTGGGGTCTGATCGTCGCGACGACGATCCTCCAGCTCTGGTTCTTCAGACGCAAGCGCTGGATCTAAGCTGAGCGGGTGCCGAACTACATCTGCCCGAAATGCAAGAACCGCTCGGTCGACCTCGACGCGCGCGAGGGCTTCTCGAGCGAGGCGCCGTCGTGCCGCCGTTGCGGCTTCGGCTTCCTCTTCGAGCTGATGGAGGACTACTACCCGGGGCCGAATACCGGTTTTGTCGTCTGCGACCAGCAGGGGCGCGTGCTCGCGACGGGCAAGGGCGTGTTCGAGCTCACCGGCTACCGCGAGGAAGACCTCCTCGGGCGCGAGGTGACCGAGATCGTCGAGGCGGAGCCGAACCCTGTCGCCGTCGCGCTCGAATGGGGCGTGCGCAGGCTCGGGCAGCAGGTCGGCTTGACGACGCGCGGCGGCCTGCAGAAGCGCGTGGTCGCGGACCTCTTCCCCGCCCTGGACGCCGACGGCGGGCTCTTGGTAGCTCTCAGGCCTGCGAGCTAAAAGACGGCTCGCGGGCAGCGCGGCTTGCCGCGCTGCTCATTCGCAACGATCGAAGCAGCTACCCCTCAAGAGCAACCCATGCTCGCGCCGAAGGCGCGAGCCCCGAGCGCGAGCGAAGCGAAGCGAGGGATTAGGTCGACCGCGAGCTAGGACAGAGGTCCACCAGCACGCACGTCTCGCAAAGCGGGCGGCGCGCGATGCAAATGCGTCGGCCGTGCCAGATCAGCAGGTGCGGGAAGCGGCCCCACTGTTCGCGCGGCACGAGCTTCATCAGGTCGCACTCGATCTTCACCGGGTCCTCCTGCTTTGTGAGTCCAAGCCGCTGCGAGAGCCGCCGCACGTGTGTGTCCACGACGATGCCCTGCGGTTCGCCGAGCTCGGCGGCCACGACGTTCGCCGTCTTCCGCGCGACGCCCGGCAAGCGCACGAGGTCGTCGACGTTGCGCGGCACGACTCCGTCGAACTGCTCGAGCAACGTCTGCATCGTGCCGCGGATCGCCTTGGTCTTCTGCCGGAAGAAGCCCGTCGCGTAGATGTCGCGCTCGAGCTCTTCTGTTGGCACCTCAAGGTAATCCTCGGGACGGCGGTACTTCTCGAAGAGCCTCTCAGTGACGCGGTTGACGTTCACGTCCGTCGTCTGTGCCGACAGCATCACCGAGACGAGCAGTTCGAGCTCGCTGCGAAAACGAAGCGCGATCTTGGCGTCGCTGTGCTCCGCAGCGAGCCGCTCGATGATCGGGCCGATGCGCTGCTTCTTCGGCCCGACGCGCTTACGCGCCTCGTGAACGTAGCTACGCGGCACCGTGGGGACGCTACAGCGGCAGCGCCCCCACGATCCGTCGTGACTACGACAGTGGCTCGCCCGTCTCGAGCAGCGTCTTGAGGCCGCTGAGCACGAACATCCAGCCGCCGGAGACACTCGCCGCGGTCTTCGGCGCGCCCTCGAGCTGGTCGTGGACGACCGTCAGCAACGAGACGCCCCCGTCCTGCTGCTCGATCTCCCACGTCACGCGGCTCGTCTCCTCGGCCGCGAGCTCCGGGTCGTAGAGCGCACGCCAACCGTGCACCAACCGGCGCGGCGGGTCCTCCTCGAGGATCGCCTCGTCTCCCCACACTTCGCCGGCGGGGCCGAACGAGCGGCGCCGGCCCTCGGCGAACTCGATGCGTGAGGCGTAGAAGTACTTCTCGGTGAACTCCGGGTTAGTGATTGCCTCCCAGATCGCCTCCGGCGTCGCCTTGATGAACACCTGGTAGACCTGGGTGGTCTGAATCTCGGTGATCGTCGTCATCCCGTCTCCTCCAGTTGCGTCTTGAGCTCCGCGAGCGCGGACACGCGGTGCTCGGTGTACTTGTCGATCCACCGATCGTGGATGAGCCGGATCGGCACCGGGTTGAGGTAGTGCAGCCGATTCCGCCCGGACTTGCGTGAGACGACGAGCCCCGCGTCCTCGAGGATGCGCAGGTGCTTCATCACGCCGAACCGCGTCATGTCGAGCTTCGACTCGAGCTCCGTGAGCGTACGGCCGTCACGCTCGAAGAGCCGGTCGAGAAGCAGCCGCCGGGTCGGGTCGGCGAGCGCACGAAACACGAGATCGTCGTCGGTCATGTCCGGATAATACGTGACCAAATGGTCACATGTCAAGCCGTTGCGGCTTCGAGCTGCTGCGGTGCGTTGCGGAGACGTGGGCCGGCGCAGACGACGTCCAGTGCCGGGCAGCCGGCGCAGGCGTACTCGCTCGGCGTCGGGACGAACTCGCCGGCCTGGATGCGCGCGATCGCGGCCGAAAGCTCCCTTTCGAGCTCGGCGACGTCCGCCGCGCCGAAGGTCTTCGCGACGATCGCGTCTGGACGCTCGAGGAAGTGGTAGACGACCTCGACCTCCTGCGCCCCGCTCCGGAAGCAGGCGAGCGCGTACACGAGTCGCTGCACGCGGTACTCGTGGTCGACGATCTCTTCCGGAGAGCCTTCCGCGAGCGTGTTCGTCTTGTAGTCGACGACGAGCGCCCGCTCGTCGACGCGATGCAGCACGTCAAGGAAGCCGCGGATCAGCACGCCGTCATGCTCGAATGAGAACTGCACCTCGGTCTTCGTCCCCTCGAGCTCCGCGACGCGGCGGGCGAGCTCGGACTCGCAGTACGACGCGACAAAGCCGCCGATGAGTTGCAGCTCCTCGTCGGTCACCCGGGGATACCAATTGCGAACGCGCTCGAGGTCCACGACCTGCGGGTTGGACAGGTCGATCGTCTCGAGCAAGCGGTGCACCGCGTCACCGACGTCCAGTGCGCCGAGACCGACGCCGTCGCCGCCGGACGGGCGCAGCGCCTTCATGCCGACAAGCCGCTCCGCGTAGTAGCGATAAGAGCAGCGCTCGAAGGAGGCAAGGGCGGTGAAGGACAGACGCCGCACGGGCTCGAGCGGCGGAAGGGCGATCGGCACGAGCTCCGGCAGCCGCGGCGCGAGCGGCTGAGCAGGCTCGCCGCCTTCCGCGAACAGGACGAGCTGCGACGGCTCGAGGGCCGGCAGTTCCTCGCCAAGTGACACTTTGTCACTTGGCGACTCCTCGTAGCGGTCGACGCGGACGAGCAGACGCGCGCCACCGCGCTCGAGCTCGACGGGATCGTGCCCTGCGTTCGCGAGTTCGCCACGTGCGTCGAGCCGCTCGAGTACCCAGCCGATCGGCGTCGCGCGCTCGCTCGGTTTCTCCGGGTCGATCGCGCCCGAAACGATCAAGCGGTCGATCGCGCGCGTCATCGCCACGTAGTAGAGGCGCAGGCGCTCGGCGTCTTCCTCGGTCTTCAGCTGCGCGCGCACCTCCTCGTAGCCGCTCGCGCCGCGCCGCTCGCCGGTCGACGGGTGCGCGACCTTGAAGCCGAAGCGGCCGTCGGACAGAGCGAGGATCTCGTCGGGGGCAGGCGGCTGGCGGTCCCGTCCCGCATCCGCAACGACGACGACCTTGAACTCGAGGCCCTTCGCACCGTGGATCGTCAGCAGGCGAATCGCATCGCCCCCCTCCTCTTCGGCGACGGCCTCGAGCTCGCGCGCTCCCACCGCCTCCTGTTCGGAGACGAAGCGGACGAAGCCCTCGACGTCGGCGCCCCGCAGCTCCTCGAACGAGCGCGCGAGCCGCGCCAGCTTGCGCAAGTTCGCGTAGCGGCGGCGGCCGTCCCACTGCGCGAGGACGGCGAGGTCGTAGTCGTGCTCGGCGACGATGCGCTCGCAGAGCAGCTCGAGTGACAGCTTCGTCGACGCGTCGGCGAGACGGTCGAAGCGCTGGCGAAAAGCGCGCAGGAGCCGCGCGTCTCGCTCGGCCAGCGGCGCCGGCAGCGACTTCTCGATGCCCGTGAAGATCGGCCGCTTGCTCGCCGCGCGCCGGATGAGGACGAGCGCGTCGTTCGAGACGCCGACGAACGGCGATGCGAGCACGGTGAGCAAGGCTTCGTCGTCGTAGCGGTTGTGCAGCAGGCGCAGGTACGCGAGCAAGTCGACCACCTGCTGTTGTCCGAAGTACCCACGACCGGTGGAGCGATAGGTCCGTAGCCCCGTCTTGCGCAGCTCCTCCTCGTACCACTCGGCGTCGGTTCCGGCGGCGAACAGCAGCACGATCTCTCCCGGCTCCGCGTCGCCGTTGTCGACGAGCTCTTTCACGCGCTTGGCGATGTGCCGTGCCTCCGCGCGCCGCCAGTGGACGTCCGTTCCCGCGTAGGACGACTTGTCGGTGACGAGCAGCTCGGCGGGCGATCCGAAGACCGGATCGGGGAAATCCCCGGAAGAGTGGAGTGGCTGGAACTCGTCGCCGAACTCGCCGGCGAAGAGCTCGTTCACGACGGCGAGCACCTCCGGTCGCGAGCGGTAGTTCTTGGTCAGCGGCAGCACCTGCGGGGCGGCAGCCCGACGCTCGCGGAAGACCTGCACGTCGGCGTGGCGAAAGCCGTAGATCGATTGAAACTCGTCGCCGACGAAGAACACGTCGGCGTGCGCGCCGATCAGATCGATCAGCTCGCATTGGAGACGATTCGTGTCCTGGAACTCGTCGACCATGATCGAGCGAAAGCGGAGCTGCTCGCGTCCGCGGACGTCGTCGTTCGCGCGCAGCAGGTCACGCGCGCGGAGCTGCAGGTCCTCGAAGTCGAGGACGGACTCACGGTCCTTCGCTGCTTGGTACTGCGCCGCGAAGCCTGTCAGCAACTCTTGGAGCAGCTCGCGGTCGCGCGCCGCAGCCTCGTCCAGTGCCGCCTGCTCCACGGCGGCGAGCGCCTCGACATACGAGGCCGCGCGTTCCCCGCGGGCCTTCACGCCGCCGAGGTCGAGCAGGCGCTCCGGATCGCGCTCGGTCTGCGCGAGCGCCTCCGCCTGCACCGCCGCTGCGCGTTGCCCGTCGGTGGCCGCTTCGTCCTCCGCGAGGCAGCGTGCCGCGTCCTCGAGTCGTGCGAGCGCGTCGGCAAGGCTCGACAGCTCGTCCGGCTCGAGAACGAGCTCGCGGCCCGCCGAGCGAAGCGTGGCGTAAACCCCCGTCAGCATCCGGCGCAGACCGGCCGCGCGGTACGTCGCCAGCAGCCGCAGACGCTCGGGCTCGGCACCGGAACAGAACTCGGCGAGTGCAGCTTCGAAAGCCTCGCCGCGCAACACCGATCCTTGGGCCTCGTCGAGCTCGCGGAAGCGGGGGTCGAGCCCCGCCGCGAGCGGGTAGGTCTTCAGCAGGCGGTTGCAGAAGCCGTGGATCGTCGAGATCCATGCGCCGTCGAGCTCGCGCGCGAGATCGGTGCGTCCGAGCTCGGTGAGCCGCCCGCGAATACGCGAGCGCAGCTCTCCCGCGGTGCGTTTCGTATACGTGATGACGAGGATCGAGGCGACGTCGAGGCCGTCAGTGCAGACCGCGCGGACGAAGCGCTCGACGAGCACCTTCGTCTTCCCGGTGCCCGCGCCCGCCGAGACGAAGACGAGCCCGTTCGCGTCGACGGCCGCCTGCTGTTGCTCGTTCACGGGCGGGCCACCCGGCACACTCGCCAGAGGTCACACCAGGACGGGCACGAGCCGCCGCGCGGATCGTGCCGCACGTCGCCCTGCCGGATTCGCTGCGCAAGCGCACGCGCGTCCTCACGCGCCGTCTCGAGCCGCGCCCAGAACTCGTCCTCTTCGAGGTAATCGGTGCGCGTGTAGCCCGGCAGCTCTTCCTTCGCGCTCGCGCGCAGCAGGCCGCGCGGCTTTCGCTCCCCTGCGAGCGGCCGGTAGAGGCCGCCGAGCGGCTCGATCCCCACGAGGTCGCGCAGCACCAGCATGTAGAGCGGGATCTGAAGACGCTGCTCTTGCGTGATCTGCGCCGCCGAGTGAGCGGAGCGACCCGATTTGTAGTCCTGGACGATCCCGCGCGCGCCGAACGTCTCGATGTCGACGCGGTCGATCTTGCCGGAGAGTGAGAGGCCGTCACCGAGCTCGAGGCCGCCGACCGACGAGCGCTCACGGCCGAAAGAAACCTCGAAGCGGCGCGGGACGAGCGGGACCTCCGAAGTCGCTTCGATGCGGACGAACGCTTCCAGATCGCGCCACAGCGTCTGATCGAGCTCCTGCCGCTGAAGCTCCGTCAGCTCCATGCGCACGCCGTTGACCGCCTGGTCGAGGCAGCGGCGCAGAAACGGAAGCGCGCGGTCGAGCTGCGTCTCGTCGAGCCGTTCGATGCCCAGCTCCTTCGGGATGCCGGTGAAGAACTTGTGCAGCGCGTTGTGCGCGACCGACCCGCGCAGCTTCGGGTCGACGTCCGCGTCGATCGTCTTGGGGTCGAGCAGGCGGTCGACGAACCACGCGGACGAGCAGTCGGAAAAGCGCTCCAGCTCCGTGACGTTGAAGCTCGTCCGCTCGCCCAGGTACTCGAGCACGAGTGGATGGCTCAACCGTGTCGGGCGGCGGAAGGCCCGGAGCGCACGGTCCAGCCGGCGGTCCCACCCGTTCGCGAGCGCGAGCGCCTCAGCTTCGCGCGGGTCCTCGGCCGCGAGCGCGGCGAGCGCGCGCAGCCGCTCGCGGTCCGTCGGCGCAGCTTCGAGCGACCACGTCAGCGCCGCGAGTGGCCGTCGAGTCGTGGCGCGCCGCACCTCGTCCGGCGAGAAGAGGCGAACGACCTCGTCCCAGAACGGGCTCGGCTCCCGCGGCATGCCGTCATCGCTGGCGGCCTCGCGAACGAGATACAGCCGGCGCGCCGCGCGGGTGCACGCGGTGTAGAACAGGTAGCGGTCGCGCGCGACCTGGTCGGGCTTCACGAGGCGGGCGCCGGCGAGGGCTTCGCGCGAGGCGTCGTCGAGGAACGCGGCGCTCTGCGTGCGCCTCGGGAGGCTCCCCTCCTCCAGACCGAGCATGAAGACGACTTCGAAGCTTCGTGTACGTGCACGCAGTAGGTCGAGGACGGCAACGCGTCCCGGCTCGCGTCCGTTCGAGCCTCGAACCGTCGCACGCTCCAGCGTGCCGATGATCTCGTCGGGCGTGAGCGTCCCTCCGGCCGCGACCCAGCCTTCGAGCTCGTCGACGAGCCGCCTGACGGCTTCGTACGCGCGCAGGTCGCGGCGCGCGTCGTCGTTCGCCGGCGGTTGCTGCAACCCGTGTGCGTGGCGGAGCATCCGCGCCGCCGTCGCCCGCAACCCCTCCAGAGGAGTCGCGGCGTCGCGCAACTCCTTGACGATCGGGAACGGGTTGCCGTGCAGCGCGAGCGTCTCGGCCTCGACGCGGTCGTGCGCGTTGATCGCGCGGCCGCGCAATCGTCCTTCGAGGAAGTCGACCTTGCCGCGCGGCACGCCGGAGTAGGTCGTGCGCAGGAACCCATACAGCTCCCGGCGGCCGCCGCCGAGCCAGACGAATCGGAGCAAGCCGAGCAGTGCGCGGCCGAACGGCGTCTGCGGCACGCGCGATGTCGAGGCCACGGCGATCGGCACGCCGAGCGCGCCGAGCCCGCTCTCGAGCGGCGCGCGCCAGCGCTCGAGCGCGGGGCACACGATCGCGATCCGCTCCGGCGGCGTGCCGGAGCGAACAAGCGCCAGCACTTCGCGGCCGACGAGCTCGAGCGTCGCACGCGGGCCGGCACCCTCGAAGAACTGCACCGCTCCCTCGAGGCGCGGCGGCTCAGGGACCTCGTCGACGAAGAGCGACCGCTCGACGTGCGCCAGCGCCGGGTGCGCGTCCCGGCTCGGCGGCAGCACGTCGATCCGCCCGTCCGCCAGCGCGCTCAGATCGTCCAGCGTCGACCGAAGCGACTCGAACGCCGTCCGTCCTTGCTCGTACGGGAGCGATACCGTCACGTCGGTCCGGCCGGCGAGGGCGCGCAGGAGTTCCCATTCCGCCGCGGTCAGATCCTCGAACCCGTAGGCAAAGACCGGCTCCCCCTGCCAGGCGCCGAAGTCCGACTGCAGGCGGTCGACGGCGTGCCGGCGCAGGAGATCGCGATCCCAGCGGACGAGACGATCGAGCTCCGTTCGGTAGGCGGCGAAGAGGCGCGCGAGATCGCCTTCGAGCGCGTCAGGTTCGAGCAGCCCGGACTCGAGCTCCGCGAAAGTCGTGGCGAGGGAGTCGGCGAAGCCTGCGAAACGGGCCGAGCGGCCGAGCCCGTTCAGCGAGGCGCCGCCGACGATGCGGCGGACGAGCAGCGCGCGCTGAGCATCCGGCAAGATGGGCCGCGCGTCGGGATCCGCGAACGCCAGGCGGCCGAACACGTCGTCGAACGTCCCGATGGTGCCGCCGAGCAGCGCGCCGCTGCGGGCGAGCAAGTCACGTTCGACGCGCTCGACGTCCGACCGGTTCGGGACGATCAGGACCGGCTCGCGCGCGAGCGCAGCCACATAGCGCTCCAACAGAAGCGCGACTTTGCCCGCGTTGGCAGGCCCGACGATGAGGGCGAGACCCACCGATCCATCCTAGACCTGGGTCCTGACGGGTCCTGCGCGCTCTTTGTGCTGAGAGCGAGGAAAAGTCGCCGACGGTTAGGCGGCTACAGCAGCCTTTGGACGGCGGCCACGGCGGGCGGCCGGCGAGCCCGGCATTTTCCCCGCGCAGTCGTCGCAAAGATCCGCCTGCTTCGCGCCCCGCCGCGCGTCGGTGTATGTCAGGCGCAGTACTGCACCTTTCCCCTCGTCGACTTCCTTTCCGCAGTTGTCACATACGAGCACGGTCTTCCTGGCCACGAATTCCTCCTTCGACGGCGAATTACGCGGAGAATTCTACGCTGCTTTCCGCACCTCGCGTATCCGCCACGACCGAAGCAGCGAGAGGGTCGCCTTCTCTTCCGGATCGAGCCCGATATCGCGCGCGGACACGATGCGCAAATTCCGGGGCCGGAAATCCTCGATCGTTCGACCGTCGAGATACTGCTCCACGACGGCCGGCGAGACGTAGGAGCTACGCGCAACCGCGGGCGTGTTCCCCAGCCGTTGCCCGACGTGTCGCATTACCGCTGCGACGGCTCGCTTTTGCTCCGTCTTTCCCTCCCCCGGTCCGCGCTCGGCGAAGGCGATCGCGGCGGCGAGTGTACCTCCCCAGGTGCGGAAGTCCTTGCACGAGAACTCCTCGCCCATGAACGCCTTGACGTACTCGTTGAGTCGGGGCGCCGTTAGGTCCCGCACCTGGCCTTCGGATTCGTACTTGAAAAGCTGCGCGCCGGGGAGGTCGAGCAGCGTTCGCAACGACTCCGCGAGCTCACTATCGACGAGGGCAGTTCGGACCTGGATCTTGCCCTTCGCGCGGAAGCGGAACGTCACGCGTGTCCCGCGGACACTTGCGTGCGACTTGCGCAGCGTCGTGACGCCATACGTGCGCGAGCGCTTCGTGTGGCGCTCGGAGCCGACGCGGAACCAGGCGAGATTGATCAACCGGATCGCCACTGCGCAGACGCGAAGCTCATCCAGCGGGTCGCCCGTCAGATGCTCTCCCATCGCGAGGCGGAAGTCGGGCAGCTTCTCGGCGAAGCGGATCAGCTTCTCGAACTTCGCCTCCTCTTGCTGTGCGCGAAACGCCGGGTGGTAGAGGTACTGGCGCCGGCCGGCGCTGTCGAGGCCCGTCGCCTGGAGCTTGGCGCGCGGGCTCGACGCGATCTTGACGTACTTCCACGCGGGCGGAATTGCAAGACCGTCCAACCGCTCGACGATCTCCGGGTCGCGGATCCGGCGGCCCTTCGCGTCGAGGTATCGGAACGGCCGGCGCGCGCCCGCCCGTGTCCACCGCAATCTGCTGGGCATGACTTCGTCTCTGCCACGCAGGGCACCTTCATAATCGCGGCGCGATGGAAGTGAACGCGATCGTCCTCGTGGAAGGGGATCAAACCGGGCAGGAGCTGCTCGAGGAAGCGCGGCGCGTGCTGCAGCCGGACGTGATCGGGCTCGAGCTCGAGTTCCCCCGCTACGACCTGTCCCTGGAGAATCGAAGGGCGACGCAGAACGAGGTCGTGCTCGACGCGGCGCGGGCGATCCGCGAGCACGGGCTGGGACTGAAGGCGGCGACGATCACGCCCGAGGGCGCCGGCGACGTCGGTTCGCCGAACCGCATCCTGCGCGAGGCGATCGGCGGCCGCGTGATCGTGCGCACGGGCCGGCGAATCCCCGGCGTCGTGCCGCTCGGCGGCGTTCACGCGCCGATCTCGATCGTGCGGATGGCCGTCGGTGACGCCTACGGCGCAAAAGAGTGGCGCGAGGGATCGGGAGAGGACGAGGCGGCGTTTCGGACCGAGCGCATCGAGCGGCGCATCTGCCACGCCGTCGCGGAGTTCGCTTTCCGGCAGGCCGAGCGCACGGGCGCGAAGGTCTTCGGCGGCCCGAAGTACACCGTCAGCCCGATCTACGAGGGAATGCTGAAGGAGGAGATGGACCGCGCGGCGGAGCGCCATCCTGAGGTGCCTTACGAGCCGCAGCTGATCGACGCGACGTTCGCGTTGCTGATCGCGTCCACCGGCGATCCGATGGTGATTCCGGCGCTCAATCGCGACGGCGACATCCTCTCGGATCTCGTGCTGCCGCTCTTCGGTTCGATCGCGGGATCGGAGTCGCTGCTCGTCGCGTTCGACGACGACTTCGAGCCGGATGCCTTGATAGCCGAGGCCGCGCACGGCACGGCGCCGTCGCTGCAGGGAAAGAACGTCGCAAACCCGATGGCGATGATCCTCGCCGGCACTGCGCTGCTCTCCCACGGCGACTCGGACGATGCGCAGCGCGCCGGGCGCGCGATTCGCGAGGCGTGTCTCGAGACGGTCGCGCAGGGTGTCCGCACCGCTGACCTGCACGGCCATGCGTCCACAACCGAGTTCACCGACGCCGTGATCGCGCGGACGAAGACGAAGCTCGAGGTGTGGGCGACTCTCTAGGTCTCGCTACTCGATCTGAGCCTGCGATACAGCTCGACGGCGCCGGTAATCGCCAGCGCGACCGCGAACGCGATGAGAAACCCGTAGAACGGATTCTTCTCGAACGTCCTCCCGCCCCAGTAGCCGAGCAGGGCTGCATACGAGGCCCAGAGGAAGCCTGCCGCAACGTCGAAACGGATGAACCTGTGCCAGCGCATCTCCAGCAGTCCGCAGGCGAGCGTGACGGCCGTTCGACCGCCGGGGATGAAACGGCCGACGACGATCAGGTAGCCGCCCCGTTCCTCGATCTGCTGCTCGGCCCAGTCCACACGTTTGCGGCGCTCGCCTTTGAAGAAGCGCCCAACCAGACGCTCGCCCGCGGTCCTTCCGATCACGTAGGCGGTGTTGTCGCCGAGGATCGCGCCGGCGGCCGCCGCCGCAATGACGACGGCGAGGAGCAGGTCGCCCGTCGCGGCGAGGACGCCGCCCAGGATGACCGACGTCTCACTCGGCACGAGCGGGAACACGACGTCGAGCGCAGCAATCCCGAAGAGAAAGGCATACGTCCACGGCGAGCCGGAGACATGTTCGGTCAGCGACTCGAACATTCAGGCTCGTAGAGTACGCGCGGATGCGGGTTGGAGTTCCACGCGAGACTGGCGCCGGCGAGCGACGGGTCGCGCTCGTACCGGAATCGGTGTCGAAGCTCGCGGTGCTCGGTGTCGATGTCGCGGTCGAGCGTGGCGCGGGCGAATCCGCAGCGTTCCCCGATGCGGCCTATGAGGAAGCGGGCGCAACCGTCGTCGCCTCCGCCTTCGACGCCGAGATCGTCATGAAGATCGCAAAGCCGAGCGCCGATGAGCTCGAACTCATGAGGTCGGGCGCCGTGCTCATCGGCTTCCTCCAGCCGCTCACCGACCGCGAGGGAATCGCGCGGCTGGACAAGCACGGCGTCGTCGCATTCGCGATGGAATCGATCCCACGCATCACGCGGGCGCAGCCGATCGACGCGCTCTCGTCGCAGGCCACGGTCTCGGGCTACAAGGCAGCGCTGCTCGCCGCGGAACGCCTCCCGCGCTTCTTCCCGATGCTCATGACTGCTGCCGGGACCGTCGCACCGGCGAAGGTACTCGTGCTCGGCGCCGGCGTCGCCGGTTTGCAGGCGATCGCGACGGCACGACGGCTCGGCGCCGTAGTGACCGGCTTCGACGTGCGCCCCGTCGTGCAGGAGCAGGTCGAGTCCCTCGGCGCAACCTTCCTCGAACTTTCCGTCCGCGGCGAGGAGACCGAGGGTGGGTACGCGAAGGAGCTCACGCCCGAGCAGCAGGCGCAGCAGCAACACGAGCTCGCCGAGCGCATCTCCGAGTTCGACGTAGTCATCACCACCGCGCTCGTTCCCGGTCGTCCGGCGCCACGCTTGATTCCCGCCACTGCCGTCGAGGCGATGCGCCCGGGCTCGGTCATCGTCGACCTTGCCGCCGAGGCAGGCGGGAACTGCGAGCTGACCACGCCCGGCGAGATCACGGTCGAGCACGATGTGACGATCGTGGGGCTTGAGAACCTGCCGTCCACGATGCCGTACCACGCGAGCCAGCTCTACTCACGCAATGTCACGGCGCTGTTGCAGCTGCTCGTGGAAGACGGCGAGCTGAAGCTCGACTGGTCGGACGAGATCATCAGCGGCGCGTGCGTCGCCGGCAAGCAGGAGGTCGCTGCGTGAGTGCACAGCTCGTCACGGAGCTGACAATCCTCGTTCTGGCAATCTTCCTCGGCTTCGAGGTCATCTCGAAGGTTCCGACGCTGCTGCACACGCCGCTGATGTCGGGAACGAACGCGATCCACGGCATCGTGATCGTCGGCGCCATCATCGTCGCCGGCTCGCACCATCCCGGGCTGTTCATGCAGATCGTCGCGTTCGTCGCCGTTGTGCTGGCGACGGCGAACGTGGTCGGCGGCTTCGTCGTCACCGATCGGATGCTCGAGATGTTCAAGAAGCGCCGCGAGCCCGGCGAGCGGTAGATGGGCCAGAACGTCGCGAACCTGATCTACATCGTGCCGATGGCTGCGTTCATCCTCGCGCTGCGCTTCCTCTCGTCGCCGCGTCACGCCCGGCTCGGCAACCAGATCGGCGCGCTCGGGATGCTCGTCGCAGTCGTCGTCACGCTGTTGAAGAGCGACGTCGTCACGGGCTGGTGGTGGATGGCTGCC
>WNGF01002942.1_pt1 | contig 23892 bp, 20 predicted proteins | sample 5400641 | NCBI WGS metagenome assembly WNGF01 (sample SAMN13153371, study PRJNA577476) | soil metagenome | isolation source: 80 cm soil or saprolite under grassland replicate 2 | place: USA:California | collected 2016-06-15 | reverse complement strand
TGGCCGTTGCGCTGTCCGGCGGCGTCGCCTACGGGATCGTCGCGGCGACGCGCACGTGGTACGACTTCCCGCGCAGCGTCTTCCTGATCGACGTGCTGCTGTGCACGACGCTGATCGGCGCGTCGCGGTTCTGGGAGCGTGCGGCGCACCGCGGTCTGCTGACGCTGCGCGCGCCCGGACCTCGCACGCGAACGGTCATCGTCGGAGCGGGCCGCGCGGGCCGGAATCTCCTGCGCGAGCTGCGCGACACGCCCGGACAGCGCGTCGTCGGGTTCATCGACGACGACGCGAGCCTCTGGCGGCGCCGGCTACAGGGCGTACCCGTGCTCGGCAGCGCCGACGAGGCCGCGAGAATCCTGCACGCGACGTCGCCCGACCGCGTGCTCGTGACGATCCCGAACGCGCCGAGCGAACGGCTCGAGTTCGTGTTCGAAGCCTGTGCGAGCGCCGCCATCGACTGCCACGTGCTCCGGCGCGAGCTGGAGACCGCGCCCTTCCCCGCGGCCCGCGTCGAAGCGGAGTGATCACCGCCGCAGCCGAAAGCCCGGGCGCACGCCTGCTCGCCGGCTTCAACCGGCTCGCCGTCGCGCTGCAGCTGCTCACGATCTATGCGTGGCTGTGCTTGCTGTACGGCTGGGAGGCGTGGGGCAACCGGACCCCGTGGCTCTTCACCGACGAGCTCGAGCGCGCGCAGCTCTCTCGTGCGATCGCCGCCACCGGCCGCGCGGCGCGCCGCGGCGAGTCGGTGTCGCCCGAGTCGCTCTACGCGTACCTGATCGCGCCCGTCTGGTGGATCCACAGCACGAGCGCCGCCTACGGCGCCGCGAAGGCGATCGGAATCGCGGTGATGGCCGCCGCGATCTTCCCGGCGTACGCGCTCGCACGGCTGCTCGTGTCGCGCGTCCCGGCGCTGTTCGCGGCGACGGCCGTGGCCTGCATCCCCGCGCTGTCCTACTCGTCGCTCCTCGCCGTCGAGACGGTCGCGTACTCGTGGACGGTGCTCAGCCTCTGGCTCGTCGTGCGCGCGCTCACGACGCCCTCGCGGTGGTGGATCGGCGGCGCCGTCGTCGCCACGCTGCTCGCGCCGCTGATGCGCAGCGAGCTGCAGGTGCTGCCGGTCGCGTTTCTCGCCGGTCTCGGCCTGTTCTGGTTCACGGGCGAGCGGGGAGTCGCCTGGCGCCGCGGCTGGAACGCACGCGACTACCTCGCGTTCTGGACGCTCGCGGCGGGGGTCGTGATCGTCGGCAACGTCGTCGCGAGCCACCACTCTTCCGCGTGGCTCGTCGCGACGCAGCAGTACCGCAACCGCGTCTTCGAGTACGGCGTGTGGGCATCGGGCGCACTCGCGATCGGCATCGGCGTGCTGCCGCTCGTCGCCGGCGTCGCCGCGCTCTTCCGCGGCCGCTGGTCGACGCGGCCGCCGGCCGAGCGGGCGTTCGCCGCAGTGGCGATTCCCTCGCTCGCCGCCTTCGTCTACTACACCGGGATCAAGGCCGCGTTCCTCTCGACCGTGCTCACGGTGGAGGTCGCCGAGCGGAACATGATCTACGCCGCGCCGATCCTCCTGATCGCGACGGCGCTCTTCTTCGAACACCGCCGCGCACACCCGCTCGCGCTCGCCGGTGCGGCGGCGCTGGCGCTGTACCTCATCCGGCACACGCCGTACAAGATGGAGTTTCATTTCTACGCCGACGCGCCCGGCCTGTCGATCCTGCAGTCGGCGAACCGCGTCCTCTCCTTCACGCCGCACGACGCGCGCGTGCTGCTGTACGTCGTGCTCGCCCTGTCGCTCGCCGCAGTCCTCGCGGCGATCGTCGTCCGCGGCGGCGCGTTGCCGCGCGTCCTCGCGACGGCGGGCTGCTTCGTAATCGTGTGGAGCCTCACCGGCGAGATCACCGGCGCACGCGCGTCACACGAGTTCGCGAACCAGCTGCTCACGAACTTCCCGACGCCGTACGACTGGATCGACCGCGCGTCGCACCGCGAGCCGACGCTCTTCCTCGGGCAGCGGATCGACGACGACCCGAACGGCCTCTGGCTGCTCGAGTTCTGGAATCGCGGGTTGCAGGGCGTCGACTCGCTCGACGGGACGACGAGCGACCCGCAGTCGGGATACGCGGCGCTGACGAAGCCGGACGGGACGCTTGCGCTCCTGAAGCAGAACCAAGCCGCCGACACGACGCATCCGCGCTTCCACTACGCCGTCACGAGCGAAGGCGTCAATCTCGCCGCTCGCGTCGTGCGCAGGCAGCCGCACTTCGTCGGCGGACGCGAGTCGGTCTGGACGCTCTACCGGCTCCAAGGCCCGCCACGCCTGCTGAACAGCACCGAGGGCGTGTTCCCCGACGGCTGGTTTGGCAAGGTGCGCTACTACACGAAGGATTCCCCGACCGCCGGCTACACGCAGTACGCGACGCCCGGCAACCGGCGCGGCTACCTCGTCGTCGGCGTCTCGCGGCTCGGCGGCGGTCAGAAGATTCCCGCGCACGTCGTCGTCAAGGTCGGCACCGTGCGTCTCGACGCGACGGCGTCGGGCTTCAACCGCCCGCGGCTCGACAAGGTGCTGGTGGAGCGCCGCTACTACGCCGCACGCAATCTCGACAAGACGTTCGTGATCCCGGCGCCGCCCGCTCCGTTCCGCGCGGTGGTGAGCGCGCTGCCGCTGTTCATCCCGCACGCGCTCGACCAGCGCAGCGGCGACCGCCGCTACCTCGCCGGCCAGGTCTCGTTCCGGTTCGTGCCGCGCAAGCCGCCGTCCGACCCGCGCCGTCCCGCAGAGGTGAGCGGCGTCTACCCCGACGGCTGGACGTCGACCGACACGACGTACACGCAGTGGAGCGCGCCGTACGACCTGCCGGCGAGCATCGACGTCACCGTCTCACGCGCGAACTGGCTCGGCCGCGACGTTCCGGCGCGAGTGCGGATCACGATCGGCCCGATCGAGAACCGCATCGTCGGCGGCCAGGTCGTCACCGGACTGGCCCACCCGAGCGACGTGCGCACCTGGACGATCCACTCGGGCCTGCAGCGGACGTTCACGCTGCGGACGCCGCGGCCGCCGTTCCAGGTGAAGGTGCACGTCGACCGGACGTTCGTCCCGGCTCTGCTCGACCACAACTCGCAGGACACGCGCAGGCTCGGAGCGCAGGTCGGCTTCGAGTTCCGGCCGTTCGGCTAGGCGCTAGCGCAGCGCACGTAGCCGCTCCGGGTGCTTGCGCACGAAGCGCGCGACGCCCCGGAGGTGCCACAACGTGTGCCGCGTGAGGAAGCTCCGGTCGATGACCGCCGCGTACTCATGCCGAACGACGGCCGCGGGGACGTACCAGCGCTCCCAGCCCGCCTTCGCGGCGCGGTACTGCACATCGATGTCCTCGCCGTAGTGGCGGAAGCCGGCGTCCCAGCCGCCGATCTCGTCGAGCATGGTGCGGCGCATGAGCAGGAACGCGCCGAGCATCCAGTCGACCTCGACGGGCTCGTCGACCGGCGCGTCGAGGTAGTAGTGCGCACGCTGCCTCTCGTACGGCCGCGCGAGCAGGCGCAACGGCGTGCGGCGCACGAGCGTTCCCGCGACGGTCGGAAAGCGCCGTCGCGACGGCTGCAGCCTCCCGTCGTGCCATTCCATGCGCGGACCCGCGACGCCGCAGCGCGGATGCGTCTCGGCGAACTCGACGAGCGCGGCGACGGCGCCCGGCTCGGCGACGGCGTCGGGATTGACGGAGCAGAGGTACGGCGCCGTCGTCGCGGCGATCCCCCGGTTGAGGTTGGCGGCGAACGTCTGCACGCGCTCGTTGCGGATCACGCGCGCGTCCTCGGGCACGTCGTCGACGCTGCCGGGGAAGTTCTCGACCACGACGAGCTCGTCGACCTGCGGCGCGATCGCCGGCAGCGACTCGCGCAGCTCGCGCGCGTGACCGTGCGAGACGACGATTGCGGCGGTGCGCGTCACAGGCCGAGCACGTCGCGGTAGACGCCGACGACCCTTCGCGCGGTCTCGTCCCACGAGAAGAGCCGTGCGCGCTCGAGCCCCGCGCGCGAGCGCGCGGGCGCCTCCGCGAGCGCGCGACGGATCGCGGCGGCGAGTCCGTCCGGACCCGCGTAGACGGCTGCGTCGCCGCCGACCTCGCGCAATGCGGGCTCGTCGGAGGCGACGACCGGCGTGCCGCACGCCATCGCCTCGAGCACGGGCAGACCGAAGCCTTCGTAGCGCGACGGCAGCACGACGCACGCTGCGCGGCGGTAGAGGTCGGCGAGCGTCTCCTTGTCGACGTAGCCGCGCAGGTCGGCGCCGCGGCGCTCGAGCTCGCGCGCGAGAGCCGGCTCCTTCTCGGGCCCCGCGACGACCAGCGTCCGGCCGAGGCTCGCGGCGGCGTCGGCGGCGGCGAGCGGGTTCTTCCGCGTCTGGATCGCGCCGACGAAGAGGAGGTAGCCGTCGCGCTCGCCGCCCGGCGAGAACGCGGGATCGACGGCATTCGGCGCGACGACGATCTTCTCCTCCGGCGTGCCGTACAGCTCGACGAGATCCCGCCGCGTGCGCTCCGACACAGCGAGCACGCGCCGCGCGCGCCGCACGGACCACGGCACGACGGTCCTGAAGACGACGCGCTCGAAACGCCGCATCACCTGCGCGTCGCGCTCGAACGAGAGGTCGTGCACGGTCACGACCGCGGGACACGGACAGTGCAGCGGCAGCGAGTGCTGGAAGTGCGCGAGGTCCGGCCGCAGCCGGCGGAGCAGTCGCGGCAGCGACCACGCCATGCGCAGCTCCTGCGAGCGCGCGGGCAGCGCGACCGCCTCGACGCCCTCCGGCATGAGGTCCGGCCTGCGTGTCACCGCTACGAAGCCGAGCTCGCCCGCGGCCGCGGCCGGCAGGCGGCGCAAGAGGTTCTGGACGTACGTCTCGTCGCCGGTCCGCTCGCGACCGAGCACGTCGGCGTCGAGCAGGACGCGCTTCACGCGAGCTCCCGATAGACCGCGGCGGTCGCCTCGGCGCTCGCCTGCCACGTGAAGCGCCGCGCGCGCTGCGGCCCGAGCGCGGCGAGCTCGTCTCTCCGGGCGATCGCCTCTGCGAGCCCGGCCGCGATCGCGTCCGCGTCGAGCGGGTCGACGAGGACGGCCGCGCCGTCGGCGACCTCGGCCATCGCCGTCCCGGCGCTCGTGACGACCGGCGCGCCGCACGCGAGCGCCTCGAGCACCGGGATGCCGAAGCCTTCGTAGACGGACGTGTACGCGACGCAGAGCGCGCCGCGGTAGAGGCGCGCGAGCTCCTCGTCGGAGACGAAGCCGAGCAGCTGCACGCCGTCGCCCCCGAGGTCGACGTCGCCCCAGCCGTGGCCGCCCGCGATCCGCAGCTCGACTCCCGCCGCGCGCGCCGCCGCGGCGAGGCGCGACAGGTTCTTGCGCGGCTCGAGCGTCCCGACGGCAAGGACGTAGTCGCCGTCGGCGCGCGCGCCTTCGGCGCCGAACGGCTCGTCGACCGCCGGCGGGACGACGCGCACGCGCCCTTCGTCCAGGCCCAGCCGCTCGACCAGCTCGCGCTTCATGAACTCCGACAGCGCGATCACACGCTGCGCCGCGCGCGCGACGCGCGGGACGAAGATGCTGCTGTACGTCCGTGTCCACCGGTTGAACGCGTGCGGATACTTCAACACTGCGAGATCGTGGACGTTGACGACGAGCGGCGTGCGCCCGCCGACGGGAGCGCGGAAGCTCGGGCAGTGCAGGACGTCGAGGCCGCGCACGCGGCGCGGCAGCGCGACGGGATACCACCACGCGTCGCGCGCGACGGTCGCGAGCCTGCCGGAGCCGCCCCACGCGAGCCGCTCGACGTCCACGAGCCGCTCGAGGTGCGGAAGCAGACCGAGCAGATACCGCGCCGTGCCCGCCCGCGTCTGGCGGAGCGGCGAGACATCGATCCCGACGTGCACGGGTCACATCCTCGCAGCGGCGGTCCGGTATGCCGCGAGGAACGCCTCCCCGGTCGCCCGCCACGAAAAGCGCGCGACGTGCTCGAAGCCGCGCGCGACGAGCTCGTCGCGCCGCTCGCGCGCCTCGCGAATGCGCTCGCTCCACTCGGCGGGATCGTCCGGATCAGCGCGCAGCGCCGCGTCGCCCGCGGCCTCGTCGAGCGACGGGTGCGACGACGCGACGACCGGCACGCCGCTCGCCATCGCCTCGAGGACGGGAATCCCGAAGCCCTCGAAGCGAGACGGAAACGCGAAGACATCGGCGCCCCGATATAGCCGCGCGAGCTCATCGTCGTCGACATAGCCGAGCCGCACCACGTTCGGTCGGTCGAGCTTCGGCTGCGGCCCCCAGCCTGCCGCGCCGACGACGGCGATCGCGAGCTCCGTCTCGGCCGCAAGCACGACATCGAGGTTCTTGCGCGGCTCGAGCGTCGCGACCGTGATCACGTACGGGCGGCCGAGGTCGGCGCGCTCGCCTTCGCGCGTGAAGCCGTCCGCGGGCGCGGGGTAGCCGATGAACGTCCGCTCCGGCTCGACCCCGAGCAGCTTCTGCACGTCGCGCGCGGTGAACTCCGAGTTGCACACGATGACGTGCGCCGTCCGCGCCGCGTGGCAGTACTTCGCGCCGTGCATGCGGACGGTGCGGCCGTGCGTCCACTCGGGATGCAGCAACGGAACGAGGTCGTGCACCGTCGTCGCGCGCACGCCGCCGCCCTGCGGCGGATACATCCAGTCGGAGAAGTGCAGCACGTCGAACCGCCCGAGCCACCGTTCGGCAACGGGATGTTGCGCACGCGACCACGCCGTCCGCCACGCGTGCGCGAACGGCAGGATGGGGAGGCGCCGCTCGACGTCGAGGTCGCCGAGCGCCTCCTCGACGAGGCGCTTGCCGCGCACGCTCACCGGCGCGAAGGCGACGACGTCGCCTCCAGCCGCCGCGATCGCGCGCAGCGACCCGAGCACGAAGTTGCCCACCCCCGTCCGCGGATGGGAGAGCGGCGAGACGTCGAAGGCGATTCTCACGCGTGCGGCTTGTAGGCGAAGCTGAGGAACCGCACGCCGAGCCGACGCTCGTCGCCTGCACCGGGCACCTTCGTCGGAGAGATCGAGAACGTCGCCTTGCACACGCCTCCGTGCGCCCGCAGCGGCACCTTGAGGACCCGCTGGTCTGCCAGCGGTTGAACGACGATGCGCTTGACGACCGCTCCCCGCTCACGAACGACGACATGTGACGGCTTCGCGATCAGGTTCACGTCCCCCTGCAGCGTCGCGGCAAGGGTGCCGCCGACGCAGCCGCGGCGCACGTATGACAGCCGGGGGCCGGCCCAGAAGTCGGGGTACCAGCCGCGAATCCGTACCGCCTGCCGCAGCGGGCCGCGCAGGCGGTAGACGAACGTTCCCTTGCGCCTGTCGGACGCGACGAGCCTCCCGACAGGTTCCACCGACGCGTCGACGAGCGCGTACGGCGCCCGGATCTTCGCGCCGTCCGACCGGAACCAACCGCTCGCGGCGTCGAAGGTCAGCTGCCGCTCCGGCAGCCCGCCCGGCACCGGATCGTGGAGGTAGTAGACCGTGCCGACGCTGCGCGAGAAGAACTCGTTCTCCCACACGACCTTGTCGTCCGTCAGGCTCCGCGGCTGGCCGCACTCCTGCGAGGCACACGCGGTCCACACGACCGCCACGTTCGTGTCGTGACCGACGGCCCTGTCGATCCAGTCGCGGTTCGGATGTGTGATCCCCTGGTAGAGCGCACCGATCGCGGCGCGACGGAAGCCGTGCACGTCGTCCATCGCCGCCCACGTGACCGCGATGAAGACCGCGACGACCGCGGTCGGCAGTAGCGCGGCGAGCCGCCGCGGGACCAGCAGGAACAGGAGCGCCGCGACGACCGACGCGATCACCGCCCACATCACAATCCTCGAGTTCGCGATCGTGTGGTCCTGCAGCCGCCACCAGAGCATGAGCGCGAGCTCGTCCGACTCCGCCGGCACGTCGACGAGCGTGCTGTAGGGCAGGACGCCCGGCAGCGCGGCGGCGATCACGGCCGCAACGCCGGCCCCGACCTGACGTCTCGGCATGCCGATGTCGATCCAGACGAGCAGCGCGATCACGAACAGCGGCGCGAGGTAGAACATGTTCCGCTCCTCGACGCGAGGTGGGATCGGGTTCTTCGACGCGAACGCGGCGACCTCGATCAGCAGCCACACGGAGAGCGCGACCGTCGCCGCCACGAACGCCTGCGCGTGTCGTGTCAGCCGGCGCGAAAGCGCTACGAGCACGAGCAGGGCCGCAAACGGGATCACGCCGAGATAGAGGTCGAGCTCGGCGACGTGGTAGAGCAGCCAGCGCAGCACCGCGCCGACGGAGTAGTGGATGCGGCCGGCCGTCTCGTACGCGCCGAGCACGGCGAGCGGCGAGCGGCCGCGCGCCACCTCCCAGAGCGGGACGAGCACCAAGGCGACGACCGCCGCGCCCCAGAGGACGCGGTACTCGCGGAGCGCGTCGCGCCGACCGCTCATCCACGCAAGCAGCAGCGGCGCCGTCAGCACCGCAGGGAGGAACGCGACCGCCTGCGCACGGATCAGGAACGCAAAGCCGCACAGCAGGAGGAGCGCGACCTGCCGCCGCCACGTCGGCGTTTCGAGCACGAGGACGAGCGCGAGCGCGACGAGGGCGAACGCGGGGTAGAACGCGTTCTCCGTCATCAGCGTGCTCGTGTACGCCATCGAGGGGATCGCGAGCGCAAGCAGCGCGGCGACGAGCGACAGGCCGGACGGCACGACGCGCCGCGCGAGCAGGTAGACGGGAATCGCGGTGAGCGACATCACGAACGAGTTGATTCCCTTCGCGAAGTCGTACGCGGAGGGAATCGCCGCGTGGAGGCGGTACGCGGGCGCAATCAGCATCGGGTAGACGAAGCCGTAGGCCGACGTCGACTCGCCGCGCACGAGGAAGTGGCCGGTGGCCGCGAAGCTCTTCGCGAGCTCCGAGTAGATGACCTCGTCGACCATGATCCACGGCGCGACGACGCGCCGCGAGAGCAGGAAGCGGATCGTCGTCGAGAGGACCACGATGCCGGTCAGCCACGCCCACGCCGGGACTTCGCGCGCGAGCGCGACGGCGCGGGCGCGAGAGGTCGTCGCGGCGGCTTGCACCTACAGCTCGATCTCGTCCATCGCCCGGCCGAGCGCCGCGGCCTCCGCCGACGCGGGCGCGATGCCGACCTCGGCGGCCGCCTCGCTCACCTCGCGGAGGACCTCGTCGCGCACCGCCTCGCCGCCGACCGTCTCCTCGAGCGCGGCCACGTAGAGATCGGCGACGCGGCGCAGGTCGTGACGCTCGGCGAGCGCACGGCCGGCCGCTCCCATCTCCGCCGCGGCGGCGGTCGACGCCTCGAGTGCATCGACGAGCGCGTCGACCTCGCGCTCGTCGGGCTTGACCTTCCGCGCGACGTCGTCCGGCAGCTCGGAGAACCAGCCGACGTCGCTGACGACGAGCGGCTTCCCCAGCGTGAGCGCCCTGATCGCGGTCCCGGAGGTCTCGCCCATCGTCGGCGCGCGGAGCGACGCGACGACGTCGACGCCGGCCATGAGCGCCCAGAGCCGTTCCTCGTCGACGTAGTCCACCTGCACGACGGCTTCCTGAAGGCCTTCGTGCCCGATCCGCCACGCGAGGTCGAAGCCGGGCGCCGCCGCGCCGACGAGCAGCAGCCGCGCGTCCGGGTGCGAGTCGTGGAAGCGCTCGAACGCGTCGAGCAGCTGCGGCACGCGCTTCGACGGGTTCAGGTTGCCGAACGCGCCGATCACCGGACCGCCGTCGAGACGCTCCGCCGCGATGTCCGGCGCCGGCCACGCGGGATGCGGCACGTGCCAGACGGAGCCGCCGTAGCCGCGCTCCCGCACCCGCTCCGCGACGAACCGCGAGTGCACGATCAACCCTGTCGCGAGGTCGAGCACCTCGCCGCAGAGCGGGAAGTCCTCCGGCCGCACCTCCCACAGCGGCGGGATGCAGCCGTCGATGACACCGAGGCCGAGCAGGCGTCCGGCGACGCCGGAGTCCCGCTCCATGGCGGCGAGGTAGCCGGGCCCGTCCTTGCGGCCGAGCGTCATCCCCGCGACGAGGTGATGCAGGACGAAGTCGTGCAACACGACGACGCCCGGCTCGCGCCGCAGCTGCTCGACGATCCACGCGTGCGACTCGGGGTTGTTGCCGACGTGGTAGAGCCCGACATCGGCACGCGGCGGCCGTCCCTTGCGCGCCACCTCGACGTCGACGAGCTCGCGCAGCGCGGGGAGGAGCAGCGCCGAGTAGTCGGCGATCCCCGACCGCTCAGGCGGCATTGGGCTGTAGTACGCGACCCTCACGAAAGCAGCTGCGCGATCACGCGCTCCCACGTCACCTGCTCGGCGATCGCGCGGCCGGCGTTGCCCCAGGCGCGCGCCTCCTCTTCGTGGTCGAGCAGGAAGCGGCACGCGCGCGCGAGCTCCTCGGCGCGCGGCTCGATCACGAGCCCCGTCTCGCGGTCGTGCACGATGTCGAGCGGCCCGCCCGCGTCGCGTGTCGTCACGACCGGCTTCCGCGCCATGAACGCCTCGTACGGGACCATCCCGTAGTCCTCGTCGACGGGCGCGTAGTACACGCCGCGGCACGTCGCGTAGAGGTCGGCGAGCTCACCCTCGCTGACGCGCCCGGCGAAGACCGCGCGGCCGTCCAGCCCGTTGCGACGCGCGACCTCCTCGAGCCGCTCGCGGTCGGGCCCGTCGCCGGCGATCACGAGCCGCATCGAGCCGTCCGCCGCCGCGGCCTCGAGCAGCAGGTCGATCCGCTTCGCGCGGTCGAGCCGGTTGACCGAGAGCACGAAGTCGTCGTACGAGTCGCAGCGGAACGCGAGCTGCTGCGGCGGCGGCAGGATCACCTCCGCGTCGAGCCCGAGGTTCCGCTTGACGCGGTCGGCGACGTTCTGCGAGATCGCGCCGAGCTTGCGCGCCTCGCCGAGCGCGACGCGGTCGAGCCGCTGGACGGCGCGGCGCAGCGCGCGGTCCTCGTCGGACTCCGAGAACTGGCCGAGCTCGGTCCGGTCGAGCTCGTACGCCTGCCGGAACTGATGCACGAGCCACACGACCTTGTTCGGATGCTTCACCGCGTAGGACGGGAACTTCGTGCCGATCACGAGGTCGACGCGCCGGCCGTCCACCTCCGTGAGATCGGCCATCCGCCACATGAGCGCGTGCGTCAGGACCTTCGCGCCCGGATACCACTTGAACGGCATCGTGACGAGGTCGGCCTCGTGCCCCTGCTCGTTCAGCTCGTGCGTGAGGCGTTCCGCGAGGATCTCGGCACCGCCCCGCGCGAACGGCACCTGCGGACTGCAGACGAGGATCCTCATCGACGCGCGACGATCGCGTAGTCGAGCGGCGCGAAGAGGATCTCGCCCACCTCGGGCGGCACGTCGGCCGTGCGCTCGGGCGGGTTGAGGAAGCGCGTCTCGACCTGCTTGAAGCCGACCTGGCGCGCGAGCAGGACGAGCGTCTCGGGGACGAGCGGCTGCGCGTGCGTGAGGTCGGCGAAGTAGTTCCGGAACGCGAGCGGCGAGAGCGGGTTGATCGTCTCCGCGACGAGCAGGCCGCCCTCGCGCAGCTTCTGCGCACAGAGCTCGAGCGTGCGGACGAGCATCGCCGGCGGCAGGTGCTCGACGACCTGGCCCATGAAGATGCCGCCGAGCGAACCGTCGTCGAGCGACTCGAGGTAGGTCACGGCATCGGCCTGCTCGACGTCCAGTCCTTCGCCGCGCGCGAACGCGACCATGTCGGCGTCCGCGTCGACGCCGCGCGCCTCGATCCCCGCCTCGCGGAGCAGCGCGAGCAGCTCGCCGCGGCCGCAGCCGACGTCGAGCACGGGCGCCGCGTCGCGGAAGTCGTCCACGTACACCGTTTGACGCTCGCGGATCTCGTCGGCGCGGCCGCGCATCTTCGTCTCGAACGCGAAGTAGTCGGGGAAGGCGGTCGCCGCCGGCTGCGGCGCGACGGTCCGGGGCGCACCTCCGTCGCTGCGACGCTCGGTCCGCGTCAGCCGCTCCTCCACCTCGTCGAGGAGCTGCCGCAGCCGCTCGAGCGACTCGAGCTCGGTCGCGACGTCGTCGATCCGCTCGGACAGCCCGTAGCGCGCCTCGTCGAGCCGCTTGCCGAGACGCTGGGCGAGATCGTCGATCCGGCCGCCGAGATCCCGGTCGCCGCGCTCGAGCCGCTGGTCGAGCTCGGCGTCGACGCGGTCGACGCGGTCGACCTCCTCGTAGAGGGCGTCGATCAGCTTGAGGGCGGCGTCGTTGAACATCCGCTGCTCGTACGCGAAGGGCTCCACGTACCAGCGCAGGAACGGCCGCAAGAGCTTCTTGAGCGGCCGGGAGAGCTTGCCCTTCAGCCCGGGGCGCGGCTCGAGCGGCCGCTCGGCGGTGACGGCCCAGTAGCGCTCCGCGAAGCCGCGGACGGCGGCCCGGCTGGCGTGGCGCTCGTCGCCGTTCCGCGCCACGGCGCCGGTCCGGCGGATCTCCTGCCGCAGCCGCGCGTAGAGGGCTGCGATGTCGATCTGATCGGGGGCCGGCCCGGGGTCGGAGGCGGTCGTGTCCTCCTGGGCGGGCATCTGCGGGCGATTGTAGACGGCGGTTGTTACGGCGCCGTCAGCATGCGATCCGGGAGGATGTTTACTATAGTCATACCACCCCGGCCGGGGCTGTCCATGCCACCGAACCACCGAAAGGACGGTCCCGACGATGCGTACCCGCATCCATCTCTTCGTCGCTGCAGTGCTGCCTGCGGTCTTGCTGGCGCTCGGCCTCGCCGACGAAACCCTCTGGCCGTAACGGGAGGGGCTGTGGTAGGCGGTCAGATTCATACTGGCCGCCTACCCTTTTGTTGCCTATAGTTCGGAAAGAGTGCCGCGCCAGAAGTCAGATCACGTCGATTCCGCTGCGGCACTCGCCGAACGCCTGCGCGCGGCCCGCCTCGAGTCCGGCCTGAGCCAGAGGGCCCTCGCACGCGGCATCTGCACCCCCGCCTACGTGTCGCGGCTCGAGAAGGGCGAGCGGATCCCGTCGCTCCAGCTCCTGCGCCGGCTCGCCGAGCGCCTCGGCGCCGACGCCGACGAGCTCGCGTCCGGGATCGCCCGGACGGCGCTCGACCCGCTGCTCGACGCCGAGCTCGCGCTGCGGCTCGGCGACCCGATCGAGGCCGAGCTCGCGTTCCGCGAGGCCCTCGACTCGGACAACCCGTCCCTGCGCGCCCGCGCGCTCGCCGGCCTGGGCCGGCTCGCGTTCGACCGTGGCGAGCACCGCGACGCGATCGGGCTGCTCGAAGAGGCGGAGACAGCGCGTCCCGGCTCGTCCGGCCACGTCTCGGTCGCGGAGACGCTCGGACGCGCGTATGCGCTCGCTGGCGAGCTCGAATCCGCGATCGGCATCTTCCAGCGCGAGCTCGAGGCGGCAGGCGAAAGCGGCGACACGGTGACGTCGCTGCGCTTCGCCGTCCTGCTCGCGAACGCGCTCATCGACGCGGGCAGCTACGGACGCGCCTCGGAGCTGCTCGGCTCGACGCTCGCGTCGAGCGTCGGCCTCGAAGACCCGATCATCCGCGCCCGCGTCTGGTGGACACAGTCACGTCTCCACGCGAAGCAGAACGACCCCGAAACCGCGGCGCGGTACGCGACGCGGGCGCTCGAGACGCTCGAGCTGACGGAGCACGACACCTACACCGCCCGCGCACACCAGCTGCTGGCCCACATCGAGCTCGACCGAGGCAACGCGGAGGAGGCGCTCGACCTGCTCGGGACGGGCTTCCCGCTGATCGAGCGGAGCGGCAACCGCTACGAGCTCGCAATGTTCAAGCTCGAGCAGGCGCGGGCGCTCATGCACCTCGGCCGGCGCGAGGAAGCGGCATCGATCGCCCTCTCGACGACCGGGGCGATCGGCAGCGCGAGCCCCGGCGACGCGGGGCGCGGCTACGGCCTCGTCGCACAGGTGTTCGCCGAGCTCGGCGACACCGAACGCGCGCTCGAGCTGTTCGAGCTCGCGGACGTGACGCTGCCCGACTCGAGCCGCGCGCGGCAGGAAGTGGCGGCACGCCACGCCGAGCTGCTCGAGCGCGAAGGTCGCGCCGACGAGGCGCTGCAGCTCCTGAAGCGCGCGATGCGCGCCCAGGCCGAGTCCGACGTCATTCGCTGACGGCGACGGCCAGCTCGACGATCGCGCTGCGGCGGATCCAGCGCCCGTCCTCGGTCTCGATCCACTCGCGGTCGAGCGCGGGGTAGTGTGCGCGCGCTCCGGCGCCGGCGAGGTACTCGAGCGCGCGCGTCGGCTCGAGCTCCCTGCCGAGCCGCAGTGAATGAGCGCTGCCGTTGCCGAGCACGGCGACAAGCTTTGTCGTTCCCGTCATGATGTCTATAGGCAATAGTACGTCACGCTAGGGTCGGATCCTGTGGTAGGGATCAGCCTGCTCACACTCGTTCCGGGGCTCAGCGGCGGCTCGGAGACGTACGCGCGGGCCCTCTGCAGCGCCCTCGCGCGCGTCGGCACGCTGGGTTACCGCGTTTTCCTGCCTGACATCGCGCCGGACGCCGCGGACGGGCTGCCGTGGTCGGTCGTCGGCCGCTACCGGGCCTCCCGCTCGCTGCCCGGCCGGATCGCGGCGATGTCGCATGCGGCACTCCGCGCCCGCGCCTTCCGCGCCGACCTCGAGCTCGACCGGCTTGACGCGATCCACTTCCCGCTCTCGGTGATGCTGCCGCCGGTCGACCGGCCGCCGGCCGCGACGACGGTCCTCGACCTCCAGCACGAGGAGCATCCTGAGTTCTTCGGCCGCGCGGAGCTCGCATACCGGCGCATCGTCTACGGGTGGACGATCCGCCGCTCGCAGATCGTGATCACGATCTCGGAGCACGCGCGCCAGGCGCTGATCGAGCGGCACAAGCTCGCGCCCGACCGCGTGCGCGCGATCCATCTCGCCGTCGACCACGACGTCTTCACGCCGAGCGGGCCGCCGCGAGGCGAGTACCTCGTGTATCCCGCGCGGCCGTGGGCGCACAAGAATCACGCGCGCCTCTTCGAGGCGTTCGCGCAGCTGCGGCGCGAACGGCCGGGCCTGCATCTCGTGTTGACCGGCGAGGGCGACTACGGGCGGCTGCCCGAAGGCGTCGAAGCGCGCGGCCGCGTGACGACGGCCGAGCTCGTCGACCTCTACCGCCGCGCCGCGGCGCTCGTCTTCCCTTCGCTGTACGAGGGCTTCGGGATGCCGGTGCTCGAGGCGATGGCGTGCGGCTGCCCCGTCGCGTGCTCGAACGCGACGTCGCTGCCGGAGGTCGCGGGCGACGCGGCGCGTCTGTTCGACCCGCGCGACGTGGAGGACATCGCGCGCGCGGTCGACGACGTTTTGCGCGAGCCGAATGTGTGGATCGGCCGCGGTCTCGAGCGCGCGCAAGCGTTCACCTGGGACGCGTGCGCCCGCGCGCACGACGAGGTCTACCGGGAGCTCTCCTCCGCCTGACGTTCTCCGAGCCGCTCGAGCTCGGCGTCGACGAGCAGCGCGACGAGCTCCTCGAACGACACCGCCGGCTCCCAGCCGAGCCGCTCGCGCGCCTTCGTCGAGTCGCCGACGAGGTTGTGCAACTCGGCCTTGCCGCGCTTCAACGACTCGTCGATGTGCACATACGCGCGCCAGTCGAGGCCGACGTGCTCGAACGCAATCGTCACGAGCTTCTCGACGGAGTGCAGCCGTCCCGTAGAGATCACGTAGTCGTCAGGCTCGTCCTGCCGGAGCATCAGCCACATCGCGCGCACGTAGTCGCCGGCGTAACCCCAGTCGCGCTGCGCGTCGAGGTCGCCGAGCCAGAGCTCCGCCGTGCGGCCGAGCTTGATCGCCGCCGCCGCGTGCGTGACCTTGCGCGGCACGAACTCGAGCGGACGCCGCGGCGATTCGTGGTTGTAGAGGATCCCCGCCGACGCGTGCAGGCCGTAGCGCAGCCGGTACGAGCGCGTGATGAAGTGCGCGTACGCCTTCGCGACGCCGTACGGCGTCAGCGGCGCGAGCGGCGTCCGCTCGGTCTGCGGCGTCTCGAGCGGCTCGCCGAAGATCTCCGCCGACGAGGCTTGGTAAAAGCGAATCGAAGAATCCACTTCCCTGATCGCCTCGAGCAGCGCCGTCGCCCCGACCGCCGCGAGCTCCGCCGTCCGCACCGGCTCCTCCCACGACATCGGCACGAACGACACCGACGCGAGGTTGTAGACCTCGTGCGGCTTGCACGCGCGCAGTGCGCGCACGAGCGCGAGCTGGTCGTTGAGGTCGGCCTGGATCGGCTCGATCCGGTCGACGAGCGACGCGAGGTTCGGATAGCTCTCGGCGCTGCGATTCGCGACGCCGAAGACGTCGTAGCCCTCGTCGAGCAGCAGCTCCGCGAGGAGCGAGCCGTCCTGTCCGCCGATGCCGGTGATGAGCGCACGCTGACGCGCCATGCGGCGATGATACGGGCGAACATGGGGGAAACCATGTTTCCCCCATGAACCCCTTCTTCTGGTGGACGTCTCCGCACACCCCACTTGCGCTCCCGCCGGGCAAAGCCCGGCTCCGCGCGCGAGCGCGGGCGGCCTGGCCCGCGTTCTTGGGAGCGACGGGTCGTGAGCCCGTCGCTCACAGAGCGCCTCCGCGCGCTGCCGCCGGGCCTGCACGGCGAGGGGAGCGAGTTCTGGGGCCTGGCCTGGCCCGCGCTGCGCTGGCTCGAGCGCGAGGTGAAGCCGGGGATGCGGACGCTCGAGACGGGCGCAGGCTCGTCGACGCTCGCCTTCGCCGCCGGCGGCGCCGAGCACGTCGCGGTGACGCCCGACGCGGGCGAAGAGACGCGGATCCGCGCGCAGGCGGACCGTTTCGGCATCGACCACTCGCACGTTCGCTTCGAAGTCGGGCCGTCGCACGAGGTGCTGCCGCGGCTCGAGCCGGGACCGCTCGACCTCGTGCTCGTCGACGGCGCGCACGGGTTTCCGTATCCGGTGCTCGACTGGTGGTTCGCGGCGCCGCATCTCACGGTCGGCGGCCGGATGCTGCTCGACGACGCGTACATGCCGCCCGTCGCGATGCTCGTCGACGCATTGCGCAGCCAGGACGGCTGGGCGGTCGAGGGCAACGCCGGCTACCGGACGGTCGTCGTGCGCAAGACCGCGGAGGCGATTCCGCACTGGGATTGGGAGGGCGAGCGGCTCGGCGGGCGGCTCAGCTTCCGCTACCTGCCGCCGCCCGAGCGCGCCGTCGCGGCGGTGCGGCACCGCGTCTTCTCGACGCGCGCCGGGCTCGCGCTGGTCTCGCTCGTGCGCCGGCGCAGCGGCCTGCGGTGGAAGCAGACGGGCTAGTGATGCAGCGCGCGCACGTACGTCCACGCCGCAGTGAGTCCCGGCGGCCGTAGGACGACGAGCGCTCCTGCGTAGAGCACGAAGCCGGCGAGCGCGGCGGGAATCGAAGGCAGCACGAGCGACGGCAGGCCGAAGACGACGAGCGTCAGCGTGGCGACGATTGCCGCCGTCCGGAGCAGGCCGACGGCCGCGAGCACGAGCATCCGTCTCGACACCGCGGCCATCAGCACGAGGATGACGCCGAACGTCGTGATCGCGAGCGCGAGCACGAGCCCCGGCAGGTCGAGCACCGCGCGCAGCGCGAGCGACAGCGGCGCGTCGGCGAGGAGCGCCGCGACGGCAAGCGGCACGAGCACGCGCGGACGCTCGAGCACGAAGAGGAGCGGGAACGTGACCGAGAACGCGACCGACGCGACCATCCACGGCGCGAGGTAGACGACGAGATGGCCGAGGTCGCGCCCGACTTCTCCCGAGAACGCGCCGCCGAGGAACAGATGGACGACGCGGCCGCCGACGAGCGCGAACACTCCCGCGGCCGCCCCGATCAGCGTCAGGCTCAGCCACGCCGCGTGCACGACGTGCGCGGCGGCGCTCTCGGCGTCGATCCCGCGTCGCGTCAGCGGCGCGGACGAGATCATCGAGACGGACGACGCCGTCGCCGCGACGAGCGTGCCCGCGATCAGGTACGCGTACGTGAGGCTCGTCTGGTTGCCCGTGCCGAGGCCGGACGCGCCGCGGAGCGCGATCAGGTAGAGGCCCTGTAGCGCCAGCGGCACCGACGCGGCCTGCACGAGCTTCCACAGACGCGGCACGATCGCGACGCCGCGGCCGAGAACACCGCGGACGTGCCCACCGCGCACGAGCGCCGCGAGCGGCAGTGCGAGCGCGATCGCGCCGTTCAGCGCGACGCCCCACGCGAGCGCGATCAGCCCATGCGACGGCGCGAGCGACACGAAGACGGCGAGGTTCGCGATGGCGCCGAGCGCGTAGCCGGCCGCCGCGACGACGTAGCTGTCGCGCGCCGCAAGCGCGCTCGCCGTGAGCGCCGCGAGCAGCTGCGCGAATCCCGCCGGCACGACCCAGACGAGCGTGCGCGCGGCGATCGACGACGCCGACTCCGGGAGCCGCCCGGTCAGCAGCTCGCCGAGCGGATGCGAGAGCACCGCCGCGAAGAGCGAGATCGGAACCGCGAGCACGAGGAAGGCGGCGGCCCAGGACCGGAACTCCGCCGCGAGGTTGCCCTCCGCCGAGGCCCGCGTGAGGTCGGGGACGATCACGATCCGGAACGCCTGCGCCGCGAGGACGATCACGAGGTAGACCCCGTAGGCGGCGAGGAACCCGTCCGTCCGCGCGTTCCGCCCGAACTTGTGCGCGAGGTAAGCCCCGGCGACCGCGGCCGAGCCGCTGACGATCAGCGTCGCGATGCCCGTCGCGAAGCCGCTTCTCAGGGCGCTCCGGCGGCGGGGAAGGCTACGCTGTGGATTCCCGGCGTTCATGGCTTCGACGAACTCAAACAGACCCGCGTCCATCTGGACCGAAGAGGCGCTCTCAGACCTCGACCGCGACTTCGCCGACGTCTACGAGGGCCGCACGGTCCTCGTGACCGGCGCGGACGGCTTCATGGGCTCACACCTCACCGAGGCGCTCGTGGCGCTGGGGGCGAACGTCCACGCCTTCGTCCGCGCGACCTCCAGCGGCGCGCTGAACAACATCGGGCATCTGCGCGAGCAGCTCAAGGTCCACTTCGCCGACCTGACGGACAAGACGTCGATCGACTACCTCATGCGCGAGCTGCGCGAAGCGCCCGACAAACCGTACGTCTTCCACCTCGGCGCGCAGGCACACGTTGGCGAGTCGTGGCACCGCCCGTACGAGACCGTGATGGCGAACACCGTCGGGACGCTGAACCTCCTCCAGTCGGTGATCGACAACGAGGTCGAGCTCGAGAAGTTCGACACCGCGGGTACGTCGGAGGAGTACGGGAACGTGCACGCCGAGATGCGCGACTTCCACACGTTCGACGACGACGAGTCGCTGATCCTGCACGAGCGCTCGCCGATCAACCCGAAGTCGATCTACGCGACCGCGAAGGTCGCCGCCGACTTCCTCACGATGAACTACCACGACGCGTACGGCGTCCCCGGCGTCGTCACGCGCATGTTCAACAACTACGGCCCCCGGCAGAACCCGCGCTACGTCACCGGCACGATCATCACGCAGGCACTCGAGCGCGACACGGTCGAGCTGGGCGCGCTCGAGCCGCTGCGGGACTTCTGCTTCTGCACCGACGGCGTGCGCGGCCACCTCATGGTCGCCGGCAAGGGGAACCCGGGCGAGGTCTACGTCTACGGCCAGGGCGAGAACATCAAGATGGCCGACTGGGCCGACATGATCCTGCGCATCGGCCGCGAGGAGGGCTACTGGGGCGACGACCGGCACATCGTGACGACGCCGCTGCGGCTGCGGCCGGGCGCGAGCGACGTGATGGCGCTGCGCGTCGGTCACGAGAAGCTCACGGCGGAGACCGGCTGGCTGCCGCGCGTCTCGTGGGAAGACGGGATCCGGCAGACGATCGCGTGGTACGCCGCGAACCGCGAACGCTGGCTCGGCCGGGTCGACTGGCTCTCGACCGGCAGGCCGACGGTCGCCGCGCGCTTCCGATGAGAGTCCTCGTCACCGGCGGCGGCGGCTTCCTCGGGTCGCACCTCGTCGAGCGCCTTCAGGCCGACGGGCACGACGTCTTCGTGGCGCGCAAGCGCGACTACGACCTGACACGCTGGGAAGACGCCGAGCGGCTGTTCCGCGACGCGCGGCCGGAGTTGATCTTCCACCTCGCCGCCGAGGTCGGCGGCATCGGCGCGAACCGCGCCAACCCCGGGCGCTACTGGTACGCGAACCTGCAGATGGGACTGAACGTCCTCGAGCTCGCGCGCCTCAACGAGACGCCGAAGACCGTCATCCTCGGGACGATCTGCGAGTACCCGAAGATCACGCCCGTTCCGTTCCACGAGAGCGACCTCTGGGAGGGATATCCCGAGGAGACGAACGCGCCGTACGGCGTCGCGAAGAAGTCGCTGCTCGTCGGCGGGCAGGCGTACCGCGCGCAGTACGGGATCGACGTCGTCCACCTGCTGCCGGTCAATCTCTACGGGCCGCGCGACAACTTCCACCCGACGAACGCGCATGTCATCCCGGATCTGATCCGCAAGATGTCGGAGTCGCCGGAGAAGGTCGTGCTGTGGGGCGACGGCTCGCCGACGCGCGAGTTCCTCTACGTCGAGGACGCGGTGGAGGGCCTCGTGCTCGGCGCTGAGCGCTACGACGGCGCCGTGCCGGTCAATCTCGGCACCGGCGAGGAGATCTCGATCCGCGAGCTCGCCGAGCTGATCGCGGAGCTGACGGGGTTCGAGGGCGAGATCGTCTGGGACACGAGCATGCCGAACGGGCAGCCGCGCCGCGCGCTCGATACGTCGCGTGCGAAGGAGCTGTTCGGCTTCGAGGCTCGCACGCCGCTGCGCGCCGGGCTCGACAAGACGGTTGCCTGGTATCGGGAGCAGGCGCCGGCGCATGCTCCCGCTTAAGCGGGGCATCGCGCTTCGCGCGCACCTTCCCTCCCGACTCCCGTACCAGCCCTGGAGCGTCCTCGTGCCGCTCGTCGTGGTCGAGTGGCTCGGGCTCGCGGTCGAAGCCCACCGGGTCGACCACAACGGCTGGCTCTTCGGGAACGGCCGCGGCGAGACGCTCTACTACACGACGTCGTGGCTGCTCGGCGGCGGCGACATCGCGCACGCGCTCGTCGGCTATGGAATGCCCGTGCTGCTCGCGCCAGTCAGCTGGATCGCCGGCGCAAACCTGCTCTCGGCGCTGCCGCTGGTCGTCGTGCTGCAGGTCGTTCTCCTGCTGCCCGCGACGGCGTTCGGCGCCTACGTGCTCGGCGCGCGCAGCGGCGGGCGCCTGATCGGCTACCTCGCAGCGGCCGCGTGGACGCTCGGGCCGTTCGCGTCGACCTGGTACTTCGAGCTCCACACGAGCTGGCGCGACCAGGTGGTGCCGGAGCTGCTCGGACTGACGGCGCGGCCGGAGCTGCCCGCGACTGCGCTGCTCCTGCTCGCGGGCGTGCTCGTCCTGCGGGCGCTCGACGAGCGGCGTCTCGTGGACGCGGCCGCTGCCGGCGCGTTCGCGAGCTTCGCCGTCGCGATCCAGCCGTCGAACGTGCTCTTCCTCGTCGCGCCGCCGCTCGCGTTCCTCACGGCGCTGCGGCTACGCGAGCTCGCCGCCTTCGCCGCCGCGCTCGTGCCCGCCACGTTGACGTACCTGCTGTGGAGCGAGCGCGGCTCCGGGCAAGTGTCGCTGCTCCTGCCGCATCACGACTTCAGCTGGGCGTTGCTCAAGCTCAACTGGACGTATCTCCAGACGTCCTCGTGGAGCCCGCGCGTGCTCGAGTGGATCGCCGTCGCAGGATTCGTCGCGCTGCTCAAGCGCGCGCCGGCGAAGGCGCTCTTCTTCGGGGCGTGGCTGGGTGCCTACGCGCTCGCCGAGGGCGCGTCACCGGGGCTGCGCGCGGAGCACGCTCCGTTCTGGCACCTCCTGATGCCGGCCTTTCCCGCCTTCTGCGCGCTGGCGGCCTCGCTGCCGCTGCTCTGGCCGCGGGCCGAGCGGCGCCTGCCGGAGCGCTTTCCGTACCGGCCCGCGCGCCTCGTGCCGCTCGCGGGTCCGGCCGCGCTCGTCCTCGTCGTCCCGCTCGTCGCGCTCGTCGCGGCGTCGCCGCTGCACGCGCGGGACGCAGCGGTCGGGATCCCGCGCGCAGATGCGCTGGTGCCGCTGCGCGGCCCGCGGGCGACCGTCCGCGCCGGGGGAGACCGCGTGACGCTGTCGTGGCCGGCGCTCGGCGACCAGCGCGCGACGATCGCGTACGCCGTCTACCGCTCCGAGGCGGGACGCGATCTCGCCTGTACGACGCGCGGCGCAGTCGGCTGCGAGCTCGAGATGAAGTGGATCGGCACGACGAGGACGAGCTCGTTCAGCGAGCCGCGCGGCAGAGGCGCATCCACGTATCGCGTCGGCGTGATCGCGAGCGCGCGCGGCGTCACGGGCAAGCCGCTCGTGCTGCTCGGGCCGCCCGCCGTGGTCCGCTAGCCGCCGCTCTCGAGCTTCTCCTCGAGCAGCGCGAGCCGCTGCGCGAGCAGCGAGTTCTGGTCCGAGAGCTTCGAGATCACCGTCGAGTAGTGCAGCAGCACGGCCAGGATGAAGAGCGACGCGACGGCGAACAGGATCGCGGGCGGATACGTCTCGACACCGACCCAGCGCGCGATCGTGTTCAGCCCGCCGCGCCACGCCGACAGGACGAGCAGCACGACGCCCGTCAGCAGCCACAGGAGCGCGTACCGCTCGCGGAGCCGGCGGCTGCGGATCAACTCGAAGACGATCAGCAGCAGGACCAGCGACGCAACGGACGCGGCGATCGAGACCTTGAGCGGAGTCATTTCTCCTCCAGCGGAACGACGTTACGGCGGAACGAGCCGACGAAGAGCGCGAGCATCACCTTGACCATGTAGTAGACGGAGGACAGCGCGCGGATCGACGAGCGGCCGGCCGCGCGCGGTCGCATCGCCACCGGGACCTCGCGCAGCCGCAGCCGGTGCCGGATCACCATCACGAGCGCCTCGACCTCCGGGTAGTCGTGCGGATAGTCGGCGGCGAAGAGGGCGATCGCCTTCCGGTTCAGCGCCTGGAAGCCCGACGTCGGATCGGTGACGCGCTGCCGGGTCAACAGCGAGACCGTGCTCGCGAGAATGCGAATGCCGATCCTGCGCGAGGCCGACGAGCGGTGGCCCTCGATGCGCTCGAGCCAGCGCGAGCCGACGCAGATGTCGACCTCGTCGCGCAGCACCGGGTCGAGCACTTTGCCGAGCTGCGCCGGGTCGTGCTGTCCGTCGCCGTCGACGCGAACCGCGATGCGGTACCCGTTCTCGTACGCGTAGCGGAAGCCCGTCTGCACCGAGCCGCCGATCCCGAGGTGTGCGACCTCCGTCGTGCGATCCGTCGAGCCGTCGTCTATCACGACGACGTCGAAGCTCGCGTCGAACGCCTTGATCTCGTCGATCACGTCACCGATCGCGCCCTCCTCGTTCAGCGCGGGCACGATCGCGATGCGCCGGGCTGCGCTCATCGGCCGGCGGCGACGGCGTCGAGGATGCCGACGAGCTCGAGCACGCGCCGCGCCCGGTGCGCGTACGTGTGCTCCTCGAGCAGCCGCTCGCGCGCGCGTCGGCCGAGCTCCTCGGCCTGCGCGGGATCGGCGAGCAGCTCGCGATAGGTGGCCGTCGCGTCGTCCGCGTTCGAGACGACGAGCAGCTCGCGGCCCGGCTCGAACCAGCGCTCGATTCCCTCGTACGGATTCGAGACGATCGCGGCTCCCGCCGCCGCGAGCTCGAACGGCCGCGCCGTCGACGACGCGAAGACCGACGCGTGCGAGCGGCGCGTGATGTTGAGGTTGAGCCTCGCCGCGGAGATCGCCCGCGAAAAGACGTTGAAGGGGACGTCGCC
>WNGF01002856.1_pt1 | contig 23895 bp, 13 predicted proteins | sample 5400641 | NCBI WGS metagenome assembly WNGF01 (sample SAMN13153371, study PRJNA577476) | soil metagenome | isolation source: 80 cm soil or saprolite under grassland replicate 2 | place: USA:California | collected 2016-06-15 | reverse complement strand
CAGGCCCGGAAGCAGGACGTGCACTCCCGCATCCCACCGCGCACTGCCCTCTGGAAGGACGAGTATTTCGTCTGCGCGGCCTGCGACCGGCTCTTCTGGCAGGGGACCCACTGGGAGCGCATCGCCCACGCGCTCGCAGCCGCCGCGGGACCGTGAGCCGCGCCCGCCGTCTCGCCGCCAACCTCGGGCTGAGCGCGGCCGTGACCCTCGTTTTCCTGGGCGCGCTCGAGGGCCTGGCCCGTCTGTTCGAGGCCCGGCGCCCGGCGCCGCCCCCGGTGGCCGACTACATCTGGGACTGGTCGGAGAAGATGCCGGGGGACTTCTACACGATGAAGTCCGAGGCGGTGGGCTGGCCGCCCTGGGAGGAGTTCAACCGCGACGGGCTCCGCGACCGGACGCGGCCCGAGGAGAAGCCGGCCGGCTTCTGGCGGGTGGCGGTCCTGGGGGACAGCGTGACCCTGGGCGCGGAGACCCGGCCCTACGAAGCCTACCCGCAGGTCCTCGAGGCCCGCCTGCGCGGGGCGGGGCCGCGCATCGAGGTGATGAACGTCGCCCTCTGGGGTTGGTCCACCCGCCAGGAACGGATCGCCTACGAGCGTATCGCGCGCCGCTACCAGCCCGACCAGGTGCTGCTCGCGGTCTGCCTGAACGACATCCCGGAGCTGCAGAACAACCTGGCCCGACCCCCCCGCTGGCTGACCGCCCTCCACGAGCGCTCGGCCCTCGCCCGCCGGATCGTGAACGCCCGGGGGCGGGAGATCGACAGCGTGGAGCGGCTCTTCGAGGAGAGCCGCGCCCCCCGGGTGCGCGAGGCCCTGGCGCGCTTCTTCGAGGAGGTCCGGGGGTTGCGCGCGGAGGTCGAGAAGGACGGGGCGCGGTTCGGGATGATCGTCTTCCCGTTCCGGTTCCAGGTGGAGGCCGGGGCGCCGGCTCCTTCGGTGCAGGAGGAGATCGCGGATTTCTGTCGGAGCGAGTCCCTGCCCTGCCTCGACATGCTGCCTACGCTGGCTCGCAGCGGCCCGAGCGCGTTCGTGGATTACGACCACCTGAGCCCCTCGGGGGCGTCGCTCACCGCCGACGCGATCGTGACCAGCGGCCTCCTGCCCGAGGGCTACTCGGACCCGGAGGTGCTCCGGAAGCGCTTCGGCGACCGGCCGACCGCCGTTCCCGCCCTCGTTGGTGCCCTGGACGACCGTGACCCGGAGGTGCGCGCCGCCGCGGCCGGGGCACTTGGGGCCCTCGGCGGCGCCGCGGAGCCGGCCGTTCCGGGCCTCGCCGGCTCGCTCCGCGACGAGCAGGAAGCGGTGCGCACGGCCGCGGCCGCGGCACTGGGGGCCCTCGGCCCGCGGTCCCGCGCCGCGGCCCCCGCCCTGTTCGCGGCCCTCGACGACCCGCGGGCCAACGTGCGCGCGACGGCGGCGCAGGCCCTCGCGCGCCTCGAGCTGACGGCCGAATGGGTCTCGAGCCTGGCCAAGGCCCTGGGCAACAGCGACGGCTACGTGCGCGCGTTCGCCGCCTGGAGCCTCGGCAACCTGGGTCCAGGCGCCCGCGATGCGGTGCCGGCGTTGGTGGAGGCGCTAGGCCCGGACGACACCGCGAACGTGGTGGCGGCGGCCCTGGCGAGGATCGGGCCGGCCGCGGACCAGGCGGTCCCGGCCTTGGTCGCGGACCTGCGCGGCCCCGACGCGGGACGGCGCTGGCGCGCGGCCCGGACCCTGGGGCGCATCGGCCCGCTGGCCGAGCCTGCGGTCGCGGAGCTGAGGGCAGCGCTCCGCGATCCGAACGAGGGCGTGCGCGCCCACGCCGCGCGAGCTCTCGGCCGGATCGGGCCCGGAGCCAAGCCCGCGGCCGCGGATCTACAGCGCGCAACGGGGGACTCCGACCCCGGCGTGCGCGCGGAAGCCCGTCAAGCCCTTGAGCGATTGGCACGCTAAGACGGAAGTTAGAGTTAGATCGAGCTGCTCACGAGGCTCGCCCTTCTCGTTGGCGATCGGTGAGAGGCTGATCTTTATCGCTCGCACGGCGAGCTTCCATCTTGGAATGCATGGCGTTGACGCTCTTTTCACCCCACCGCGCCTCGTCCCCATGGTGGCGAACTGGATCTCCTCGGCGGAGCCGTGAGCTCTTCCACCTTCGCGACGTACGGCTCGGGTCCGAGACAGGCAAGACGATCTGAGACGATCACTTGGGCTCAGTGTCGGACAACTCGAATTATGACAGCGAGTTATTGGCGTCGATCACGAAGTGAGGTTAGTGCTTGACATGAACAAATGGAGATGATATAAGTATAATCAGCTAAAGTAATCTTAGTGAATATAGCTAAGATCAAAGAGGAAAACACTATGAGCACGATGCTGCACTGGTCCCCTACGGCGAAGTTCCACCTCCATCACACCCCAGAGGACATGTTCCCGAGGTTCTTCGAGGGCACCCCCACGAACGAGGCCCCTCAGCCTTTGTCGCCGTGGCTCCCTGCCACGGAGGGGTGGATCGAGGACGGCACCTACGTCATCCAGTTCGCGCTGCCGGGCGTGGACCCGAAGGAGGTCAAGGTGTCCTTGATGGACAGCCTGCTCACCGTCAAGGGCGAGAGCAAGGCCAACCATGACACCACGGGCAAGGACTACTTCGTCCGCGAGCTGGTGTACGGCGCCTTCGAGCGGAGCGTCACGCTGCCCGAGGGTGTCGACGCTACCCAAGTGGAGGCGAAGTATGCGAACGGCATGCTGGAAGTGAGGGTCCCCACGCCCCGAGCCGCAAAGCCAACGACGATCGAAGTCAAGGCCGCCTGATCGAGGACGCTGGGCCATGCCGGTGTCCACCGGCACGGCCCGGTCGCAGGTTCAGGCCACTCAGGTGGATGGCCATGCACGAAAGGTGGCGTATGGCTCAAGAAGTCGGTCGTTGGCCTTGCGAGAAGTGCGGCAACATTGTGGTCGCAGCCGGTCGGCGCAAGGCCTCCTTCCTGGGGATCGGGGCGTTCGTGGGCCCGTGCCCCTGGGACTGCGGTGCCTGGATCACGCGCGGCTTTCGCTCGATCCAGCCGGGACAGGTCGAGGCCTTTCGCGGCGAGGAGTGGGATCGGCGCCCGCCGAGCCCGCTGGTCTAGGCGGCCTCTGCGCGCCGTTCGTCGGGGCTGACCGGTTCCCCTGGATCGAGGCCCTCTTTACTCCCGGTGAGGAGTCGATCAGTGAGCACGAGCGTCCAGGACCGTTACGCGCCGCAGAATCGCTGCTTCGGCTGCGGCGCCGCCAACGAGAAGGGGCTGCGGATCAAGAGCCACGAGGAGGGCGATAGCCTGGTGGCCCGCTGGCAGCCGGAGCCGCACCACGAGGCCTACGCGGGGATGCTCTGCGGCGGGATCATCGGCGCGCTCCTCGACTGCCACAGCAACTGGGCCGCGGCCATGCACCTCATGCGCAAGGCGGGGCAGGACAAGCCGCCCTGCACGGTGACCGCGCGCCTGGAGGTGCGCTACCTCCGGCCGACGCCAGCGGGGGGCGGGGTCCTCCTGAAGGCGCGTGTGACCGAGTCGGGCGCGGACCGGGCCACGGTCGAGGCCTCGCTGGAGGCGGGGGGCCAGGTCACCGCGACCTCGCGCGCGCTGTTCGTGGCGGTCAAGGAAGGGCACCCGGCTTTCAACCGCTGGTAGAGGCGAGACCGGTTCCGGGTTATTGTCGAAGCATGATCCTTCCTTTCCCCGTATCCTACGCCGACGAGGGGGACGGCGCCCTCCTCGACGCGTACTCGCAGGCCGTCACCCAGGCCGTGGAGGCGGTGGCGCCGTCGGTCGTGAACATCGAGGTGACGGACCCGAGGCGCGGCTCCGGCTCGGGTTTCGTCCTCACCCCGGACGGGTTCACGCTCACCAATAGCCACGTCGTGCACGGCGCGCGCGCTATCGAGGTCAGGCTCCCCGACGGTCGCTCCCTGCCCGCGCGGCTCGCGGGCGACGATCCCGACACCGACCTGGCGGTGATCCGCCTCCAGGCCCCGGACCTGCCGGCGGTGCGCCTGGGCGACTCGCGCACGCTGCGGCCCGGCCAGCTCGTGGTCGCGATCGGCAACCCCCTGGGCTTCGAGTGCTCCGTGACCGCGGGGGTGGTGAGCGCGCTGGGCCGGTCGCTGCGCGCGCAGGGCGGCCGGCTCATGGACAACTTGATCCAGACCGACGCCGCCCTGAACCCGGGCAACTCCGGCGGCCCCCTGGTCTCGTCGCGCGGCGAGGTCGTGGGGGTGAACACGGCCGTGATCCGGCCCGCCCAGGGGATCTGCTTCGCGATCCCCATCCACATGGCCCAGTTCGTGGCAGGCCGGCTGATCAAGGACGGCCGGATCCGACGAGGCTGGCTCGGAGTGGGCGGGCAGACCGCCCCCTTGCCGCGGAACGTGGTGCGGGCCCACGGCCTGGCGGCCCCCACCGGGGTGCTCGTCCTTTCGGTCGAGCCCGGCAGTCCTGCGGCGGCCGCGGGTCTTTTGGACGGCGACGTGATCGTCGGCTTCGGCGGCCAGGCCGTGGCGACGATCGACGACCTGCAGCGGCTCCTGGCCGACGGTCCGATTGCGGTCGCGGTGCCCGTCAGGGTGGTGCGGCGGCTCGAGCTGCGGACGCTCGAGGTCGTGCCGGGAGAGTCGGGGCGCGCTTCCGGCTAACGTTTTGCCCCTCCCGGGCGTCTCAAGGAACGCACCGGGAGGGACCGTGAGCGAGCTCCTTCGAGACCTGCGGCAGGGCCTGCGGGCCGTCGCCCGGCGGCCCGGCGTGGCCGCGGTGGCGGTCGCGACCCTGGCCCTCGGCATCGGCGCGAACGCCGCCATCTTCACCGTCGTCAATGCGGTCCTCCTCCGCCCGCTGCCCTACCGCGAAGCCGACCGGCTCGTGGCGGCTTTCGCGCACGAGACACGGCGCGGCGAGACCCGCAATCCGACGTCGCCGGCGGATTTCCTGGAATGGGGGAGGGGAAGCGGGGCCCTCGATCGCCTCACCGCCGCCCACCCCTGGTCGCCGATCCTCACCGGCCGTGGCCGGCCCGAAGAGCTGCCGGCCCTGAAGGCCTCGCCCAGCCTGTTCGCCCTCCTCGGCGTCGAGCCCGCCCTGGGCCGGGTCTTCCACTCGCCGCGCGACGAGCCGCAGGTCGTCTTGAGCTACGGCCTCTGGCAGCGGCGATTCGGCGCCGATCCCGGCCTGATCGGGCAGGCGCTCATCCTCGACGGCAAGAGCTACGTGGTCGCGGGCGTGATGCCGCCCGGCTTCCGGTTCCCGCCGTTCTGGGCCACGGCCGCGGAGCTGTGGGCGCCTCTCGTCTTCACGGCGGAGGCGGAAGCGAGCCATGGCCGCTTCCTGCGGGTGTTCGGGCGCCTGCGCCCGGGGGCGACCCTGGAGAAGGCCCGGGCCGAGCTGGGCGTGGTGGCCCGGCGCCTCGAGACGGAGCGTCCCGAGTCGAACGCGGGCATCGCCGTGAACGTCGAGGCGCTGCAGGAGCCGGTGGTGAGCCGCGTGCGTCCGGCCCTGCTCGTCCTCGCGGGGTCGGTCGCGTTCGTCCTCCTGATCGCCTGCGCGAACGTGACGAGCCTCCTGCTCGCCCAGGGGCTCTCGCGCGGCAAGGAAGTGGCGATCCGCGCCGCCCTCGGAGCGAGCCGGAGCCGGCTGGTCCGGCAGTGGCTGGCCGAGAGCCTGGTGCTCGCCGGCTCCGGTGGTCTCGCCGCCCTCCTCCTGGCCCGGGCCAGCGTCTCGGTGCTCCGGGTGCTGAGCCCGCGGAGCCTCCCGCGCCTCGACGAGGTCGCGCTCGACGGGCGCGCCGTCGCGTTCATCCTCGGGCTGTCCCTCGCCACCGGCCTGCTCTTCGGTCTGTTGCCCGCGCTGCGCTCCTCGCGGGCCGATCTGGTCGAGTTGCTGAAGCAGGGCGGGCGCGTGGCCAGCGGGCGCGGCCGCCACCGCATGCACGACCTGCTGGTAGGAGTTCGCGCTGGCCCTGGTCCTGCTCGTGGGCGCCGGCCTCCTGATCAAGAGCTTCCTGCTGCTGCAGCGCCCGCAGACGGGCTTCCGGCCCCAAGGGCTCCTCACCCTGACCCTCTCGCTCTCGGGCTCGCCCTTCGCGGAGCCCGCGCGCCGGCCCGTGTTCTTTCGGGAGCTGGCCGAGCGCGTGCGCTCCATTCCCGGCGTGGAGGGCGCCGGTTTCGTCAACCACGTGCCGGTGGGCGGGGACACCTGGGGTACCAGCTTCACGATCGAGGGCCTGCCGAATGCCGACCCGCGCGCCACGCCGCAGGCCGTGATGCGAACGATCACGGCGGAACTCCTGGGCACCATGGGGATCCCGCTGCTGCGCGGCCGCGGGTTCGACCAGTCGGACCGGGCCGATGCGCCCGCGGTCGTCCTCGTGAACCAGGCGCTGGCCCGGCGCTACTGGCCGGGGGGCGACCCGGTCGGTTCGCGGATCCGCCTCGGCGGGCCCGCGTCGGACGCACCGCTGCGGACCATCGTCGAAGTGGTGGGCGACGCACGGCAGGCGAGCCTGATCGACCCCGTCCGCCCCGAGGTGCTTTTCCCATACGCGCAGGATCCGGTGGGGTGGTATCAAGGCACGACCCTCGTGGTCCGGACCGCCACCGAGCCGCGGCTCCGCGCCGAGGCGGTGAAAGCTCAGGTCTGAGCGCTCGGCCCCGACCTGCCGGTGACCAGGGTGCGCACGATGGAGGAGATACTGGCGGAGGCCGTCGGGCAGGATCGGTTCAACACGCTGCTGCTGGGACTGCTCGCCGGGGTGGCGCTGCTCCTGGCCTCGGTGGGGATCTACGGGGTTATGGCCTGCTCGGTGGGCCGCCGCGCCCATGAGATCGGCGTGCGGATGGCCCTGGGCGCCCGCGCGGCCGAGGTGTTCGCCATGGTCGTCGGCCAGGGGCTGAGGCTCAGCGGCTGGGGAGCCGCACTCGGCCTGGTCGGAGCCCTCGGGCTGTCGCGCGTCCTGGCCGGCCTGCTCCACGGCGTGAGCCCGACCGACCCCCTTACCTTCGCCGCCGTCACACTCCTGCTCACTGCTGTCGCGGCGCTGGCCTGCTTTCTCCCGGCCCGCCGCGCCGCCCGGGTCGACCCGCTCGTTGCGCTTCCGGAGTCGTAGCAACAGCTTACCCTGATTCCATTTTCGGAACCGGCGGTTCCGTACTTGAACCCGGGCCTGTCGATCGGGTAGGCTCGGCCATGGTCGAACGAACCCGCAACTATCCGTGTCTGTTCCGTGCGATGAACGAGGTCCTTCGCGTTCTCCTGACCGGGGGCGACGAGGAGGACGCGCTGCGTCGTTCGTTCGAGGATGCGGCGAAGGGCTTCAATGCCGAGAAGGCGCTGTTCCTTCTGGTGGAGCAGGACGACCCCACTGCACACAAGGGGCCCGGGGACGGCGTCCGGCTGCGCCGGAGCTGCGTCCGCGGCCTCACCGACCAGCAGGTCGACGCCTGCGAGCGAGGTGAGTCCGTGCCGGGGGTCAGCTCGTCGGTCATCCGGGCCGTCTTGCAAACCCGCCAGCCCAGGCTCATCGAGACCCCCCTGTTCCTCAAGGAAATCGACCGGACACCGGCGCTCCTCGGCCAAAACTACTCAGTGCTCTGCGCGCCCCTCCTCGACCCCGTGCGGGACGTCGTGCTGGCCGTCCTCTATTTCCAGAACGGGCGCCCCGACCCCGGCCAGGCCTACGGGGAGGGAGATGCCGAATGGCTGCAGGGGTACGCGTCCGCCCTCGGCCAGGCCTTCGCCTTCCATTTCCAGCGGGAGCGCCGGGAGAGCGAGCTGAAGGAGCTGCTGGATGCGGCCGATCGGCCGGCGAATGCGCCCGAACTCATCGGCGAGTCGGCGCACATGCAGGCCCTCCGGCGTCAGCTCCACTCCACGTACATACCGGCGGCGGGGGCCCCCGACCCGGATCCCCTGCTCATCCTGGGCGAGAAGGGGACGGGCAAGGACCTGGTCGCCCGCTACCTGCACGCGTACAGCGCTCGACGCGATCGGCCTTTCGTGGCCGTCAACTGCGGGGAGATCACGGATGACCTGGCGGCGGCCCGGTTCTTCGGGCACCGGAAGGGCTCCTTCACAGGCGCGGTCGGCGAAGCGCCCGGCTTCTTCCGGGCCGCGCAGGGCGGAGTGCTGTTCCTCGACGAGATTGGGGAGCTGAGCCAGCGGGCCCAGGGCACCCTGCTCCGGGTCCTCGAGAACCGGACGGTGGTGCCGGTGGGGGACACGCGCGAGACGCGGGTGGACGTTCAGGTTGTGCTCGCCACCAACCGCGACCCCGACCGACTGGTCGCGGAGGGAGCTCTCAAGCCCGATCTGTACGACCGCTTCCGGACTCAGGTCTTGAGGCTTCGGCCGCTGCGGGAACTGCCCTGGGACATGCCGGCTTTGGTCCGGCACTTCATCGCCCACCACGAGCGCCGGACGCGGAAGAAGACGTTGGGGGTGGCCCCGGACGCGCTGCGGGCTCTGGTGGCCTACGCCTGGCCGGGGAACGTGCGGGAGCTGGACCGCCTGTGCTCGTTGCTGATCACGCACGCCGCGCCGAACGCCCGGTTGGATCGGGCGCTGCTCGTCCGCTGTTATCCGGAAATCCTGGGCGCGGCGCCCAACCCCAAGGCGGGCAGCGTCCTCTGGGAGGATGCGCCCATGCGCGACGCGGTGCGCGCCTTCCAGCGCGAGCTGATCCTGTCGCGGCTCGAGCGGCACAACTGGAACGTCCGGGCGGCGCGGGAGAGCCTGCGCCTCCCCAAGACCACGTTCCACCGCTACGCGGTGGAGCTGGGGCTGCGCAACCGCGAGACCCCTCCCGGCCTCGACCGTTCCTGAGCTCGCGATCCGAAAGGGGACCGCGAAGAAGTGAATCAGTGGCAATGAGGGTCGGAGGAGCCCGCCGACCTATGCCGGACCGCGAGTGGGGATCACTGAACTGGGGCGGCCACAGTAGGGTTGGCCGATGGGGCAGGAGGACCCGTCAGCCGACGCAGCCGCACGTTTCTATACCGCACGGTAACGACGTTGTCATTAAGGTAGGCGCCGAAACCGAGCTGCACGTCGGGCGTGAGTGGCATCTTCCATTCCGGCGCATAGTCCGTGACCACCGGATCGCCGTTGAGATAGGCCCACACGCGGCCGTTCCACGACTGGACCATGACGTGGTTACGCAATCCGACCGGATGCTTGACCGTGTGCACGGGCTGGTGGAAGTGTCTCGAGAAGTAGGCGACTTCTCCCTCGTGAGAGGTGCGCTTCACGCGGAAGCTCGACCACCGTTGCGACGATAACGACGGCTGCCTGCCGAAGATGATGCCCGCCTGGAACTGGCCGTTGGACGTCGAGGCGATCTCGATGTCGGCCTCGATCGCGAAGTCCGGACCGACGCGACCGTCCGCCTCGATCATCAGCCCCTTCGCGTCGGATGTCCCGACGAGCGCACCGCCCGGTTCGACCACCCAGCTTCCGACCATAGGGGTCCAGCCGGCCATGCTGGCCGTGGGAAGGAATGCAACGGAGCTTCCGGCTCGCAGTTCCGTCTCGAGAGTACCCGCGGCAAGCCGTTGCTCGAGGTAGGGCATCGCGGCAGCGGATGCCCTCGGGCGCGCCCTTCGGAACAGCGGCAGCGCCTCATCGGTCGAGCGCGCGCGATACAGGTCTTCGGCGCGCCGGATCTGCTCCCCGTCCGCGGAGGCGAAGGCCTCGATACGGGCTTCGAGCTGCGGCTCGTCCACGGCTTCTCTTGCCTGGGCGTCGAGCTTGCCGCCGAGATCTAGCAGGGGCTTTCGCGCCTCCACATAGCGGCCCGCCTTGTATGCGATCGCGGCCTCGAGAGATGCGTAACGCTGCCACCGGACGGTGGCAGGCTCGCGGCGATAGCGCTCGAGCACCGTGGCCACCAGACGGTACACCTCGTCGTCCCGATACGGGGAGGGTGGGCGAGGTTTCTCGGGCTCTTCCGTTTCCGCTTCCTCGTCTTCGCCTCCGGCCTCGCCGAAGATGTCCCGCTCCATCTGCTCCACGGCTTGGAAGGCCATGAATGGCACTTCGGTATCAAAGCGGCGCGTCTCCGCGCACTCGCGGGCGAAAGCCAGGAGCGCACCTGGATCGCCGCTCCAGCGCATGCGGAGGGCATTCAGGAGCTGCTGATACGCGGGCATGTGGTCGAAACGTGCCGCCACCGCTCGATCGAACCAGAGCCGCGGTGACTCACCGCGACTGCCGTGCGCCATGGCTAGCGTGATCATCCCTGCGGGGGCCTCGGGTCGGTCGGGCCGTATCCGCCAGGCCTCCGTCAGCGATCGCCGCGCGGCAAGGAGGCTCTCCTCGAATCCCTTCCAACCCTCCGGCTTGACCTTGCCGGCGTAGTCCACGCCACGGGCGTCCCAAGCGTCGTCGAGCAGGCGCAAGCCCGAGAAGAGATGGCGCACCCAGGGATCCACCCAGGACGTCGCTTCCAGGGCGGCGACGACGGCGGCCCGGTTGCGTTCGACGAACGACTCCCCGGGGCCGGTCGTCAGGTGGAGCGTCAGCACCACGCCATCGTGGGGCGCATAGCTGCCGTCTTTCAGCGACTCCAGGAACCAGCTCAGCTCGACGGGAGCGAGACTCGCGCGCTTCCCCGTGCCCTCGCCGCGGCGGTTGTAGTCCGCCCACAGCCCGGAGGCTGCGAAACGTGCCACCGCGCGGGGATAGGCGACGTCGTGCATCCCGGCCACTGCGCGCTCGACGAGCTCCGAGGCCTCACGCGAGTTCGGGTCTTTGAAGAACGTCGCTCGAGCCGCGAAATAGAGCACCACCGGATCATCGCAGCCGGCCTGGACCAGGTCGTGCGCCCGTGCGCTCAGGTCCTGCGAGGCGGGGGCGGCGAGGCCCATGAAAATGGGCGCGCTCTCGCGGATGAAGGCCTCGGCCGCAAGATCCCACTTGGGGTTGCGACGCCCCACGCGCCGGTAGCCTCCGATGAAGTTTCGCTCGAACCATGCGCGGGCGAGGACGACGTCCTCGGAGGCTGCATACACGGGGCCGGTCGTGCGGATCGAGTGCGGAGAGTCGCTCGGCCGGGTCTCGGAGCCGTTGACGGCTGCGCTGACCGCGGTGCGCGCAGCCTCCACGGCTCGGGCGAGGCCGGAGGGATCGCACCCGGTGAGGAGCAGGGCGGCCACCGCTGTCGACCAGGACGCGAACCCCGAGCGAAGACAAGCCCAGAGCTTGTGGTGATTCGCTCGTCGGGCCGGCCTCAGTTCAGCGAACAGAACAGACGCCATCCCCTCCCACCGTCTCATGCGATGCCCTGTCGCCTCAGCGAGCCGATCCTCAAGGACTTATGTTAGGCCTATTTACGTCGTTCCGGGCAGCTTCAAGCCTTGCACTGTACTTGGTCAAAACATGTCGATTAGGGCCGCCAACCACCATGGGATACGCTCAAGGAGAGCCGACATCTCCTCATCGAATAGCAAGAGGAGTCCACCGCCAAGAAGACCCACCGTGAGCGTTCCTACCAAGGGGAGGAGCGCGGCGCTCACGAGAATGCCTATCCCGAAACCCCACAGAAAACGCGCCGCCGTGTGCCCCGGCGATTTGTTCGTGCGTCGCACGGGAAGCGATGATGAGGACGGTTCGGAGGTGGAATGCCGGTCGTGGTGAATTAAGGGCGGCCCGAGCGCGGCCCGCCGAATGCTGCGATAAGCCTCGTTGATCTCCTTGAAGCGTTCCGCGGCTTCTAGTTGCGCCGCGGGCTCGTTGGGATACCGATCAGGGTGCCACTTTTTCGCCTTGAGGCGAAACTGTCGTCTCGCCTGCCACGCGGATACACCAGGTTTGACTTCTAGAACTTGGTAAGCCCTTGCCAGGTCCACTGGGCGGACGCTATGTTGGGCCTTCCGGCTGTGTTTCGTCTTATGCCGAGCCGGCGCCGACCATACCCGTGTGCGCCGAGGTGCCCGCGCCCCGTCGCCGACTTCGCCATCTGACGAGGCTATGAGCCGTGAGAAGCGCTAGGGCGGCATAACCCAGCGCGAAGCCTAGCCCTCTCAACACCCATGGATCCGAGGTTACCACAAGAACGATGAACGGCCCCAGCGCAACAACGACGACACCCGACACACTCTTTCGGCCGGCGGCTCCGACAAGCAGCCCCACTGCTAGCGCAATCAAAGGCTGATAGACCAGGTCCCTCCTAAGACCGGACTCCTTAAGGAGTCTCACGGGATCGGCCTGGCGCTCGCCGCGCCGCAGGGTTGGACTGTCCTTGCGAACGTCCCTCGCCATCTCGCCAAATGATGTCAGGTGAAGTTCTACGAACGACATCAACACAATCAAAGCCGCGGACAAAAGGATTCCAGCAGCGGCGACGCCAATAGTTCTTAGCATACCAGTACCTTTCGTCCAAGGGCTCTTAGGGAAGACTTCGGATCCGTTGTATGATCCTGATCCTTGTAAACCAACCGCCGAACGGGATCGTTGTGGCGCATTTTGGAGCATACTCCAACATCTTCTGACAATTCGCGTTGCTAATGAAGCACTCTTTGAATGCAGCATCGCTTGGGAAGTTCACCCCGTGCGCCTCAAGCCAAAGAACCTGCTGCTCTAGGGTCATCTTGTCGAAATCGTTCAGAAGATTCTTCACACAGCACTCGACTTCCTTCTCGCAGTTGCCCCAATAGCTCCAAAACATGAAGCAATCTGCCACGCTTTGACCGGACGGATCCGTAAACCTCGTGGGGTTATTCCTGACGTAACCGTAGAAATTCGTGTTCTCTTTGAATCCTAACGCATCCTCGCTGAGGAACCGCCCGACCTTCGGGTCGTAATACCTTGCTCTGTAGTAGTAGGCGTTTATCTCGGAATCCCACTCTCGACCGGTGAAGGCGTAGCCTGCGGTAGTGCTCCCCTGGATCGGATTGCCCCAGGGGTCGTACTCCCGTGTGAGCGTCACCGCAGCCGCCGTGCTCGTGGTCTGGGCAATGCTTCCGAGGTGGTCGGCAAGGTAGTAGCTGACGACGCTCGCCTGATCCCTCATGGCGAGAGGTCGGTCGACCCCGGGCCCCTGGACAAAATCGTAGGTCTGCCCGCTGGAGAGTCGCTCCTCGACGATGCTCATTCCATCGTAGACGTAGGTATGGGTGACGCCCCCCGTGATCTTCTGGGCTCTCCTCCCCTTCCCGTCATAGCTGAAGCTGGCAAGCGTGGTGCCGCCCTGCTTGACCGCGGTCAGCCTGTTTTCGGCATCCCACTCGAAGGTCCTCGTCCCGTCACCCGCAAGGTTCCCGTTCGCGTCGTAGGTGTAGGTCGTCGTGGACCCAGACTGACTGACCCGGTATGTGTTCGTGCGCGTGTTCCCACTCGGGTCCGTTGCCGCTACGGCGACGTCCGTGTCGAGCGAGCCCACCTGAGCCTGGGCCGCGAAGCTATTGTCGGACGCGACCTGAGCAGGCTTTCCTTGTACCGTCACCGTCACCGGCTCGCTGACCGTCCCTCGGAATAGGACAGTCCCTCCAGGCTGCCGCGAGGTGAGCTGGTTGAGGTTGTTGTAGGTGGCTCCCGTGACCGCGTCGTCCTGCTCCTCCGCGCTGCGGTTTCCGGCGCTGTCGTAGGCGTAGCGGAAGCGGCTCGGCACGGGGAGAGGCGTCGGCCCCGTGACCGTGGCTGTGGAGATCTCGTCTGCAGGGTCGTAACCGAGCGTGTAGAGCTTGGCCGGGTCGGTGCCGCGCAGCTGCGTCCAGGTCTTGATGTTGCCCACCGCATCGTAGGTGTAGTCGAACTGAGACAAGACGGTCCCCCCGCTCGTCTGCTGGTGCTTGATCTGCTGAAGGCGCTGGTCCCCGAGGTTGGGGAAGTAGGTGTACGTCGTGGTCTGGCCGTTGGGGTACGTGGCGGTTTGGGGACGCCCTGTCGTGTTCACGTATGCCCAGACGAAGTCCCCCATGGGCGAGGTAAAAGTGCCGAGGCGGCCCAGCGCGTCGTAGCCTGACGTGGTCGAGAAGGTCGAGAGGCCACGCGTCTTCACCCGGCCCCGCTCGTCGTAGGTGTAGCTGACCGTGTCATTGGCAAGGGGGCCGTCCACGCTCGAGAGGCTGCCGGCGCCGAGCGTTGCGACAGGCTTGTAGTCGTAGCGGGTTGTGCCGATGCCGTCCGTCATGAGGCGCAGCCGGCCGTAGGGATCGGGGACGCTCGGGTTGTCCGGGTCCATGTAGCTGAAGGTCACGGTCGGGGTGGCGACCACGAAGTTGGTGTAGGTGGTGCTCGTAAGCTTGTTGTCTATGGCGTAGCCGTAGGTCTTCGTCTGGTTCCGAGCGTCGGTCACCGACTTGAGCCGGCTGGTCGTGTTCTCGTAAATGGAGGTCGTGAGGCTGTTGTCGGCCCGGGTCTCCTGCGTGGGCCTCCCTTGGACATCTCGCTGCCAGCTCGTCGTGTTCCCGTTTCCGTCACGGATCGCGTCGAGACTCCCGCAGTTGCACCAGACGTAAGTGGTCGTGTGACCCTGCGTATCGCGCATCGCCACCACCCGTCGGAGGGCGTCGTAGAACCTGCGAGTCCAGCGCCCGAGGCGATCCCGCCGCTGTTCGGCGTCAAGGCGGTTGTAGATCGTCTGCTCGTAGGTGCCGTCCGGGTACGTGACCGTCGTGGGCCGGTCCAGGGCGTCGTAGGCGGTGTTGATCGCGTAGCCTTCGGAGTCCGTCACCCTCGATACTCGCCCGAAGGCATCGTATTCGTAGGTGGTCGTTGCGCCCGTCGCCGGACCGGTGACCGTCTGGACGCGCCCCGCTCCCGTGGGAGCCGTGTCGGGATAGTACGTGTAGGTGGTCGTCCGGTTCTCTGTGATCCCGGCCCTCGGTGGCGTGGTCACCGTGGCGATCTGCCCCTGGGCGTTGTAGGTGTAAGTCGTCGTCTGGCCCGAGGCGTCGATCACCGTGAGCGGCTCGTGCTGACTGTTGTACGTAGAGTTCTGAAGGAGATCGAAGCCCGCGCCGTTCTTCTGCTTCACTTGCAGGAGGTCGATCCCGGTCCCGGTCGTCTGGTTCGGGTCGATGACGTTGTTGGTGCCGTAGAAATAGTCGGTCTCTCTGCCGAGGGGGTCGATTTCCTTGGTCTTCTTCCCTATTGAGTTGTACTCGTAGTGGTAGCGCTGGGTTGTTCCGTCATCCAGGACACGGCCGACGTCGCTGGGTCGGTACGAGGAGCCGAGCGGGGATTGGTCGGACTGGCCGGGATAGGCGTACCACAGGCGGTTCTCCAGGGGTCGCTTTTCGCTCTGCACCCAGCCATAGGTAGCTGAGGAGGCGTCCCCGACCTGGTTGACCCAATGGAACACTTGGGCTTTGGTGTAATCGCCCGGATAGAGCGCCATCGCGCGCTTGTCCCAGTAGAACGTGTTGAAGAAGTTCATGTTCGCGTTGGAGGTCCACATGCCGGTCGGCACCGTCCCGGGGGGATCAGAGGGGGGAAGAGTCGCTCCTCCCCCAGCCTCCACGAGCTCCGTCCCTCCGAGGGGATCCGTGATCTGGATCCGCCGTACCCCGTTCACATCGTAATTGGAGAAGCTGGTCGCCCCGTAGGGCGTCGTCAGGCTGTTGATGAAGTCACCTCCCCCGTAGGAGAAATCTGAAGTGATTCCGATCGTGTCCGTGATGCGGCTCAACTCACCCGAGGAGTTGTAGTCGAAGGTCGCGAACCTGCCGAAGGGATCGGTCACCTTCCTGATCTTGAGAGGATCGGCCGGTAGAGGATCGTAGGAAAGGGTCGTGACCTGTTCGATGGCGTCCGTGACGGCGACCAGTCGCAGGGTCGCGTCGTACGTGAAAGACAAGCTGTTGCCCTGCGGATCGATCCACTGAGTCATGAAGACCCTGCGCGGATAGGTGGCGGCGCCGTCCGGCTGCGAGAACACTTCGCTGGAGCCGTCGGGGAGCGCTCGCACATATTGAATAGGGGAGGTCGAGGTCAGGGTTACAAGCGCGAAAGTGTCAGGGTCGGGCTGACCGCTACCGTTGGGATTCTCTTGACCCCCGCCCCGCATGTACACGTTCACGAGACCGCCGGGGCTGGCGGGATTGTCCACCACGTAAGACATCCAATCGAACGTCCATTTCGGCCCCAGGTTCGAGTAGGAGAAGATCTGCGGCTGGAAAGAATCCCGCTGATTGTAGGTGACCTGGAACCTGACCGCCGGCCCAACCGGTGGCGAATAGCCGACGGGCGTGTCGCTGATGTTGAGGCTGACGAGCATCGCGTGGACATTGTAGTCCGCCATGCCAGCGCAGTGGCAGTTGCAATCTGGCCTCGTCTTCTTGCTGCAGGGCTTGATCTGGGTCCCGTCCGCGACACCGAAGTAGCCCTTCCCCCAAACGTTACGCCCCTCGTCTTCGCCTACGCTCCGCCAGCTCTGCGGGAGAGGCCCGTCTGGGACCAGGAAGTAGCCGGTCCCCTCTTCGTTCAGGGCGGCGAGGGTGACCCAAAGATCGTTGCCGAACGTTGGGTCGTGAAGGAGGTAGCGACCACCCTCTTGCCTGAGGAGGGCGGCAAAATGGCCGGCTTTCCAGTGCACCATGGCCGGTGACAGAACGGGGGCGTCGGCCGGCCGAAATGCCATCTGCATCTTCAGGCCGACGTCATCCGCGAGGGCCTTCATGGCGGAGAGTGAGGTCCCCATTCGGGTCGACTCCGCCGCCCGGATCTTCGGGTTCCCCTCTTCATGGGGCCGGAGCGCGGTGAGAAGGCGTCCGACGGCCAAGGGCCCGCACCGAAAGGCGACCCCGGGCCGGTGCTGCATCATCCAGAGGCCCTGCTTGGCGCCGGAGATCTGCTCGGTCGCAGATCCCCGCACGTCTCGGTCCGCCGTTTCAGCGAAGAGGACTTCCAGCGCTTCGTAGCGCCCCAGGCGGGCGTTCAGCTCCACCAGCTCCCCGAGCGCCCGGTCCGCGGTCGCCTTGGCTCGCGGCTCGTTCTCGGTCTTGGCCAGGGCCCAGGCCTCCTGCCAAGCGGCGAGTGCCTTCGAGTAGTACCCGGTCCGGCGATAGACCACACCCAGGTTCGTGAGGAGGCTGGCACGCCAAGGGGTCCTTCGGTTCTCCCTGAGGAACCTCCAGATGGCGGAAGCATCCTCCGGGTTGCCGCCCTTGAGATAGGCCAGGAGCGACTCGCTCAGGTCCCGGTTCTCCGTCGCCGACGTGACTCCGCTCATGGGCACCAGAGGTTCGTCGAAGACCCGGGCCTGGAAGATCTCCTGGTCCGTAGGCGAGGCCGAGAACTGAGGAAAGGCCGAGGGAGGCCGCACGGCGGGGACGCTCTTGTTCACCTTGACGGGCGGTGGGGGCACTGCTTCTTGGCGGGGAGCGGCGACGGGCTTGCTCTTCTCTTGGGCGTTCTGGGCGAATGAGGCCGTCGGCAAGGACAGGACCTGTCCGGGCACGAGAAGGCGGACGATGAAGCGGAAGAGCCATGAGCGCGAGCAGTTACGGTTCACAGAGCTACCTCGACTCGAGTGATGGTGAATCTCGGGGAAGCGTCGCAGGCTCGGTCCATCATGGCGGCACCGTGCCCACCAGGGTCGCGTTCGTCGGCTCGGTCAGGGTGATCACGGGTGGCGTGTGATCGTTGGGATCGGGAGCCGGGCACTGCCAGCGCGTCGGGTCGAGGGGGAAGCAGTCGGTCCCGTCGGGGACGCCGTCGCCGTCGGTGTCCGCCTTGAAGGGGTCCGTCCCGATTTGGCGTTCCACCGCGTTGGGGAGGCCGTCCCCGTCCATGTCGGGGTTGGAGCAACTGAGCCCCGCCGCGATGGCCGCCCCGTCGGGCAACCCGTCCCCGTTCGTGTCGGGGTTCATGGGGTCGCAGCCGTAGAGGAACTCTCGGCGGTTGGTGAGCCCGTCCTGGTCGGGATCGGCATCCAGCCAGGTGTCGTCCACCGCCTGCAATACCTTCACCGGCGTCAACTTCTGGAGGATGGTTCCATCGCCCAGTTGGCCGTTCCCGTTGTAGCCCCACGTCCAGACCGAGCCGTCCAGATCCAACGCGACCGAATGAGAGTCGCCTGCGGAGATGCCGACGACGTTCTGGACGCCGAACACCCAGAGGGGCGTCACCGTCCCCGTAATAGTCCCATCGCCAAGCATGCCGTTCCCGTTCGAACCCCAAGCCCAGACGACTCCACTGTTGGTGAGCGCCAGCGAGTGGCTGTTGCCCCCGGCGACGGCCCGGGCGCCGGAGAAGCCCACGACCTGGACGGGTGTGCTGCGTTGGGAATTCGTTCCGTCTCCAACCTGCCCGCTCAGGTTGTAGCCCCAGCCCCAGGTCGTACCATCGCTCTTGACGGCAAGCCCGTGATAGCTGTGACCCGCGCTGATCGCGATGGCGTCCGAGAGGATCCGGACCGGCGTCGACCGGGACGTGTTGGATCCGTCTCCAAGCTGGTTGTAGAGGTCATAGCCCCAGGTCCAGACCGAGCCCGATGTAGCCCCGTCTGTCTTGAGGGCCATGCTGAAGCCATATCCCGCCGACACTCTGGTGACGCCGGTGAGAGCGAGCACCTGCACGGGGCTGAACCTCTGCGTGGTCGTGCCGTCCCCGAGCTCACCGTTGCCGTTCATTCCCCACGCCCAGACGGTGCCGTCCGCCTTCACCGCCAAGGAATGCCAGATGCCGGCCGCCACTCCGACGACATTCGTGAGCCCCGGCACCTGGAAGGGGGTGAGCCGAGGGTTCGTCGTACCGTCACCCACCTGACCGCCACCGTTCCAACCCCATGCCCACACCGTTCCATCCGCCTTGACCGCGAGGGAGTGGCTCGCCGCCGAGATCGCAACCACTCCGCTGAGCCCGCTCACTTGTACCGGCGTGAGTCTTTGCGTGGTCGTCCCGTCGCCGATCTCTCCGTCGGTGTTGACGCCCCAGGCCCAGACCGTCCCGTCTCCTTTCAAGACGAGCGTATGGGCCTGCCCTGCCACGACCGCACCCACCAAAACGTAGTCCGCGCGGCGCACGGCACTGTCGGTCATCCCCGTGTTCCACGCCTTCGCCTTCAGAGTCAGGGATCGGTCGACGAGGATCGTGCCGCCGGAGCTGATGGTCGCGTCGGAGGTCGTGGGATCGGCCCCGGTCGTCGTGTACCGGATCGTCGCGCCCGCGGTGGCACATGCAATTGTCACGACCTGGTGATCGGGGTAGGTGCCGGTGCCGGGCTGGATCGTGGGAGTCGCAACCGCGCTCGTGGTCAGGGTGTAGGTTCCGGTGGCCGTCGCGCTCGGCAGCCAATCCGGCTTGTACGCGATCGCCGTGATGGTCGTGGTGTCGGTCAGCGCGATGGGCGCGGTGTAGATCGGCGACGTCGGCCCGGGAGCCGTCCCGTCCAGCGTGTAGCGGATGAGCGCTCCCGACGTCGTGATCGCCAGGGTGACGCTCTGCGTGCCCGTGAAGGTCCCCGGAGCGGGTGTCATCGTCGGGGTCGCGACCGTTCCCAAGCCGATGGAATAAGAGCCGACCGCGACGTCGCTCGTGGTCCAGCCCGGGGCCCAGACGGACGCCTTGAGGGTGAGGGACTGACTGACGGTAATCGTTCCTCCGGACGCAACCGTGGGGTCACTCGCGGTGGGGTCGAGACCACTCGTGGTGTAATGAATCGTCGCCCCCGGCGTGACCGTCGCGACGGTCACGGTCTGGGCGCCCGAATAGGCTCCCGTGCCGGGGGTGAAGGTCGGGGTCCCGCCCTTCATGGTGTAGGTCGCCGAGACGATGTCGCTGTCGGTCCATGCGGTCTTCCAGGCCTTGGCCTTGAGGGTGGTCGTGGCGGTGATCGCCACCGGAGCGGAGTAGGTGCTTGACGACGTCGTGGGGTCGCTTCCGTCCGTCGTATAACGGATCGTCGCGCCGGACACGGAGCAGGCGATGGTGACGTTTTGGGGGGTGTTGTAGGTGCCGCCTCCCGGGCTGAGGGTCGGGGTCGCCACCTTCAGGGTGTAGATGCTTGTCTGCACGTTGCTCGGCTGCAAGCCGGTCTTCCAGCCCTTGGCCTTGAGGGTGAGGCTCTGGTCGACGACGACCGTCCCGCCGGAGACGACCTGCGCATCGCCCAGGGTCGGGTCGATGCCGTTCGTGGTGTAGGTGATCGTGGCGCCCGGAGTGACGGTGGCGACCACGACGTTCAGGACATAGGTATAGGGCAGGAAGTAGTCGGGGTCCACGCTCCTTGTGGGCGTGCCCACCTTCCACGCGAAGCCGGGCTCGCTCACCTTGACCGGGCTGCTCCTCGGGTAGGTGGTGCCGTCGCCGAGCTGTCCGGAGCCGTTGTGACCCCAGGCCCAGATCGTCCCATCCGAGGTCAGGGCGAGCGAGTGCCAATAGCCGGCCGAGATTGCGGAGGCGCTCGCCATGCCCGCTACCTGGGCGGGCGTCGTCCTCGGAGTCGTGGTGCCATCCCCGAGCTGGCCCCATCGATTGTCGCCCCAGGTCCAGACCGTGCCGTCCGTCTTGAGAGCGATCGCGTGGTAATAGCCGGCGCTGATGCGACTCACCACCCCCGTGAGGCTCACCTGCACTGGCGTGTGGCGCTCGGTGTTCGTGCCGTCGCCGAGTTGGTAGGTGCCGTTGTAGCCCCAGGCCCACGCGGTACCGTCGGCCTTGAGGGCGAAGGAAACATTCGCCCCCCCGCCGATTCCGGTCGCGCTCAGGCCGCTGACCTGAACGGGCGTGAGCCTCGGGGTGGTCGTGCTGTCTCCGAGCTGCCCATTGCCGTTGTAACCCCAGGCCCACACGGTGCCGTCGCTCTTGAGAGCCAAGGAATGGTTCCAGCCAGCTCCGACCGCGACGACACCGGTCAGGCCGCTGACCTGAACGGGCGTGAGCCTCTGGGTGGTCGTGTTGTCTCCGAGCTGTCCATTGCCGTTGTAGCCCCACGCCCACACGGTCCCGCCGGTCACGGCCAGGGAGTGGAATTGGCCGGCGGCCAGGGCGGTGACTCCCGTCAGTCCCGCGATCTGGATGGGAGCAAGCCTTGTGGTGGTCGTGTTGTCACCCAGCGCACCATAGGGGTTGTAGCCCCAGGCCCACACCGTGCCATCGCTCTTGAGGGCGAGGCTGTGATCCGAGCCGGCGGCCACGGAAATGATCCCCGTCAGGCCACTCACCGGGGTGGGCAGGGTCTTCTGGGTCCCCGTGCCGTCGCCCACCTGACCCTGGGCGTTCGCGCCCCACGCCCACACCGTCCCGTCGGGGAGCAGGGCGAGGGTGTGGAAGTTCCCGCCGACGACCGTCGCGCTCGTGAATTGTCCGGTCACCGTGTAGGCGGCGCTCTGGACGTCACTCGGAACGCAGCCCGTCTTGAAGGCCCTGGCTTTCAGCGTGAAGTTGCCGAGCGTGATCGCCCCGCCCGAAGCGATGAGACTGTCGCTCGTCGTCGGATCGTTGCCGTTGATCGTGTAGTAGATCGTGGCATCCGCCGTGGCATCGGTGATCGTCACCGTCTGCCCGGCGGGGTAGGACCCGGCCGCAAGGCTGAAGGCGGGCGTCGCCGGCTGGATCGTGTAGACGTTCGTCGTGGTGACACTCGTGGTGTAGTCCGGGTGAAACGCCTTCGCCTTCAGTGTCGTCGTGACGTTGAGACCTATCGGGGTCGTGTACACCGTGGACGATGCGGTGGGGTCGCTTCCGTTCGTGGTGTAGCGGATCGTCGCGTAGGGAGCCGCGGACAGGGTGACGTCGACCGAATCGGCGTACGTGCCCGCTCCGGGACTCATGGTCGGTGCGGCCAGCGTGCCGAAGTTGTAGGTGTAGGTGGCCGTGGCCGTATCGCTGTCGGCCCAACCAGACTGGAAGCCCTTCGCCTTGAGGGTTGTGCCCGTGCTCAGCAGTACGGGGCCACTGTAGGGGGCGGACAACGTCGTCGGATCGCTGCCGTCCGTCGTGTAGCGGATCGTGACTCCCGGCGTCGCATCGGAGATCGTGACGGTCTGGGCGGTGGTGTAGGTCCCGCCACCGGGGCTGAAGGTGGGAGTCGCGACCTTCAGGGTGTAGACGGCGGTCGTGACGTCGCTATCGGAGAAACCCGCCTTGCTGGCCTTGGCCTTGAGTGTCGTGCTCTGGGTGATCGAGAGGGCAGCGGAGTAGACAGGAGAGCTGGAAGTGGGGTCTGTCCCGTCCGTCGTGTAGCGGATGGTCGAACCCGGTGTGGCGCAGGAGATGGCCACGGACTGGTTCGAGTTGTAGGTCCCGGCGGGGGGGCTGAAGGTCGGCTTCCCCACTTTCCAGGCAAAGCCAGGGTCGGCCACTCTCACCGGAGCAGGCTGGTTGGCCGTCGTCCCATCTCCGAGCTGGCCTTGGGCGTTATAGCCCCACGTCCACACCGAGCCGTCGGATGCGACCGCGACGCTGTGGTATTGGCCGGCTGCGATGGATGAGATCGCCGTCAGGCCCGTGACCTGAACAGGAGCGTTTCGCTGGGTGGTGGCGCCGTCGCCGACGGCGCCGTATGGGTTGTAGCCCCAGCCCCAGACCGTGCCGTCGCCTTTCAAGGCGAGGCCGTGGTAGATCCCGGCCGCGACGGCCGAGACGCTTGTGAGACCAACCGTCTGCACGGCGGTGAGCCTCGGCGTGGCCACCGTGTTGTCCCCGAGCTGGGCAAAGCCGTTGTAGCCCCAGCCCCAGACCGTGCCGTCGCTCTTGAGGGCGCGGCTGAAGAGGGCTCCGCCAACGGTCAGGCTCATGGTGGACACGCTGCTGACCGAGACAGGATTGTGGGCCTCGGTCTGGGTCCCGTCCCCGAGCTGCCCGTTGTTGTTGTTGCCCCAGGATTTCATCGCCCCACCGGCCAAGACCACGAGCGTGTGGCTGTCACCGCCCCCAATGGCGATTGCGGAGATCCCGGTCACCTGGTAGGGAGTGTTCCGGGCGTTCACGCCCCCGTCCCCGAGTTGACCGTTGCCGTTGTAGCCCCAGGTCCAGACCGTCCCGTCCGACTTCATGGCGACTGAATGGTTGTCTCCGGCCGCTATGGCGGAGACGCTGGTGAGTCCCGAGACCTGCACGGGCGTGTTCGAGCTCGTGTTGTTCCCGTTTCCCAGGGCCCCGTAGCCGTTGTAGCCCCAGGCCCAGACCGTGCCGTCCGACCTCAAGGCCAGGCTGTGGTTGGCCCCCGCCGAGACCGCCGTTACCCCGGTGAGTCCGCTCACCTGGACCACGGTGAACGCCTGGGTGTAGGTCCCGTCCCCGAGCTGACCATAGCCGTTGTAGCCCCAGGCCCAGACTGTTCCGTCGCTCTTCACTACCAGGGAGTGGTACTGGCCCCCGGCCGCGGTTGCGCCCGCTGCCGCTCGCGGAATCAGGAAGGCGAGGGCCAAGCCGAGTGACGCCCTTGCTACAGCTCTCTGAATGGGAATGCTGGGCAATAGACCCTCGTCTCAGCGGGTGTTCAGCGGGTCCGCTTTACGCGCAGGACGCAATAGGGATGCCATCGGCGACGGCCGTCCGGGCGCGGCCGCATCAGATGCTCGCCCGCGGTCGGTAGGCCCCGAATCCTCCAGAAGATCGACGAGAGCATTCGGTCTGGACGGAGGCCTCACGTCGAGGCGTTTGGCGGATCGCACTGCGCCGTCCGGTCCGAACTTGGGACCCGTCGAGGATCTGCGCGGTCCATTTCTGGACCAGCGAGGCGGGCAAGTCAGATGCCGGGAGGGCACCAGGTGAGATAATCTAGCCAGCCCGGAGACGGGAATGCCCCCATCAGAAGACGAGCCCGCCGGCGAGTCTGCCGCGACGGGACCGCGTTCGCTCAGGACCGGCGCGGCGGCACCCCTCGGGACCTTCCGTCCCGACGACGTTCTCTCCCGCCGCTTCAGAATCGTGACGTTTCTCGCGCAGGGCGGGATGGGGGAGGTCTACGAAGCGGAGGACCTCGAGCTCGGAGGAAGGGTCGC
>WNGF01004332.1_pt1 | contig 23902 bp, 22 predicted proteins | sample 5400641 | NCBI WGS metagenome assembly WNGF01 (sample SAMN13153371, study PRJNA577476) | soil metagenome | isolation source: 80 cm soil or saprolite under grassland replicate 2 | place: USA:California | collected 2016-06-15 | reverse complement strand
GACGCGCGTCAGGCTCCCCCTCCCCGGTCCGATCTCGAGCACGACGTCCGTGGACTCGGGGTGCAGGGCGTCGGCGATGCTCCGGAGAATGTTGCGGTCGGCGAGGAAGTGCTGGCCGAGGCGCCTGCCCGGAGTCACACCTTGAGGATGACGAGGGTGCGATCGTCGGAGGCGGGCGCGCCGCTGGTGAAGCCGGCGAGGTCCGCGTACACGGCCTCGAGGACCTCGCGCGCCGGACGGTCGCGCAAGCGCGCCACGTGGCCCAGCACCCGGCCCTCGCCGAACCGCTCCCCGTTCTCGCCCACCGCGTCAGTCACCCCGTCCGTGAAGAGGCACAGCAGCTGCTCCTTGCGCCGCCACGGTCGCACTCCGTCCCGGCCGGGAGGCGTGCCGAGGCCGAGCGGCGGGCGCGTGGCCTCGAGCCGGGTGGCCTCGCCCGTCTTACAGGAGACGAGGAACGCGTGAGGATGCCCCGCATTCGCGTACGTGAGCGAGCCGGCCTTGGGGGCCACGACCGCGTAGAACAGCGTGAGGAACATCTCCGTGCGCTCCAGCTCCTCGGCGAGCGACTCCTCGATGCGTTGCAGCACTTCCGTCGGCGTGCTCGCCGACTCGGCGTGGATGCCCGCGACCGCCATCACCAGCACCATGATCAGCGCCGCGCTGAACCCGTGACTCGTCACATCGCCGATCATCACGCCGATCCGGTCGTCGCGCAGCTTCAGCAGGTTGTAGAGGTCGCCGCCCACCGATTCCGCCTGGCGGCAGCGGGCCGCGATGTCGGCGACGGCCGCGATCACGAGCGGCGACGGGAGCAGCCTGAGCTGCAGCTCGTGCGCCAGCTCGAGCTCATGGCGGACGCGCTGCTGGCTCAGGTCCCGGGCGACGAGGTGCGAGTTCTCGATCGCCGCGCCGATCTGGTTCGCGATCGCGGCCACGAGCTTGCGGTCGCCCGCCGTGAACGCGTCCTCGCCGATGCGATCGGTCAGGTTGATGACCCCGATCGGCTTGGGACGCCCGCCCGGCGTGGCATAGAGCACCGGGATGGAGAGGAACGCCTTCCCCCGGTACTGCCGCCCCGCCGGGCTGCCGGGATTCACGGCCTGGGGATCGGTCGGGTCGTAGCTCACGATGCGCATCTCGCGGAACACCCGCGCCGCCACCGAGACGGGGTCGTCCACCTCGATCGGATCGACGTCCTTGACGTCCATGCCCCGCGCGGCGACGAGCCGCAGGATGCCGCGCTGCGGGTCGTGCACCAGCAGCGTGGCCCGCCCCGCCCGCACCACGTTCGAGACCTCGCCCAGGATCCGCTGGGCCGCCTCGTCGAGCCGGATCGTCTGACCGAGGATCTCGCTGATCGTGTAGATGAGGTCGATCTCCTCGTAGCGCTCCGACAGCTCCGCCGCGACCTGGGTGACGTCGCGCTCGGCGGCCAGCACCGAGCCCACGACGTCGGCCAGAGCGGCGGGGTCTCCGGCGCCTTTCCCGCCCGCCCCCTCCCGCACTTCGAGCCACACGCCGTCCAACCCCCCCACCGGCTCGAACCACGCCGGGCCCTCGGGAGTGTCGAGGCGGCGCCCGGCCCCGTCCCCATCGAGCGGCGGCTCCCACGCCACGTCCGGCCCGCCCGCGAGCGGCTTGACCCGGCGTCCGTCGAACCGCCACACGCGCAGCCGCGCGCCCGACAGCTGCTCGAGCGCCGGGAGCAGCCGCTCGACGTGGGTCACCCCGCCAGGAGCGTCAGGCAGACGGAGTTCCCTTTCGCGTTGAAGTCCACGCGGTCGACGAGGCAACGCAGCACGTAGAGGCCGCGGCCGTCCTCGCGCGCCAGCTGCTCGGGGACCGTGGGGTCGGGCACGACGGACGGATCGAACCCATCGCCGTCGTCGGTCACGTGGATCCGCACCGCGCCCCCATCCGCTTCCACCCGCACCCGCACGACCCGGCGCGGATCGAGCCGGTTCCCGTAGGCGATGGCGTTGGCGAGGGCTTCGGCGAGGGCGACACGCAGGTTGAATCGCACGCGGCGGGGGGAGAGGATGCCGGTGCGGAACCGATCGGCGATCAGGTCCACCGCCGGCCCCACGTACCCGAGGTCGCTCGGGACCTCGAGCGACAACACGAACTCCGATGCAGCTCCCGCGGCCGACCGGCGAACCTCGAGGTGCAGCGGCGTGATCACGGCTAGAAGGCGGCCAGGGCCTCCTCGGGGGTCTTCGCGATGGCGAAGAGCGTGTCCAGCTTGGTGAGCTCGAACAGCGTCTGCAGATCCTCGTTCAGGCCGGCGAGGCGCAGGTCCCCACCCTGCTCGCGGATCTTCTTGGAGAGGGAGACCAGGACGCCCAGCCCCGAGGAGTCGATATAGCCGGTCTTGCTGAAGTCGATGACGAACTTCCGGGCGGTGCCCTCGAGCGCGTCGAGCACCTTCTGCTTCAACTCCTGGCGGTTGCCGACGATCAACTGCCCGTCGACGCCCACGACGACGACGCCACGCTTGTCTTTGATCAGGTTGAAGCTCATGTGCGCTCTCCCGCTTGCAGGGCGGCAACCGCCGCCGTGTCCACAATATCGTCGGCCGTCGCACCGCGCGACAGGTCGGCGACCGGCCGCGCCAGTCCCTGGAGGATGGGCCCGATGGCCTCCCAACCGCCCAGGCGCTGCACCAGTTTGTACCCGATGTTCCCGCTGTCAAGGTCGGGGAACACCAGCACGTTGGCGCGCCCCGCGGCGGCCGAGCCCGGGGCCTTGCGGGCCGCCACCTCGGCCACCAGGGCGGCATCGGTCTGGAGCTCGCCGTCGCAGGCGAAGTCGGGACGACGGGCGCGCAACAGGTCGACCGCGCGCCGCACGCGGTCGACTCGCGGGCCCTGGGCGCTCCCCTTCGTGGAGTAGGAGAGAAACGCCACGGCCGGCTCGTCGCCCACGATCACCCGGCGGTCGCGCGCCGCGGCCACGGCGGAGTCCGCGAGCTGTTCGGGCGTCGGCTCGGGCACCACCGCGCAATCGGTGAACGTGAGGACCGCGTCGTCCCGCACCATGTAGAACGAGCCGCTGACCGTCGCCAGCCCGGGCGCGGTCCCGACCGCCCAGAGCGCGGCCCGGATCGTGTCGCCGCTCGGGAACGTGGCCCCCCCGACCATCACGTCGGCGAGGCCCAGCCCCACGAGACAGGCGCCGAAGGTGAGGGGGTGCTCCAACGCGGCCGCCGCCGCGGCGTCGCTCGGGAAGCGGTCGGGGCGCCGGGCGCGCAGGTGGCGGACGAACAGCGGGATGCGGGACCCGGGAAGCGGCCGCTCCAGCTGCTCCACCACCCCCAGCCCTTCGCGCTCGAGCCGCCGGCCCGCTTCCTGGACGCGGGGGTCGCCGCCCTCCGGCAGGACAATCCGGCAGCGCGCGCGCCGCGCCCGCTCATACAACCGGTCGCGGAAGCTCACCGGCGGAATTTCGTCTCGAGCGCTTGCCGGACAGCCGGATGGACGAGCTGTGAGACGTCGCCGCCGAACTGCGCCACCTCGCGGACCAGGCTCGAGGACAGGTAGGTGAGGTCGAACGCGGGCACCAGAAACACCGTCTCGATCCCGGGCGCCAAGTTGCGGTTCATGAGCGCCATCTGGAACTCGTACTCGAAGTCGCTCACCGCGCGCAAGCCGCGAACGATCACCGCGGCCCGGACCCGGCGGGCGAATTCGGCGAGCAGTCCCTCGAAGGCGCGCACCTCCACTTTCGGATCGGCGACCGCCTGCCCGATCAGCGCCACCCGCTCCTCGAGGGTGAAGAGCGGCTGCTTCGCGAGGTTCACCGCGACCGCGACGATCACCTGGTCGGCGAAGGTGAGGGCGCGCCGGATCAAGTCCTCGTGGCCCCGCGTGATCGGGTCGAACGACCCGGGGTAGACGGCGATGCGCGGGCTCACGGGGCGTACATGAACGTGACGGCGGTGTCGCCGTAGCGGCGCGTGTCGTCGCCCGGGGTGGGCTGGTCGGCCGGGTGCTCGATCGAGAAGATCCGCGCGAACGCGTTCACGCGGAACATGGCGACCAGGCGCGCCGCCTGCCCGCTCGCGTACGGCGGGTCGGCGAACGCGACGTCGTACTGCCCGGGGTGCAGCTTCTCAGCGAACCGGAGCGCGTCGACGCGGTGGATCGCGGTACGGTCGTCCACGTGCAGCGTCTGGATGTTGGCCTTCAGGGCGGCGAGGGCGTAGCGGTGCACCTCCACGAAGTCGGCGGTCACGGCCCCGCGGGACAGGGCCTCGAGGCCGAGCGCCCCGGACCCCGCGTACAGGTCGAGCACCCGCGCGCCGCGCAGGGAGCGCTGCAGGATGCTGAGCCACGCCTCGCGCACGCGGTCGGCGGTCGGCCGCACCTTGTCGGTCGCCGGCGTCTTGAGGCGGCGGCCCTTGAAGTCGCCAGCGATGATGCGGACCATCCCCTGCCCCTCCCCCCTCCCCATTGTGGATTGCGGATTGGGGATTGCGGATTGGACGTGGAAGGTCGCTCGGCCAATCCGCAATCCGCAATCCACAATCCGCAATGGTTCATTGGCTCGGCGCCAGCGCCGCGATGCGAGCTTGCAGGGTCGTCCGCCCCTGCCATTCGTCGCGCTCCAGGCGAAACGCGACGTCGAGCGGCCGCTCCAGCCAGGCGTCCGGCACGACGTCGGCCCACTGGAAGCCGATGGCGGCGAGCACACCCGAGCCGTCGTCGAGCGTCAACCGCAGGTGGTTCGTCCCGACGCGCCGGGCGCCGAGCGCGCGCGCCCCGCGCACCCCGAAGACCGGCGCAGGATTTCCCGGGCCGCAGGGCTCGAGGTACCGCATCAGCTTCTCCAGTTCCTCGCTCACCAGCCCGAGCGGCAGCTCCAGGTCCACGCGCTGGGCCCGGACCATGTCGTCGGGGCCGAGACGCTCGCCGGCCACGGCGAGAAACGCAACCCGGAAGTCTTCGAACCGCTGGCGCCGGATGGTCAGGCCGGCCGCCATGGTGTGGCCGCCGTATTTCTCGAGCACCGGTCCGACCCGGCGCAGCGCGTCGTGCAGGTCGAAGCCGCCGATGCTCCGCCCCGAGCCGCGGCCCGTCTCCCCGTCCCAGGCGATCAGGAAGGTCGGCCGGCCGTACCGCTCGACGAGCCGCGAGGCGACGATTCCGATGACACCCGGGTGCCACCCCTCGGCGGCGAGCACGAGAGCCCGGTCGTCCGGCCGGAGCGTGGCGTCGGCCAGCGCGACGGCCTCGTCGAGGGTCCGCTGGTCCATCGCCTGGCGCCGGGCGTTCAGGGTCTCGAGCGCGCGGGCGATCGCCGCCGCCCCGTCGGGATCGTCCGAGAGCAGGAGCCGCAGCCCGTCGCCCGGCTCGCCGATGCGGCCGGCGGCGTTCAGGCGCGGGGCGAGGATGAACCCCACGTGGCCCGCCTTGACCGGCCGGCCGGCGAGCCCCGCCGCGTCCACGAGGGCGGCGAGCCCCGGCCAGCGCGAGTCGGAGAGCAGCTTGAGGCCGTGCCGCACCAGGATCCGGTTCTCCCCGGTGAGCGGGACGACGTCCGCGACCGTGGCGAGCGCGACGTAGTCGAGGAAGTGGAGCGGCAGATTGGACGAGAGGCCCAGGGCGGGCATCAGCGCCTGCGCCAGCTTGAACGCGACGCCGGCGCCGCACAGGTCCTTCTCCTGCGAGGGGCAATCCGGCCGCCGCGGGTCGAGCACTGCGGACGCGGGCGGCAGCTCGTCGCCGGGGAGGTGGTGGTCGGTGACGATGACCTCCAGGCCGAGCTCGCGCGCGGCGCGCACCGCGCCCACGGCCATGATGCCGCAATCGCACGTGATGATGAGCCCGGCGCGGACGCGCCGGGCCTCGCGCAGGCCGGCCTCGCCGAAGTCATAGCCGTCGCGCAGCCGATGCGGCACGAACGCGTGCACCTCGCCGCCCACGCTGCGCAGCACCCGAGTGAGGAGCGCGGCGGCGCACTGGCCGTCCACGTCGTAGTCGCCGTGCACGAGGATCGGCACCCCCGCGCGCACGGCGCGCGCGACCAGCTCGACCGCCGCTCCCATGTCGGCCCAGGCGACCGGATCGCTCAGGCGCTCGAGCTCGGGACGGAGGAACGCCCGGGCGAGGCCCGGAACCGTGAGGCCGCGCTGCACCAGGATGGCCGCGAGCGGGTCGGGGATGTGGAGCTCGGCGGCGAGCGCCGCCGTGAGCCGCGGATCGGCCGGGTCGGCGACCGCCCAGCGGGCGGGGATCATTCCTTCAGGGAGTACAGGAGCACGCCGCAGGCCTCGCAGCCCTCGATCGAGAGGCCGCGCTGGATGAGCGCGCGGCGCTGGGTCGGGACCGCCGTGAAGCAGTGGCCGCACGCGTCCACGTGCAGCGGGTACAGCGCGAGGGGCGCCTTGCCGCGGCGGATGCGCTCGTAGCGAGCGAGCAGCGCGGGGCTCAACTGTCGCGCGGCCTGCTCGCGCGCGGCGAGCGCGTGCTCCCGCTCGCCCACAATCTGCTCGCGCCGGCCGGCAAGCTGCTCTCGCAGCGGCCCCTGCTGCGCCCGCAGCTCCTCAAGCGCCTGCTCGGCCTCGGCCGCCCCCCGCTCCGCCTCGGTGACGGCGTCCCCCGAGCGCATGAACTCGGCCTCTTCCTTCGCGAGCACCGAGCGCGCCAGGTCCAGCTCGGCCATGAGGGTCGAGGCCTCCTTCGCGCCGCGCACCCACTCCAGCTTCTGGCGCCGCTGCTCCTGCATGGTGCGGTAGTTCGCGATCTTCCCCCCGAGCTGGTCGCGACGGTTCAGCGCCGCCCGGATCGCCGCCTGCGCCGCCTCCAGCGCGCGCTCCGCCGCGGCCTGCGCGGCATCCAGGGCCTCCAGCTCGGGCTCGAGAGCCGCGAGCGCCTCGTCGGTCGCCATGACCGCCTGGTCCTTCTGCTGCAGCGCCAACAGCGCTTCAAGTTCCGGGTGCACCTCGCCTCCTGGTCGCTACCTTGTATCGCGGGAACCGGGCGTTCCGCTCCTTGCTCAACCGCATCATCTCGTAGGTCAGCTTGAGCTTCTGCTCCTCGTCCGCCAGCGGCAGCTCGCGCTCGATGCGCTCGAGCTCGCGATCCAGCCGCCGCGCCTCGATCCAGCTCACCGCCCGCTCGAACAGCTCGTTCGGGTCGCGATCCCCCAGGCCCTCGGCCTTGAGCGCCTCGTAGGCGCGGGCGGACGTTCCGTCGAGCGAGAGCGCCGCGTCGTCGGCCAGGGCCTCGAACACCTCGCGGTAGGGAGCGAACTCGAGCTCCTCCGGGTCAACGGCCGCCGTCACGCGGGCGGTCCACGGCTCGCCCTCCAGCATGAGCAGCAGGAGGGCCTTCTCGGCGCCGGCGGGGAGGGCGGTCTGGGGGTCGGGCGGACGGGCGGCCGGTGCGCCTGGTTGACCGCCTGACCGCCTGACCGCCTGACCGCCCACGCTCTGCACCTCCCGCTCGAGCACGTCCTTCCGGACGCCCGCGACTTCGGCGGCTCGGGACAGGTACAGCTCCCGGGTGATCGAGTCCGCCGCCGCCCGGATCGTCGGCAGCAGCCGGTCGAGCGCGCGGCGCCGGCCGGGGAGCGTGCCGAAGCAGCCCTTGCGCTCGAGGATCTGGATCTTGCGCTCGAATACGTCGATCGCGTCCGCGAGCAACGCGGCGAGGCCCGCGGCGCCCCGCTGCTGCGCCAGCGTGTCAGGATCCTCGCCCGGGGGCAGGGTCGCGACGCTCACGCGCAGCCGCTCGCGCAACAGCTCGTCGCCCGCGCGGAAGGTGGCGCGCAGACCGGCGTCGTCCGAGTCGTACAGCAGGATCACGTGGGGCGCGTGGCGCTTGAGGAGCCGGGCCTGGTCCGGCGTGAGCCCAGTCCCGAGCGGCGCCACGACTTCCTCGGTGCCGGCGAGCGAGACACGCAGCACGTCGAAGTACCCCTCGACGAGGATGGCGCGCTCCGTCTTGCGGATGGCGTGCTTCGCCACGTGCAGGTTGTAGAGCAGCGCGCCCTTGTGGAAGATCGGGGTGTCGGGGGAGTTGAGATACTTGGGCTCTCCTTCCCCGAGGATGCGGCCCCCGAACCCCACGACGCGCCCGCGCACGTCGTGGATGGGAAACAGCAGCCGGCCGCGGAATCGGGGGACGAGCGTCGCATCCTCCCGCTTAACCAACAGCCCCGCCTCGAGCAACACCTCGTCACGCAGCCCCAATCCTTTCATCGCCGCGACGAACGTCTTCCCCCTGGGCGCGTAGCCCAGGCCGAGCGGCAGCACCGTCTCCAGGTCGAGGTGGCGGGACGCGAGGTAGCGGCGGGCGCCGTCGGCGTCCGGGCTCTCCCGCAGCTCGCGGGCGAACCAGTCGGCCGCCGTCGCCACGGCGTCGAACAGCGGCTCCCGCGGATCCGGGCCCGCAGGCCCGCGCTCGGGGATGGGGATCCCCGCGCGGCGGGCGACTTCGCGCACGGCGCTGGGATAGTCCATGCCGAGCCGCTTCATGAAGAAGGTGAAGACGTCGCCCGCCTCGTGGCAGACGAAGCAGTAGAACATCCCCTTCCGCGGGATGACGGCGAAGTTGCGGTGCGTGCCGCCGTGGAATGGGCAGGGGCCGCGGTAGTCCGAGCCGGTGCGCTTCAGCTCCACGTGCTCGCCGATGATCCCCAGGAGGTCGGCGGCCTCGCGGACCTGCTCGATGACCTCGTCGGGGATCAGGCTCACGCGTTGAACTCCACGACCGTCACGCCGGGGCCGCCCTGGTTGGCGGGCGCGAAGCCGAAGCGCCGGACCCGGGGGTCGGCGGAAAGGACGTCGTGGACGTGCCGGCGCAGGACGCCGGTGCCCTTGCCGTGGACGACGCGCAGATAGGGGAGATCGGCGAGGATGGCGTCGTCGAGGGCTCTGACGAGCCGGGTTTCGGCCTCGTCGACCCTGAGCCCGAGGAGCGACACCTCCGCCGTCGCAGTCGTCGCCGGGCGCTCCCCTCCGCGTGCCGGCTCCGCCGGTCTCGGCACGCGTCCGGGAGCGCCCGTCGCCTCCTGCTTGAGACGTCGCAGGTTCTCGAGCGACACCCACTTTTTCTCCGTCCCGAGTCCCTCGACCCCGGTCTCCGTCTCCGCGATCGCTTGCTCGACGAGCCGTCGCGCCTGTTTCGCCGTGACCTCGTCCACCGCCGCGCGCGCGCGGCCGAGCGCCTCCTCGACCTTGCGGCGGGCTTCCAGCAGATACGCCCGCGCCTGCTCGCGCGCGTCGCGCTCGAGGGTCCGGGCGCGCGACGTCAGATCGCGCTCCCGCGCGGCGAGCTCCTCCCCGCGCGCGTCGAGCTTCGCGGCGTCCGCCCGCTGCGCCGCGTCGCGCCCCGCGAGCTCCTGCTGCCTCACCTCGAGCTCGCGCGCCCGTGCCTCGACCGCGGCGAGCAGCGCGTCGAGCGCGCGTTCCGCCTCGGGCACCGCGCGCTCCGCCATCTCGAGCACGTCGCCCGCGATCCCGAGGCGGCGCGCGATGGCGAGCCCGTAGGAGCGGCCGGGGACGCCCTTCAGCAGCCGGTACGTCGGCGTGAGCGTCTCGGCGTCGAACTGCAGCGACGCGTTCACGATGCCCACCGTCTCGGCGGCGAGCTGCTTGAGCGCGCCCAGGTGTGTGGTGGCGAGCGTGACCGCGCGGCGGCGGGTCAGCGTCTTCAGCACGGCGGCCGCGAGCGCGCCGCCTTCGGCCGGGTCGGTGCCGCTGCCGATCTCGTCGAGCAGCACCAGCGCGCCCGCGCCGGCGTGCTCCAGTATGTCGCGCAGCGCGGCGACGTGGGCGGAAAAGGTCGACAGACTCGCCGCGATCGACTGGCGGTCACCGATGTCCGCGAACACCGCGTCGAGCACCGGCAGCACGGACCCGGGGCCGAGCGGCGGGATGATGCCGCTCTGCGCCATCAGGCAGATCAGCCCGACCGCCTTGATGAGCACGGTCTTGCCGCCCGTGTTCGGACCGGAGACCAGCACCGTGAACTCGTCCGGCGCGAGGACCAGGTCGAAGGGCACGACCTCACTCCCGACCTCACGCCCTGTGACCTCAGCCCCTGACCCCCTCTCCACTTCGTGGAGAGAGACTTCACCCCCTGACCCCCTCTCCGCGTCGTGGAGAGGAACCTCACCCCCTGACCCCCTCTCCACTTCGTGGAGAGGGGGAACGTCGGGAGGTGACGTCGTCACCAGCAAGGGGTGGCGGCCGTTCCTGATCGCCAGCGGACCGGTCCCGATCGCCGGGGCGAAGCCGTTTACCAGGGCGGCGTAGCGGGCGCGCGCGCACAGGTCGTCGAATCCGATGCACATCTCCCACGCGGCGGCGATGGCGTCGCGGTGGGGGCGCAACAGGTCCGTCAGCGCGCGCAGCACGCGCAGCACTTCACGCTGCTCTTCGGCCTCACGGGAGCGCAGCGCGTTACCGAGCTCGATCACCTCGGGCGGCTCGAGGAACACGGTGGACCGGGTCGCCGACTCGTCGTGCACGATGCCCCCCACCCGGGAGCGCGCCGTGCTCCTGACCGGGATGACGTAGCGGCCGCCGCGCACGGTGACGGCCGCGTCGGGGGCTCGGTCCGACTGGTCCAGCGCGCCGAGGATCGCTTCGAGCCTGGCGACGAGCTTGTGGCGGGCGTCGCGCACGTCGTGACGGGCGCGCGCGAGCGCGTGCGACGCCGAGTCGAGGACGACGCCGTCGGGATCGAGGGACGCCGCCAGCCGCTGCTCCAGCTCCTTCGGCGGCGGGTCGACGCGGAGCGCGGCGGTGCGCGGGGCGTCCGGAGCGAGCCGCGCGAGGGCGGAGGCGACGACGCGCGCGCCGGCGAGGGCGCGCCCGACTTCTGCCAGCTCAGGCCCGGCGAGCGCGCTCCCGGGCACGGCGAGCAGCTCGAGCGCCGGTCCGATGTCGGGCACGGGCTCGGCGCGGATGCCGTCGTCGGTGAGCATCAGGGCGGCGAGCTCGGCGACCTGCGCGAGCGCGCTGCGGATCGCGTCGGCGTCGGTGGCGGGCCGCCGGCTCCGCACGCGAGCCGCGCCGAGCGGTCCGGCGGCGTGCGCCGCCACCCGCTCCAGCGCGGCAGGGAATTCCAGCGTGTCCGGCACGGAGGGAGCGACCCCTCCCGCGAAGCTCATACGGCGGCCGTCAGCTCCTCGCGGGCGATCTGGTTCACCAGCTTGCCGTCCGCCCGGCCCTTGAATTGCGGCATGACCCGGCCCATCAGCTTCCCAAGGTCCTTCGCTCCCGCGGCGATCGCCTCGCGCACCGCCTGCCGGATCTCCTCCGGGGCCGCCGCGGCGGGGAGGAACTCCTCCAGCATCGTCACCTCGGCCAGCTCGCGGTCGGCCAGCTCGCGGCGGCCGGCCGCGGAGAACTGCTCCGCCGACTCGCGGCGCCGCTTGATGCCGCGCCGCAGGACCTCCGCGGTCTCGTCGTCCGAGGTGGGATGGTGAAGCTCGATTTCCATATTCATGAGGTCTGCGAGGATCGTCGAGAGGAGAAGCGTGCGCGGCTGATCGCGTCGTTTGCGGGCTTCGTTCATCGCGGCGCGCAGCCGCTGGGACAACTCGGGCACGGTTCAGACCGGCTGGGGGCGCCGGCTCTTGCGGCGCGCCGCGTCCAGCTTGCGCTTCTTCCGTTCGCTCGGCTTTTCGTAATGACGGTGCTTCCGCAGGTCGGACAGGATCCCCGCCTTCTCGCATTGCTTCTTGAAGCGTTTCAGCGCGCGCTCGAAGCTTTCGTCATCATGAATGATGACTTCCGGCATGGAGTCTCGCTAACTGTGATTGACGCAAAAACTTAGCCCGACCGGTGGCGGGGTGCAACCCCGGCTACCCCGGAGGCCACAGCATCGGCCGGCCGCCCAGCACGTGGAGATGCAGGTGGAACACGGTCTGGCCGCCGTCAGGGTTGGTATTCACGACCACGCGGTAGCCTCGCTCCGCGATCCCCGTCTCGTGCGCGAGCTCCCGGGCGAAGGCGAGCAGGTTACCGAGCAGCTGCGGGTCCTTCGCGGTGTTGAGCGACGGGACGTGATGCGTCGGGATCACGAGCAGGTGCGTGGGCGCCTGCGGGTTCAGGTCCGTGAACGCCAGCATCCCGTCGCCGCGCTTGACGATCGTGGCGGCGACCTCGCCCGCCGCGATCCTGCAGAAGATGCAACCGGCCATGCTCCTCCCCGTTCACCGACCGCCGAGCGCCTGCCGCAGCTGCTCCCAGAATTTCCTCCCGACGCGCTCCTCGGCGGGGGGCGCGCTTTCGATCTTGGCGAGCTCCTGGAACAGCGCCTTCTGCTCAGGCGTCAGCTTCGTGGGCGTCCACACGTGCACCCGCACGTGGAGGTCGCCGCGACCGCCCTCGCCCAGCCGCTGCAGGCCCTTGGCCTTCACGCGATAAACCGTCCCGGTCTGCGTCCCCGGCTGCAGCTTGAGCGTGGCGTCGCCGTACGGCGTGGGGACGTCGACTTCGGCGCCCAGCGCCGCCTGCGAGAACGACACCGGGAGGTCGTAGAGCAGGTCGTCGCCGTGGCGCTCGAACCGCGGGTCCACCTCGATGTCGAGCACGGCGATCAGATCGCCGGACGGCCCGTTGCGGGGGCCCGGCACGCCCTGGCCCCGCATCGTGAGGTAGTGGTGCTCCTGGACTCCCGCAGGCACGTCGATCTGCATCGTCTTGTCGGCCCTGACCCGGCCGTCGCCCTGGCACTTGCCGCAGGGATGGAGGATCACGGTGCCCTCTCCCGCGCAGCTGGGGCAGGGGGAGACCGAGACGAACTGGCCGAACATCGAGCGCGCCGCGCGGCGCACCTCGCCGGCGCCGCCGCAGGTGCCGCAGGCGGTCGGCTTCGTTCCCGGCGCGGCGCCGGTGCCGCCGCACGCCGTGCAGCGCTCGAGCGTGCGCAGCTTCACGGTCTTCGTGGCGCCGGCCGCCACGTCCTGCAGCGTGACCTGGAGCGTGACCTTCAGATCCTGGCCGCGGTGGCGCTCGCGCCGCGCGCGCTCGCCGCCGCCGAAGAACGCGTCGAAGCCGCCGAGGTCGCCGAAGTCGCGCATGAAGACGTTGAGCGCTTCGGCGAGGTCGAAGTGCGTGAAGCCGAACCCGGCTCCGCTGGCCGCGCCCGCGCGCAGCCCCGCCAGGCCGTAGCGGTCATAGGCGGCGCGCTTCCCGGGGTCGCGCAGCACCTCGTACGCCTCGGTGATCTCCTTGAACTTCTCTTCGGCCGTGTGCTTTTCGTCCGGCCCCACGCGGTCGGGGTGGCACAGCATCGCGAGCCGGCGATAGGCCTTCTTGATCTCGGCCTCGTTCGCGTCCCGCGCGACCCCGAGGACGGCGTAGTAGTCGCTCTCGGAGCTCACTTGAGCAGCTCGCTGACGAGGCGGCTCGTGTGGTCGACGAGCGCGACGATCTTGTCGTACGGCATTCGCGTCGGGCCCATGACGCCGATGACGCCGGAGAGCGGGCCCAGCCGGTAGGAGGCCGTGACGAGCGTGAACGCCGTGAGCCGCGAATCCGGGTGCTCGCTGCCGATCGTGATCGTCAGCCCCTGCGCGAGCCGATGCGCGAGCGCCTCGCGCAGGAGATCGCGCTGCTCCGTCACCTGCATCAGGCCCTGCAGCCGCTCCTTGGTGGCGAACTCCGGCTGCTCCGCGAGCAGCTGCGCGCTGCCCAGCACCACGCCGCTCGAGGCGGCGCCCGCCGACGGGACCTCGAACAGCTCGCCCGCCTCCTGGATGAAAATGTTGAGCAGCTCGCTCGACCCGCGATCGGCGGCGGCGTCGCGCAGCCGGTCGGGGAGCGTCGAGCGGATCTCGCGCAGCGTCAGCCCGGCGAGCCGCTCGTTCAGCACGAGCGCGACGTGCACCACCGCCTCGGAGGCCATGTGCGACGGGACTTCGACGAAGATCGTGCGCACCACGCCGCTCCGCAGCGCGAGCACCAGCAGCAACCGCTCCGAGGAGACCTGCAACAGCTCGAGTCGCTCGAGCACCGCCTCGTCGAGCGACGGGCTCACGGCCACGCCGAGCTCCTTCGTCAGCACGCCCAGCACCTGCGCCGCGCGCTCGAGGATCTGGTCCACCGCATTCCGCTCGCCCGCCAGCTGCGCGCGGATCTGGTGCGAGTCGGACGCCGAAACCGGCGGCGGCCGCATCAGCGAGTCGACGTACATCCGGTAGGCCAGGTCGGTCGGGATGCGCCCCGCGGAGGGATGGGGGTGATACAGGTACCCCTTCTCCTCGAGGTCGCTCATCGTGTTGCGGATGCTGGCCGAGGAGAGCGCCAAGCCGAACCTCCGGGCGACGGTCCGGCTGCCCGCCGGTTCGGCGGTCTGGACGTAAGTCTCGATGACCGCCTCGAGGACCTGCCGCTCGCGCTCAGTGAGGGATGCCGCCATAGGAGCCAACTGATTGCCTGCGAGCAATTTAGACAGTCACCCGGGCGCCGGTCAAGTCGCGCACCAGGGCGTCGAGCCGCAGCCAGCCCTCGGGGGTGCACGTCACCCGCTGCCCGCTCACTGCCACCCACCCCTTCCCGACCCAGGCGGTCAGGCGGTCCGGAGGACAGGCGGACGGAGCCAGCCCTGCGTCGGTGCGCAACGCGAGATAGCTGCGCTCCAGTTCCCGCTGCTCGGGCGTCAGCACTTCCTCCGCCTCGACCGGCGAGCGACCGGCCGCGAGCGCACGCCGGTACGGCTCCCAGGGTGCGACGTTCCAGCGGCGCGCGCGGCCGTCGAACGAGTGCGCGGCGGGACCGAGGCCCAGGTACGTGCGGCCGGACCAGTACGCGCAGTTGTGACGTGAGCGGAAGCCGTCGCGGCACGCGTTCGACACTTCGTAGAACCGGTAGCCCGCCGCGGCGAGCCGCTCGTGCGCGACCAGGTACTGGTCGGCGTAGCGCTCGTCGTCCGGCGCGGCGCACGCGCCGCGCGAGATCCAGCGGGCGAGGGGCGTGCGCGGTTCGACGGTGAGACCGTACAGCGAAAGGTGGAGCGGGGCGAGGGCAACGGCCGAGTCGAGGTCGCGGGACCAGTCGCGTCCCAGCTCCGCCGGCAGCGCGAAAATAAGATCGCAGGAGATGTTGTCGATCCCTGCCTCGCGCAGCACGCGCACCGCTTCCCGGATGCTGCCGGCATCATGGCGGCGGTGCATCCACTTCAGGACGCGGTCGTCGAACGACTGGACGCCGAGGGATGCGCGGTTGATGCCCGCCGCGCGCCAGGCGCGCGCGCTGCCCGGCGTCACGTCTTCGGGATTGGCCTCGATGGTCACTTCGACATCGTCACGCGTAGACGTCACGCCAAAGGCGTCGCGCAGAGACGTGAGCAGTCTCCCAACCGCGTCGGGCGGCAGCAGCGACGGCGTGCCGCCGCCGAGGTAGAGGGTCTCGAGTGGGGCCGCGTTCTCGGAACCGAGGTTCCCGAGACCCCGGGCCGCCGGCCCGGGGTCAGCCGCGCGATAGCGAGTCTCGAGTGAAGCCTCGTTCCCGAAGCCGGGGTCCCCGAGACCCCGGGCCGCCGGCCCGGGGTCAGCCGCGCGGATGAGCGCCAGCTCCCGGAGCACGGCGTCCACGTATTCCGACGCGGGGATCCGCTTCCGCACGGCAATCGAGAAGTCGCAGTAGGAGCAGCGGCGGCGGCAGAACGGGATGTGGAGGTAGAGGTGGCGGACCACCTCAATAAGGTAATGGGTGTTGAGTTGACCCCGGGCCACCGGCCCGGGGTCAGCTGCCTGGATGAGCGCCGCAGAGCAGGCCAGCGAGGGGTCTTGAGTTGACCCCGGGCCGCCGGCCCGGGGTCAGCCGCGCGGAGGCGCGCACTGGATTAGCACCAGTAAACAGGCGTTGAGTGAACCCCGCGCCCCCGCCCCGGGGTCTGGGGCCACGCCCGCCTACGCCAACCCAAACCGCATCCCCGGCTGTTGCCGCACCAATCCCCTGAGCTCCATCTCCGTCAGCGCTGTCAGCACCGCGCCCGTCTGCGTCCCCGCCGCGGCGACCAGCGCGTCCACGTGCCTCGACTCCGTCTGCAACTCATCCCACAGCGTGCGCTGCAGGTCGCTCAAGTCGGGCGGCTGGCCGCGGGGCGGCGCCCTGGAACCGACGGGGCCTTCACCCGGTTGAGGGTTTCCCCGGGCCGCCGGCCCGGGGTCAGCCGCGCCCGGCAGCCCCAGCTCCTCCAGGATGTCCCCGGGGCCGAGTGCGGGTTTCGCCCCCTGCTGGATCAAGCGGTTGCAGCCGAGCGAGGTGGGACTGGTGATCGGACCGGGAACGGCTAGCACGGCGCGCCCCTGGTCGAGCGCGCAGTCGGCGGTGATGAGGGCGCCCGAGCCGGGCGCGGCCTCGACCACGACCGTGACGCCGGCGAGGCCCGAGATCAGCCGGTTACGCCGCGGGAACGCGCCGGCGTGCGGGCGCTCGCCCGGCGCCAGCTCGGTGATGAGGCAGCCGTGCGCGATCATCCGCTCGTACAGCGGCCGGTTGGCGCTGGGGTAGATCACCCCGAACCCGTTGCCCAGCACGCCGACGGACGCGCCGCCCGCGTCCAACGCGGCGGCATGCGCGATGGCGTCGATCCCCCGCGCCATCCCGCTCACGACCACCACGCCCGGCCCCACCACGCCCGCAGCGAGGATTCGCGCCGCCTCGGCGCCGTAGGCGGTGTGGTTCCGGCTGCCCACGATGCCGACCGCCGCGCGTTTGAGGAGAGCCACGTCGCCCCACGCGTACAGCCACGCGGGCGGCTCGGGGATCTCGCGCAACAGCGGTGGGAAGGCGTCGTCGTCGGGCAGCAGCACGGTCGCGCCGAGGCGGGCCAGCTGGTCCAGCAGGCCGCGCCCCTTCTCGAGCGAGCAGGACCGCACGCCGGTGGCGCCGGCCCGGTTGAACCCCGGCAGGGCCGCGATGGCGCCGTGAGGCGCGACGAGCGCGGCCTGCGCGCTCTGGAACGCGGCCACGAGCGTGCGCAGCCGCGCGGGTCCGATCCCCGGCAGCTGCGCCAGCGTGAGGTAGGCCGCTACCTCGTCCCGTTCCAACTCGCTGCCTTCACCGGGAGTTCTGCGGCGGTCCTGCCGAAGGCGTTGGAACGGGACTCGTCGCGGCTCCGGCCCGCAGCGACTGCCACAGGGTCTCGAGCAGCTCCGGCACCCCGGCGCCGGTGACGGCCGAGATGGCGACCACCGGTGCGCCGGCCTGCGTCCGAATCGCAGGGTGCCGCGTGTCGGGTGTCAGGAGGTCCGCCTTCGTGAGCACGACGACATGCGGCTTCTCCGCGAGCTCCGCCGAGTAGAGCGCCGCTTCGCGACGCAGCAGCTCGTAGGTCGCCTGCGGGTCGGGGCTGTCCACGGGCACGAGCACCGCCACGAGGCGCGTCCGCTCCACGTGCTGGAGGAACCGCAGGCCCAGCCCCTTGCCGACGTGCGCTCCCGCGATGATCCCCGGGATGTCCGCGGCGACGAACGAGCGCCCGTCGGAGAGCCCGACGACCCCGAGGTGCGGCTCGAGGGTCGTGAAGGGATAGTCCGCGATCTTGGGCCGGGCCGCCGAGACGACCGACAGGAGGGTGCTCTTCCCCGCGTTCGGCTCGCCCAAGAGCCCCACCTCGGCGATGAGCTTCAGCACGAGCTCGAGTTTGCGCTCCTCGCCGTACTCGCCCGGCTCCCACTCCCGGGGGCTCTGGTGCGTCGGCGTGGCGAACCGCGCATTGCCGCGCCCGCCACGACCCCCCTTCGCGACGAGCAGCGTGTCGCCGGGGTGGAGGACCTCCGCGATCAGCACGCCCGCGTCCGCGTCGTGCACCTCCGTGCCGGGGGGCACCGGCAGATACAGATCGGCCCCGGTTTTGCCCGTCATGTTCTTGCCCTTGCCGTGCTGGCCCCGCTCCGCCTTCCAGTGGGTGCGGTAGCGGTAGTCGAGCAGCGTGGCGAGGTTCGGGTCGGCGCGCACGAAGACCGAGCCCCCGGGCCCCCCATCGCCGCCGTCGGGTCCGCCCTTGGGGACGTACTTCTCGCGGCGGAAGCTGCAGGCGCCCGCCCCGCCCGGGCCGCCCACGACGTGGACCACGGCGCGGTCTATGAACATTGCAGATTGGGGATTGCGGATTGCGGATTTGCACGGCTGGCCCTGCAACCGATTCGCGCGGTTCGGATTGACGCAACGGTGATCGCGAGGAGCTCTCCGGCTTCGCGAATCAACGGCGCCAGTCTAGCCGTTGGTACGAAAGAACACTCGTCAAGGAGTTCCAGCCAGAAGGCTGTTTCGTCGGTCTCTTCCTCGACTATTCCCATTTTCGCAACGAAGTCCTTTCGAGATCGAGCGCGACACGCCGAGCGGTAGTTTGCAGCTACAGAGGTCGCAGACCGAACGAGTTGCCGACCGATGACGTCCGCGGCCTGGGTCCGCGGCAATTCGCCGGTCAACCGGATCGCGTTCACCGCCAGCGTCCGCATCCGGCTCTTCAGTTCGTCAGGCGTCATGTCAATCCGCAATCCGCAATTCGCAATCCGCAATCACAACCTCCGCCCTTTCACATCTTCCCATTGGGCCCGCGCCCGCGCGCGCCGGCGATGCTCCGGGTCCAGGTCGGCGTCGATCAGCTCGAGCACCGCGTCGACCTCCGCGGGTGTCGCGCCCGTGTTGAGCGCGCCGCGCAGATGCGAGTGCAGCTGCCGTGCCGTACCGAGGACGGCGACCGCGGCAACCGTGCAGAGCTCGCGCCGCTTGAGGTCGAGCCCCGGCCGGCCGATCACCTTGCCGTAGGCGTCCACCAGCACCAGCTCCTCCAGCGCCGCATGCAGCGACCGCAGGTTGAGGAGCAGCTTGTGGTAGGCGCGTCCATACACCGCGGCGCACACCGCCGCGCCGCGCTTCGCCCACGACGCCCGGTCTTCGCGCGCAAGCTGCTCCGCCGCGCCGTCCCCCTCCCCCGGCCCGGCCAGCGGCCCCGCGACCTCGCGCCACACGCCGAACGCAACGAGCGTGAGCGGATACCCCACGACGAGCAGGCTCTGCAGCAGCAGCTCTTCGATCCAGCGGTCGGACACGCCGGCACCCCGCGCCGCCACCAGTCGCTCCCTGAGCACGGCGATCTTCCCCTCGGCGAGGGCGGCTGCCACCCGGACGAGCGCCGCCGTCGGGGGATCGAGAGACTGCGGGGCGTCGCCCCCGGGTGACCCGCGGTCGCTCATACTACCACCCCCTCGCTCGCCGTCCTTCATCATTTCATTTCTCCAGTCCCCCATTTACGCGCAACTCGCCCACGGTCTCACCGCGCGTGTTCACGTTGGGCCGTGCGACGAGCGAGGCGGGGCACGGCCGCAAGCCCAACTCCTGGAGCACGGCGGCCAGCGCGAGCGCGGCGGCCACGCCGTGGCCGTCCTCGATTTTGAGCGCCACGCCCAGTCCTTCCTGCGTGAGCAGCGCGCAGTAGACGCCCTCCGCCCCGACCTTGGCGATCACGCGACCCGGATGCGCTTGCATCATGACGGTGCAGGGGCGGCCCTCGCCGGCGATGAGGTCCGGATGGCGCAGCATGCACTCTACAATGCGGAATGATGAATGCGGAATGCGGAACTGCTGGGTGAGGTCGCTCGCGTCACGGGGCTCCCGGGGAACTTGCGCATTCCGCATTCCGAATTCCGCATTCCGCCTTCCGAACTCCGCATTCCCCAGTCTCGCGTACGCCAGCGCCATGTGGCGCAGCGGCAGTCCGTAGCACGGGACGCCGCAGCCGTCCACCGCCGTCCGGATCTCGCTCGCCGGCACGTCCGTCCATCGGCTTACGGCGTCCAGGCAGCGTTGCTGCACCGGGTGCTCGAGGCGGGCGTAGAACTCCGTCGGCCACCCGTGATGGCGCGCGAGGGCGAGCATCCCCGCGTGCTTGCCGGAGCAGTTCGAATACACGGGCGTCAGGTGCACGCCGCGCGTCTGGTAGTCCTGCGCCACGTGCTCGGAGAGCGGGACGTGAGGCCCGCACAACAGGTCCCGCTCGCCGCAGCCGATCTTCGCGAGGAGGTCCCGCACCAGCGCCACCTGACCCGGTTCGCTCGAGTGCGACCCGCAGCAGAGTGCCAGGTCCTGGGTCGTGAGGGCGAACCGCTCCACCACGCCGTCCTCGAGGAGCGGCAGCGCCTGGAACGGCTTCGCGGCCGAGCGCCAGTAGGTGACGAGCTCGGCGTCTCCCACGCCGGCCTCGAGCCGGCCCGCCGCATCCACCACGGCCGCGTGCACGCGGTGCCGGGCTTCGACGATCGAGCCGCGGAGCTGTTCAACGCGCATCGCCGCGCTCCCGGTCGTTCCGCAGCGACAGCCCGATGCCCAGGAGCACCAGGCTGCCGCCGATCACCGCGGCCGGCGGGGGAACCTCGTGAATGGCAGGCACCAGCCATGCGATGATTGCCGCCCCCACCGGCTCTCCCAGCGCCGCGACGTTCACCGTGGTGGCCCGGTAGCGCCGCAGCGCGTAGTTCATCCCCGTGTGACCGACCAGCATCGGGCCTGCGGCCATGGCCCCGAACACGGCCCAGTCGCGTCCCCCGAAGCCGGTGAGCGGCGCCGCGCGCATCCCCGCGACGCAGCCGAGCGTCACCGCCGCCACCGCGTACACGGCGGACGCGTAGCTCCACACGCCCACCGTCCGGCGCACCCGCCGCCCGATCACGTAGTAGGCGGCGCCGGTGAGCGCCCCGGCGAGCGCCAGCGCGTCGCCCCCCAGCGCTCCCCGCGAGAGCCGTGCGTCACCCAGGCCGATCAGCGTCGCGCCGAGCACGGCGACCACGATCCCCCAGCGCTCGGTGCGGCCCGGATGCTCCCCCAGCCACAGCGCGGCGATGCCCCAGGCGAAGATCGGCTTCAGCGACACCAGCACCACCGAGCTCGCCACCGTCGTGAAGCGGAGCGACGCGATCCAGGTCCAGAAATGCAGCGCGAGCAGCAGCCCCGCGAGCGCCATCAGCGGAAACGCGGCGCGCGCTTCCCGCCCCTGCCGCTCGCGCGTCGCGAGCCCGAACGTCACCGGCAGCACGAGCGCCAGCCGCCAGAACGCGATCGCGACCGCCGGCGCCGTCGCCAAGCGCACGATCGGGCCGGCATAGGTCGTGGCCAGGACGGCCAGGATGAGGACCAACAGGGGAGACATCTGGACGGCAAGAATAGACCGGCCGGGGCCAGGTTCCAAGTGCCGGACGCGCGGCTTGCGACCTGGCGACTGGCGCACCCAAATTGCGCGCTCCATGCGACCGGTCGCGCTGGCCCTCGCGACGTGGGCGCTCGCGCGCCCCGCCCTGACGCGGATCCCCGCCCTCATGGGCGACGCCGTCCTGACGGGCGGCCTCCTCACGGGTGCCCTCCTCGCGGGGAGCCCCGCCCTGACGGGCGGGGCTATGGTTGCCGCCATCACGGGTCGCCCCGCCCTCACGGGCGGGGCTATACTCGCCGCGCAGGAGCCGTCCCCGTACCTGCCGCTCGGGCACTGGGCGACGCCGTACGTCGAGCATCTGATCGCGACCGGAGTGATCGCCGATCCGGCACCGCTGACGCGGCCGATCCGCGAGGCCGACCTGGTTCGGGCCCTGCGCGCGGTGGACACAACGGCCGCAACGGCGAGCGTGCGCGCCACGGTTCGACGGCTGCTCGCGGAGCTCGAGCGGGGGAACGGCGCCCCGCGCTACTACCTGGCGGGAGACGCGGGCGCCGCCGTGGCGACGCACGCGCTGCGCGACCCGCTCGAAATCGGCCGCGGCACACCGCCCAGGCCGAAGGGCGCGAGCCGCGCCTTCGCGACCGGCGGTCTCGCGCTCCAGCTGCGACTCGGCCCCTTGGTCGCGGTGACGCATCCCTACTTCGACACGCGGCTCAAGTACGACCCGGATTACTTCGGGAAGAAGGACCGCTTCATCGCCGGTCGCAACGGGGATGCGTACCTCGACGCCCGCTGGTCGTTCGGGGAGATCTGCTTCGGCTCCCTCGGCCGGAATTGGGGGCCGCCCGCGCTTCCCGGACTCATCCTCTCGCCCGGCCCCTACAGCTACGATCACCTGGCGCTCACCCTCGGCACCGCGCGCATCCAGCTGCAGGCCCTGCTCACCCAGCTCGACGATCTCCCCGACACGAGCGGCACGGTCAATCACCGCTACCTCATCGTGCACCGCCTGCTGGCGCGGCCCGGCGGCCGCACGACGCTGGGGCTATGGGAGGGCAACGTGGCAGCCGGCCCGGGGCGCACCTTCGAGCCGTGGCTCGCCAACATCCTCAACCTTGGCCTGCTCGTCGAGTACGACCAGAACGTGCAGGTGAACAGCCTCCTGGGCGCGGACTTCGAGTCGCGGCTCGGCGGCGTGAGCCTGTTCGGGCAGCTGCTCATCGACGACGTCCAGATCGACCGCAAGAGCCAGTCGGACAGTGAGCCGCCGTCGTACGGGCTGACGCTGGGCGCGCGAGGCGCAGTGCGTGGCATCGGCTGGACCGCCTGGTACACGCGGGTCGCGAACCTCACGTACCGCACCTCCAACCCCGCCGAGACGGTCGAGCGCCGCTTCGTGGGCCTGGGGCGGAGCTTCAGCGACTACGACCAGCTGACGCTGAGCGCGAGCGTGCTCCCCGCGGCCGGACTGCTGCTCTCGCCCGAAGCGACGCTGGTGCGCCAGGGGGAGGGTGATTTCCGGCTGCCGTATCCGCCCCCGTCGGCCTACGGCGCGACGCCCAGCATCCTGTCCGGCGTGGTCGAGCGCACGGCACGCCTCGCCCTCGGCGCGAGCTGGCAGCGCGGCGCCTGGGGCCTCGCCGGCAACGGCGGCGTCCACTTCACCCGCAACGCCGGGCACGTGAGCGGCGCGCGCGACACGCGCTGGGTCGGGAGCGTGTCGTTGAGTTATCGCTTCCACTTCGAGGGAACCTTGCCGTGACCACTCCCTCCCCCGACGCCCGCCCCACCCGCGACTATCTCCAGTCCCTCTTCGCCAAGATGGCCGAGCGGCGGATCGTCGTCGTGGGCGACGCGATGCTCGACATCTATCTGGCGGGCGAGGCCGAGCGCATCTCGCCCGAGGCGCCGGTGCCCGTCGTGACGGTGCATACGCGGCGCTCCGCGCTGGGCGGCGCCGCCAACGTGGCCGCCAACGTCGCGGCGAGCGGGGCCGAGTGCCGGCTCGTGGCGGTGATCGGCGACGACGCGCGCGGGGACTCGTTCCGGGCGGAGCTGGCGCAGAGCCGGCTCTCCGACCGCCACATCGTGGTCGCGGCGGCGCGCCCCACCACCTCGAAGACGCGGGTGACGGCGCGCGGCCAGCAGCTGGTGCGGATCGACGAGGAAGTCGAGGGGCCCATCCCGAGGCGCGCGGAAGAGCTGCTCCTGGCCGAGCTCGACCGCGCCATGGTGGACGCGGACGCGCTCCTGATCGAAGACTACAACAAGGGCGCGCTCACGCCGGCCGTGATCGAGCGTGCGCTGATGCTGGCCAAGCAGCGCGGCGTCCCGGTCGTGGTCGACCCCAAGTTCAAGAACTTCTTCGCCTACCGCGGCGCGACCGTGTTCAAGCCCAACCGCCGGGAGCTGGAGCAGGCGATGGGCGCGGCGCTCGACCTCGACTACCCCGAGGCGCTTCCCGCGTCGCTCGACAAGCTGGGCGTCGACAACCTGCTGCTCACCCTCGGCGCCGAGGGGATGGTGCTCGTCACCAAGGACCGGCGGATCAACCGCATCCCCGCGATGGCCCGCGAGGTGTTCGACGTCTCAGGGGCGGGGGACACGGTGACGGCGTGGGTGGGGACGGCGCTCGCCGCCGGGGCATCGGTGCGCGAGGCGGCGCACGTGGCGAACTACGCGGCGGGGATCGAGGTCGGCAAGTCGGGCGTCGCGACCGTGTCGCCCGCCGAAGTGCTCGCGGCGCACGAGACGCGCTACGACCAGCTGGGGAAGCTCAGGAG
>WNGF01005296.1_pt1 | contig 23913 bp, 21 predicted proteins | sample 5400641 | NCBI WGS metagenome assembly WNGF01 (sample SAMN13153371, study PRJNA577476) | soil metagenome | isolation source: 80 cm soil or saprolite under grassland replicate 2 | place: USA:California | collected 2016-06-15 | reverse complement strand
GCCGCGAAGATCGACGCCTGGCCGATCGACTGGAGCGCGCCGCTGCGAAGATCGTCGGTCGTCCACCAGTTGACCGAGAGCGACGGCACGCCGCGCGCGGCGAAGATTTCCCAAACGAAATCGCGGCGCCGCACGGTCGGCGGCAGCGGCTCGCGATGGGCCAGTCCGATCGGCGGCGCGATGTCATGCAGGACCAGATCGGCGTTCGAGAGCGACTGCACGAGATGTCGGCCGCCGCGAAATCGAACGCCTTCAACTGCACGGACACCATGAAGCCGCGACGGAACTCCGATGCCGATCGACGCCCACCGTTCGGTCGTCGACTTTTCCGACATCGCAGGAATCGGTAGGACAGCCGCCCTCGGCTGTCCGGACAGCGGAGGGCCGCTGTCCTCCACAGATCGCGCGAGCTCGTACGTGAGTCCGTCGACGGCGATGAAAGCAATGCGGTGCGCCGTCGGCGATGTGACCACCTGAATCGGCGATTCGGGCGCGCGCCGCTCCTGCGCTGCATACGCGGGAAGGAACAGAAGGGCAGTCAGAATCGCCGCGGCGATGGACATCGGCGCTCCGCGCGAGCGCTGGTGAATCGCCGGAACGCGCTTCAGTTCATAAATGGAGAACGAAAGCAGAGCGGCCGAGATCACCACGGTCGCGATCAGAAAAAACGTGACCGTGAGGATCAAGCCGGCGAGCAGCTCCGGAAGCGACGGCGCACTGCCGAATTGTGACCACCAGATGGCGATCGATGCGGTCAGCAGGGCGCTCACGGCGAAGGAGATGCCCAGGAGAGCGCGCGGAGTGTCGAGGGCGAGAGCGGGGCGGAGTTTCAGAATCAGCGCGAGGACGATCAGCAGCAGGAAACCGGCGGCGAATGCGGTGCCGCCGTACGCGACGGCCATCAGCAGCGTTTCCCATCCGGTCAGCGGATGATTGCGAAAGAGCATGATGGCCACGAGCGGCAGCATCGCGAACGCGCCGATCAGCAAGGCGCCCTTCGCCGCGACGATGATCAGCTCGACCCAGAACATCCGCGAGCTCCACGGGTCGAGCGCGAACCACCGCTCGATGCCATGCGACAGATATCCTCGTTCGCGGAGCTGTTGGCGAAGGTCGTCGACCGACACGGAGGCATCCTAAACGATGAACGGTGAGCGATGAACGATGAACAATGCGCGTGTCATCCTGAGCGCAGCGAAGGATCTCAAAATGCTATGGAGTTCGTATCTTGAGATCCTTCGCCGTCTCCGCGGCTCAGGATGACACGCGCATCGCTCATCGTTCATCGTTCGGAATTTAAAGAAGTTACGAGCGTTCTACCTCCTGCCCGTCCCATGGAATCGACAACCGAAACGCACGAAGTGAACCGCAGGCGCGGATTGTTCGCGCGTCTTTTCGCGGCCGTTGTGATCGTCGCCGGAATGGTGAAGGCGATCGCCTTCGTGGTGTTCGATTACATGCGCGGCCTGGCCGTGAATCCGTTCGAAGGATTCGGCCTAACACAGTTCGCGGTGGCCGGAGCGTCGATGGCGCTCAGCATCGCCGCGTACGCGATGAAGGCACCGCTGCCGCTGGTCATCGGATTCGCGCTGATCGTTCTGGTCCACGAGATCGGGCACGCGGTGGTCATTCGCGCAAAGGGATTGCGCGCGGGCATGATGGTGTTCATCCCGTTCATCGGCGGTGCGGTGACGCTGAAAGATCAGCCGCGATCGGCGTATGACGACGCGCAGATCGGCCTCGCCGGGCCGATCGCCGGCACGTTCGCCTCTCTCGTCCCGCTGCAGATCTACAAATGGACCAACGCGCCGTTGTACCTGGCGATCGCCGCCGCGGGATTCGCCGTAAATCTGATCAATCTACTGCCGATCGGAATGCTCGACGGCGGCCGCATCTCGGCTGCGGTGACGAAATGGATGTGGGTCTTCGGCGGCGGCGTGCTGATCTACAAAGTCGCGAAACAGCCGAACCCGCTGATGCTGATCGTGCTGCTGCTCGTCGCCTTTCAGGTTTATGCGTCGATTCAGCGCGAGAAGGACAACAAGATCTTTTACGACGTGCCGATCTCCCAGCGCGCGGCGATCGCGGTGACGTACTTCTTTCTCGTGGTGTTTCTCGGGCATCAGACGTGGATGACCATGAATCGATTGAGCGCGCTGTCGCGATAGGATTGACAGGTCGATGAACCTTTACCTCGTACTTGCCCTCGCGCTCGGTGCCGTTTCGGCCGCTCCGGCTCCACAATCGGCGGCGACCAGTGTCGTTGCCGAGAGCAGAGCGTCTTCCGATCGGGCGACGCTCACCACTCGAGGTTGGCCGTTGGCTGTTGGCCGTTGGCCGAAAGCATTTTTCACGGCCAACGGCCAACGGCGAACGGCGAACGAAGTCCCCCTCACCGGCGCCGCTTCCCCCCGCGCTCCTGCGTTCAGCTGCTGAGTTTTTCACGCGGCTGAGTCACGCAAAGGAGAAATGATGATCGACAAAGTATTGACTGCCATTTTCGGCTCGAAGCACGAGCGCGACGTCAAGCGCATGCTTCCGGCCGTTCAACAAATCAACTCGCTCGAGCCAGAGATCTCGAAGATGTCCGACGAGCAACTGCGCGGGAAGACCGTCGAGTTTCGCGAGCGGATGCGCCCCGTCGTCGAGGCGCTCGACGCCAGGAAAAAGGAAGTTCCGCGCGATGACGCGGCGGTGAAAGGCGCGCAGGCCGATCTACAGGAGGCGCTCAACGATCTTCTCCCGGAAGCGTTCGCCGTCTGCCGCGAAGCGGCGAAGCGCACGCTGAACATGCGTCACTTCGACGTGCAGCTCATGGGCGGCATCGTGCTGCACAACGGCAAGATCTCCGAGATGAAAACCGGCGAAGGAAAGACGCTGGTGGCCACGTTGCCGGTGTATCTGAACGCGCTCACCGGGCGCGGCGTGCACGTCGTCACCGTGAACGATTACCTCGCGCGCCGCGACTCCGAATGGATGGGTCGCGTCTACAAGTTTCTCGGCCTCACTGTCGGTGTGATTCAGAACCCGCACGGCGATCGAGAGCGGCAGGAAGCGTACCGCTGTGACGTCACGTACGGAACGAACAACGAGTTCGGATTCGACTACCTGCGCGACAACATGAAATTCGATCTCGAGGCGATGGTGCAGCGCGATCCGGTCTACGCGATCGTCGACGAGGTCGATTCCATCCTGATCGACGAGGCGCGCACACCGCTGATCATCAGCGGTCCATCTGAGGAGCGCGTCGACAAGTACTACGCGGCCGATCGCATCATTCCGCGGCTGGGGAAAGAGAAGGACTACCAGGTCGACGAGAAGCAGCACACCGCGGTGCTCACCGAAGAGGGTGTGCTGCACGCGGAGAAGCTGTTAGGCGGAATCGAGCTGTACGACCCGGCGAACATGGACTGGCTGCACGCCGTGAATCAGGCATTGCGCGCGCACACGCTCTACAAACGCGACGTCGAATACATGCTCAAAGACGGCGAAGTGCTCATCGTCGATGAGTTCACCGGACGTTTGATGCCCGGGCGTCGTTGGTCCGATGGACTGCATCAGGCGGTCGAAGCGAAAGAGGGCGTCAAGATCGAAGCGGAAAACCAGACGCTGGCGACGATCACCTTTCAGAACCTCTTCCGCATGTACGAGAAGCTCGCCGGCATGACCGGCACCGCGGACACCGAAGCAGCCGAATTCGACAAAATCTACAACCTGGAGGTCGTGGTCATCCCGCCGAACAAGGAGATGATCCGTATCGACAAGGCCGATCTCGTCTATCGAACGGAACGTGAGAAGTTCGATGCCATCGTCGAGCAGATCCAGGAGCTGCACGACAAGGGACAACCAGCGAAGTATCACGAGCGTGAAGCGGAGATCGTCGCGCAGGCCGGTCACATAGGGGCGGTGACCATCGCCACGAACATGGCCGGCCGCGGCACCGACATTCTCTTGGGCGGCAATCCCGAATTTCTGACCGCGCAGAAGACGCGCGAGATCACCGATCCGGCAGAGAAAAAGCGGATCGAAGAGGAGGTTCGCGAGCAGTGGCAGCGCGATCACGAGGAGGTGGTCCGCCTCGGCGGGCTGCACATCGTGGGCACGGAGCGCCACGAGTCGCGACGCATCGACAATCAGCTCCGCGGCCGCTCGGGACGCCAGGGTGATCCCGGTGCTTCGCGGTTTTATCTGTCGCTCGAAGATGACCTCATGCGCATTTTTGGCGGCGATCGCCTCATGGGCTGGATGGAACGCCTGGGCATGGAAGAGGGAGTGCCGATCGAGCACCGCATGGTCACGCGCTCCATCGAGCGCGCCCAGAAACAGGTCGAGGCGCGCAACTTCGACGCGCGCAAGCATCTCCTCGAGTACGACGACGTGATGAACAAGCAGCGTGAGTCGATCTACACGCTGCGCCGCAGCATTCTCGACGGGCGTGAAGGGAAGGAGTACATCATCAACGCGGCGGCGGACATCGTCGAGTTTCTGGTCGATACGCATGTGCCCGAGGATGCCCGCGAACATCCGAATGAGACGGAGCTGAACGCGGAGCTCTTCGACTATTTCGGCGTCGATCTGAAATCCGCCGGAGTCGATCTGGCGACGATGGCTCCCGAGATCGTCAAGCAGACGCTCATCGACGCGGTCAACAAACGCTACGAGGAAAAAGAAGCCGCGGTCGGTCCGGAGATGATGCGGCTGCACGAGAAGTATCTGCTGCTGCAGGTCATCGATCAGCAGTGGAAGGACCACCTGCTGAATATCGATCACCTCAAAGAAGGGATCGGGCTGCGCGGTTATGGTCAGCGCGATCCGCTCGTCGAGTACAAGAAGGAGTCGTTCGACCTCTTCCAGGAAATGATGGAGCGCGTTCAGGACCGCGTCGTCAAATACCTCTGGAAGATGGAAATCGTCGTCGAGCATGAACAGCAGCAGCAAGCGCCGCGCGTGCAGCGCATGGCGCCGCCGAAGCCGAAACAGCAGCCGATGTACTTCTCGAGCGGCCAGCAGGAGCCGCAGACGGTGAAACGAAAAGAGGCCAAGGTCGGCCGCAACGATCCCTGCCCATGCGGATCAGGGAAAAAGTACAAGAAGTGCCACGGCGCGGCGGCGTAATATCTCGGGTATGAACGGTGACGAGATCCTCGGCGTGCTGAGGGAAATCCGCGACGAGGCAAAGCAAACGAACGTGCGTCTGGATCAGACGAACGCGCGCCTGGATCAGACAAACGCGCGCCTGACTTCACTCGAAGGCCGTGTTGACTTTCTCGAACGGCGCCTTAGCAAAGGTTTTTCGGAGATGAGTGAAAGCCTGAACGCGCTTGCACGGGCTCAGGCCGATGGCGAATTACGACTGGCCACCGAAGTGGTATCGCTCGCCAACGTGACTCGCGAGCTTCGGGATGTCATCGCCGAAAATCTCACGAATCACGAGAAAAGGCTCAAAACGCTCGAGAAGCACAACGGCCCAAGGAAGCGCTGACGTGACTCTGCGCATGAGCAACATCAACTACGGGCGCCTGATCGTCAGCATCATCGTTATCGCGGTTTTCTACTTCATCGCCGACGGCATGATTCACGGCAAGGTCCTCGGCGAAGATCACAAGGCGGCGATCACCGGAGCGGGAAAAGTGGTGCGCGAGGACCCGTCGTCGTTCGCGTACTTCGCCGCTTTCGATCTCGGCAAAGCACTCGTGGTGATGCTTCTATACGTCACGGCACGCGCGCGATTTGGTCCTGGCGCGTCGACGGCGATTTTCGCCGGCGTCGTCGGCTGGCTCGCCGTCGAGGCAGTTCCGAATTTCGCGAACATGACCTTTCCGTTCTACCCGAAGTCCGTGTATTGGATGTGGATCGCGCTCGAATTCGTGCCGGTGGTCTTCGGCGCGATCCTCGGCGGCTGGATCTACAAAGAGACGTAGATGGCGGACAGATCGATCGGCTTCGTCGGCGCCGGAAACATGGCCGAGGCCATGATTCGGGGATTGCTGCGCGGAGAAGTATTCAAACCGAAGGAGATCACCGCGTCTGCACCGCGTGAGGAGCGGAGGCGTGAGCTCATCGAAAAGTACGGGATTCACGCGACGCACGACAACTGCGCGGCAGCGCGACAATCCATTGTCGTCCTCTCTGTGAAGCCGCAAATCCTCACTCGCGTGCTCGCGGAAATCGGAGAGGCGGTCAGTGCCGAGTCGCTGGTGATCTCCATCGCCGCCGGGGTTCCAGTGGCGGCGATTCAGCCGAAACTACGCCCGGGCGCGCGCGTCGTTCGCGCGATGCCGAACACGCCCGCCCTCGTGGATGCCGGGGCGACCGCGATTGCACGCGGAGAGCACGCGAGCGAATCAGACCTCGAGGACGCGAAGCGCATCTTCGATGCCGTCGGTGTGACGGTCATCCTGGAAGAGTCGCTGCTCGACGCAGTCACTGGACTCTCAGGATCCGGACCCGCGTACGTGTTTCTGATTCTCGAAGCTCTCAGCGATGCGGGAGTGAAAGTCGGACTGTCGCGCCGCACTGCGCAGTTGCTCGCGGCGCAGACACTTCTCGGCTCCGCAAAACTGCTCATCGAAACGAACGAGCATCCCGGCCGGTTGAAGGATATGGTCACTTCGCCCGGCGGAACGGCGATCACCGGACTTCATACGCTGGAACACGGAGGCGTGCGCACCACTCTGATGAACGCCGTCGAAGCAGCGACGCGACGCTCTCGCGAATTGGGAGAGGCGCTGCTCAGGCGCGACGATTCTTCGCCCTCTTCATGAATGCACTCCGTTGGCAAACCGCGATCGCTCATAGTGGTGTAATCCTGTGGCAGGTTTATTTGGCGGCGACCGCGTGGCGAAGCGGCGCGGTGCTCGAGCAATTGCTGCACGGAATCGGAGCGTCGACCGGACCGGGTGTGACGCTCTTCCTGGCGACCTGTCGCTGGTGGATCGTCGTTCCGATTGTCTTTGCCGCGCTGGCGATCGTGTCGGTGCGCCGCGTGGAAACGAATCCGAAGTTTGCTGTCTCTGTTCTGGCGGCCGAGGTGATCGTGGCACTGGTGCTGAACATCTGGTGGCGCGAAGCGTGGTTCGGGCCGATTCTCAACCTGATCCGGCAAGTCGGTTAAGCGGATGCGCGCTTCGCCCTTTGCTGCATCCACATCATCAGCGCATACAGCGCGCCGATGACCACCGCGAATCCGATCAGCCAGTGCGACTTCGTCTTCAGCACTGCGATCAAGGCCGATGGATCGCGCAGCAGCGCCGGCTGATCGCCGAGGACTTTGATGCCGAACCAGGCGAGAGCGCCGTTGAACAGACCCGCGCCGAGGATCGTCATGATCGAGAACATGCGGAAGTTCATGTTGAACAGACCCGCGGGAATCGAGATCAGATGCCGGATTCCAGGCAGGAGACGGGCGACGAAGATCCCTCCCGCGCCGTATGCGTCGAACCAATGGTCGGCCGCCTCGATCTTTTTGTGTGACAGGAGCACGTAGCGGCCGTACCGTTCAACCAGCGGCCGTCCGAGCTTCCACGCGATCCAGTAGCTCAGAGCGGAGCCAGCCCACGATCCCGCTGTAGCAACGATGACGATCGCAGCGATGTTGAACCTGCCCTGCGACGCCCAATACGCCGCCGGCGGAATCACCACCTCGGCCGGAATCGGAACGGCGGTGCTCTCGAACAGCATCATCGCGAACACGCCGATGTATCCCCAGTCGAGGACGAACTGCATCCATGCGGCGAGCAGATGATGAATCGTCGATTCCATCCGAACGTCAATCTTTTCTGGGCTTCAGCTCGTATTCAGCGAGACGCCGTCCTTTTGCAGAGTCGTCGATCAGGATCGAAAGCCGACGCTCTCGCGTCTCTTCTCTCTTCGCGCTCAGGATCCAGTGAATCGCGACGCGCCGGTAAGAGGGCGGCTGACCGTTGAAGTACTGCCAGGCCTTTTTCACCGCGCGGAATTTCTTCTCGAATGCAGGCGGAAAGGTGCGCGGCGCATTTTCGTAGGAGTAGATTCGCGATTGATCCTCCGTGCGCTTTTCAAACGCGCGGAGCCCCGCGGGAGTCATGAGACCGAGCTTTGCCAGCTCGGTCGCGCGGCGGATATTCACTGCGCTCCAGATGCTGCCGGGCTTCCGAGGTGTGAAACGAATGCTGTAGCGGATGTCATCGATTCTCTTGCGCAAGCCATCGATCCACCCGAAGCAGAGCGCCTGATCCACCGACTCGGGCCAGGTCATTGACGGCTTGCCGGATGCCTTCTTGTAGAAGCCGACGAGCAGCTCCGCTGCCTTCTCGTGATTGTTCTCCAGACATTCGCGAAACGCGTCCGGCGATTCGAAGAAAATCGGTTTCATCGAAAAACTTAGAGCTCTGCGAGCGCAGAGCGAAGGATCTTGCCTCGCTCGTCGACCGGAATTCTTTCGATCAGCTTCACGATGCGCGGGACCTTGTGAAGCGAAAGGCGTTCCCGGCAGAACGCGCGCACCTGCTCGCGAGTGACATCAGGGCTGGCGACCACCGCCGCCGCCACGACCTCGCCTCGCGCGCCGGCCGCCTCGCCGTAGACTTTCACCTGCCTCACGCCCTCGATCTGCAGAATGATGGCCTCGATTTCGCGCGGATTGATTTTCTTTCCCGCAACATTGATCAGATCACTGGCGCGGCCGGTGAGCACGACTTCACCGTCACGCACTTCCGCAAGATCGTCAGTGACGAATTCGCCGTTTGCGAACGGCGCGAACGAGTCCTGCCAGTAGCCGAGGGCAACGGAGTTGCTGCGGACCACGAGGCGCGAGTGGCGCACGAGAATCGTGACGTCATCCATCGCCCTGCCGACGGTTCCGCGCTCCGCCCCCGCGCCCGCCCGATCGTACGTAATGCCGCCGCACTCACTGCAACCGTAGAATGAATGAATCGGCGCGCCGAAACGCTCGCGAAATTTGCGCGATGTGGACGGCGGCAGAGGCGCGCCGGCGGAGATGAAGGTTCGCACCGTCGAAAAGCGGCCGCGCTCCGTTGCTGCAAGATGATCGAACATCATCGGAATGCCCGGCAGGACAGTGCATCGATACCGATTGCATGCGTCGATGATCGTCTGCGGCAGGTAATCGTTCGAGATGACGATCGGAGTTCCCTGGACGATCAACGGCATCACCAGATTGGAGAAGCCGTACGAATGCGACAGGGGAATCGCGCCGAAGTTCACGTCATCGGCGCGGATGTCCATCGATGTGCAGATCTGTGCGCAATCAGCGAGCAGGTTTTCCTCTGTGGTGAGGATCCCTTTTGGTTTGCCGGTTGATCCGGAGGTCAACTTGATGACTCGCGTTTCGGGCGGCAATGGCGGCCGCTCACCAAAGTGCGCTCGGATTCGCGCAACTTCGGCTTCCGCTGCGTCGCGATCGATCAGCACGGCGATCCCGCGCTGTTTCAGGATGGCGAGGATGAGCGCAACGAATTCGCCGGAGTTCGGAAGCTGAACGGCGACGAGATGATTCGGCCGCACGTCCGCAGCCAACTCCTCGGCGCGCGCGAGAAGCTCCGCGCGCAACACGACACGGCCGGTCGTGGCTTCGATGATTGCGGGCCGGCCGGGCGCCGCCGCAGCCAGGGAGACGAACTTCTGGAACATCAGACCATTTCGAGAATAGCATGGGGCCATTCATGCGTGATGTGATCGTCATCGGGGGCGGCCCCGCGGGATCGACTGCGGCCACACTGCTGGTCCAACGCGGCTTCGACGTGCTGCTGGTCGAACGCGAGCGCTTCCCGCGATTTCAAATCGGCGAATCGCTCCTCCCGTACAACAACGATCTCCTCGATCGCCTGGGCATCATTCCGAAGCTGGAAGGCGGCGAGTTTTTTCCGAAATATGGCGCGGAATTCGTGACCGGGGACGGCGAGGTCAGCTACACCTTTCGCTTCGATCGCAATCTGCCGGAGCAGTACCACCGCACGTTTCAGGTGAAGCGCGCCGATTTCGATCTGCTCCTGCTGCGCAATGCCGCCGCTCAGGGCGTCGAGGTTCGAGAAGAGACCGCCGTCACAGCGGTGCGTCTCGATGATGCGAAGCGTGCCACCGTGGAGTTGGCAGGCGGAGAAACTCTCGAGGCGCGATTTGTCATCGACGCGAGCGGACACGGATCGATCGTCGGCCAACGCCATGGCGGAAAATCCGAAATCGAATCGCTGAAGAAGGTCGCGTTCTTCGCGCACTTTCGCAACGTGCCGCGGCCGGAGGGGCGAAACGCGGGAAACACGATCATCGTCGTGCTGCGCGACTCGTGGTTCTGGCTGATCCCGATCACCGCCGAGCTGATGAGCGTTGGCCTGGTCGTCGATCGCGATCACTTCGTCAAATGTGGACTGCAACCCGAAGCGCTCCTCGAGCGGACGATCTGCGAGACGCCCTACATGGCCGAGCGGATGAACAACGCTGAACGCGTGACACCGATCTACTCGCGCAAAGACTTCTCGTACGCGATGAAGCGAATGGTCGGCCCGAATTACGCGCTGGTGGGAGACGCCGCCGGATTCATCGATCCGATTTTTTCCACCGGCGTCTTCATGGCCATGAAAGGTGCTGACGTTGCGGCCAAAGCGATCGAGCATCGACTGCGGAGCGGGAGCATGCGCCTGCTGCGAAAGTACGAGCGGTCGGTCAATGGCGCGCTCCATCGCTATTTCCGCTTCATCTCGAATTTCTATCGCCGCGAATTCCTCGAGGTGTTCATGCAGCCGCAGGACAAATTCGGATTGCTGAAAGCCATCGTGGGCGTCCTCGCGGGGAACATCTTCAACAAGAGCATCGCCGACCGAATCCGGCTCGAGCTCTTCTTCACCCTCATTCGGATTCAGCGACACTCGGGTGTGATCGCGCCGCGAATCGCATGGGAGCGCTTGCCCACTGCTGCTTCTGTGTGAAAATGAAACTAGTCCTGAGTCCTGAGTTCTGAGTCCTGAACGGTGGAAGGGTCTCAGCACTCAGGACTCAGGACTCAGGACTACGAAATGACAGATCTAAAACGAAAGCTGAAAGAGCTCTTGATCGAAAGACTGAAATTCGAGGATATGACTGTCGAAGACATCGAGGATGACGAGCCGCTCTTCGCCGGCGGTCTCGGACTCGATTCCATCGACGCGCTGGAGATCGTGGTGATGCTAGAGAGTGAATTCGGTATCCGCGTGAAAAACGAAGGTTCCGCGCGCGACAACTTCCGCTCCATCTCCGCGCTCGCCGATTTCGTCGAGCAGCGCATCGCCGAGCAACAGCCGCGAGCGTGATGAAGTACCGAGTCAGTCAGTCCTGATTCACTATGAACTGGCTATCGCAGCTCCCTCATCAGATCCCCTTCCGCGCGGCTTCCACCGGTCGCAAGATCGACGACAAGACGATCGAGGGAACGTTCCTCTGCACGGCGAATGACCCGCTCTCGCCGCACATGATGCTGGCCGAGGCGATGGCGCAGCTGGCGGGAGGGTTGGTATTTCGAGAGGCGCATGGGTTTCTGACCGGCATCGACGAATGGGAAATCGATCGCCCGATTGAACGGGGAGATGTTGTCACGCTCACGGTCAGGCTCGAAACGGAATTCGGCGGCACGTATCGCTTCAGGGGAACTGGCTCGATCGGCGGTCTACAATGCGCGCGGGGCCGTTTCTATCTTGCGCAAACCTGATCCCAACATTCGTATCGCCGTCACTGGTGCGGGAATCATCTGCTCGATCGGCCGGAACAAAGCCGAGGTGTGGAAGGCGATCGAGGAGTCACGTGCCGGAATCGGCAAGCTGACGCGATTTCCCGGCGAGACATTTCCGACCGATATCGCCGCAGAGGTCGAAGGGGAGGTCGAATCGATGCTGCCGATCTCCAGGCGCGAAGCCAAGCGAATGTCGCGCAGCGACAAACTGGCATTGGTCGCTGCCGCCGAGGCGATTGCGGAGGCCGGCGGCGTCCCACTCGAGCGCGCCATCGTCTCCTCGGGCACATCGACCGGAGGACTTCTCGAAGGCGAAGAGTTCTTTTTCCGGCGTCTGATGCGTGGGCGCGCACCGTCATCGCGCGTCCTGCAGCAGCCGACGTCTGCTCCGAGCGATGCGGTTGCGCGAGCGTTCCATGCCGGCGGCGGAGTGATTTCGAATGCCACCGCGTGTGCATCCGCCGGTGCGGCGATCGGAATCGCAGCGGATTACCTCCGATCTCGCCACGCGGACGTAGCGATTGCCGGCGGCAGCGACGCGCTTTGCCGGCTGACATACAGCGGCTTCAACGTCCTTCAGGCGGTCGATTCGCAGCCATGCGCGCCGTTTTCAGCGCAGCGCAAAGGCATCACTCTGGGTGAAGGCGCCGCGTACCTCGTGCTCGAGAGGTGGGACGACGCGATCGCTCGCGGAGGGAAGCCGATCGCGGAGCTCTGCGGATACGGCGCGACATGCGATGCGCATCATCCGACCGCACCGCATGAGGAAGGGCGGGGGGCGGAGGCAGCGATGCGCGGCGCGCTGCTGGATGCACGGTGGAATGGCAAGTCGATCGACTACATCAACGCGCACGGCACGGGTACGCTGCTGAACGACTCCGCCGAAACGAAGGCGATCCTCTCCGCGATCGGAACCGGGGTGCCGGTTTCGTCGACGAAATCGTATTTCGGTCACACGTTGGGCGCGTCGGGCGCGGTCGAGGCGGTGATCACGATTCTGGCCCTGGCGCATCAAATCGCGCCGCCGACTTTGCGTCTCGCGCACCCGGCGGACGACTGCACGCTCGATTACATCCCGCACACGCCGCGGCCGATGCGCATGGAGCACGCGCTGTCGAATACGTTCGGCTTCGGCGGCAGCAATGTGTCGCTGCTTTTCAGGAGGGTGTGACTGCTCAGCCCCTCATCCGGCCTTCGGCCACCTTCTCCCCGCACGCGGGGAGAAGGATGTTCGCGAACGTGCCGCGGAGCGGCGCGTGAGGGGCAATGACTCGCGTCGCGATCACCGGCATCGGAGTCGTCGCGCCGGGCGCAATGGGCATCGAGCCGTTCGCGGCGTTGCTGGACAGCGGCAAAAACGCGATCGGACCGATCGACCGTTTCGATACTGAGGGGCTGCGCGCGCACAACGCAGCGCTGGTCCGCAATTTTGTGCCGAAGGAGTTCATCTCTCCGATCAAGCTGCGCCGGATGAACACGCTATCGCGATTCGGGGTCGCCGCGGCACGTCTCGCGGCGATCGATCGTGGAAACGAGCTGCCGAGCGGTGCGGGCGTGGCGATGGGCACCGCGTTTGGCCCGGTACAGACATCAGTCGATTACATGAAGGAGTACGTGGAGAAAGGGGCCGCTCTCGCGCCGCCGCAACTCTTCGCCGAGTCAGTCGCTAATGCTCCGGGAAGTCACGTGGGCATCGACTTCGGACTTCGCGGGTTCAACGTCACGTTGACGCAGCGTGAGTCGTCTGCACTCGCCGCGCTGATGTACGGGGCTTCGCAAGTGGCGAAAGGAACTGTTCCCGCGGCGATTGCCGGCGGAGTGGAGGAGGTCAGCGAAATCGTCTTCGCCGTCCTCGACCGCCTCGGCACCCTCGGTCACTGCTCGCGTCCGTTCGACCGTCGGCGCGAGGGCATGGTGATGGGTGAGGGCGGCGCGGCGCTCGTTCTGGAGCCAGAGTCGGATCGTGCATACGCGTTCGTCTCCGGCTTCGGCATCAGCCGCGATCGAACAGCGTCGATCTCCGATTGGGGCGAAGGCGTCGAGAGTGTCGTCGCGGCGATGCGTGGAGCGATCGAAGACGCCGATCTCTCGGTCGGCGACATCGATGCGATCTACGCGTCGGCGAATTCAACGGTGCGTGCCGATCGCCTCGAATACCGCGCGATTCAATTGCTCTTTGCAGACGTGCCGCCGGTGGTCGCGACGAAGGGCTATTTCGGCGAATATGCGGCGGCCGGCGCGCTGCAGATTATCGCCGCGGCGCTCGCGATTCGCGATCAGAAGGTGCACGCGTCATTGGGATTCACGCAGGGCGACGACGAAATGCGATTCGTTCCGACGCGCGAGGCATCATCGCGCACACTGCGCCACGTGCTCGTCAATTCGCTTTCAGCCGGAGGCGGTATCGTCAGCGCCGTGCTCTCGGCATGAGCGAGAAAGTTCTCGTGCTGATTCCTGCCTACAACGCTGCGCGAACTGTGGGCGATGTGGTCAGATCATGCAGAGATATCGTGAACAATGTTGTAGTCATTAATGACGGCTCAGGCGATGACACTGCAGCCGCGGCGAAAACCGCAGGCGCGGAAGTGGTCACCCATTCGCAGAATCGGGGAAAGGGCGCCGCGCTGAAGACAGGATTCGCCTGGGCGCTGGAGCATGGCTATGACGTCGTGATCGCCCTCGACGCTGACGGCCAGCATCTCCCGCGTGAAATCCCGAAATTCCTGCGCTGCCGTGAAGAAACTCACGCGGATTTGATCATCGGCGGACGCGCGCATCTGTTCGGCGAGATGCTTCCACAGCGGCGTCTGGCAAATCGATTCTCCGCGTGGTCGATCGCCAAAGCGTCGGGGACCAGGATCACCGACTCGCAGAGCGGATTCCGTCTCTACTCCGCGGATTTGCTGCGCAACGTGTGGCTGCGCACCGAGGGCTTCGACATGGAAAGCGAAATCATCGTCCACGCCGGCCGCCGCGGTTTCAAAATCACGACCATTCCCATCGAGCTCGGATTCGTCGACGGGATCTCCACCAGCCACTACAAACCGCTCAAAGACACCCTACGGATTGCCTGGACGGTTCTGCGCGCGCGGCTGTTCTGGCGCTGAGCCCTCACCCGCCGCTTCGCGGCACCCTCTCCCGCGAGCGGGAGAGGGACTTCGAAGCCCCTCGCCCCGCGTCAGCGGGGAGAGGGTGGCCGAAGGCCGGGTGAGGGGCTGCCCTCGGGTGAGGGTGTCCCCTCCAGATCCGCCTTCGACAGCAGCTTACGCGGCAGCATGTCCGGCCGGTTTGCCGCCTCCCACACGAAGGTAGCCTCGACGACGACGGCCTGCATCAGATCTTCGCGCTGCAGCCGCTCGTAGACGTCGTAGGTCGTGTGGTGCGTTCGCTGGCCATATTCGACTTCATCCTGGACGAATTGAAATCCGGGCAGGCCGACAGCATCGAATGAGAGGTGATCGGTGCCGCCGGTGTCGCGCATCGTCACGGTGGTCGCGCCGAGGTCTTTGAGCGGCTCGAGCCAGGTTTCGAAGATGGGAACGACGGCCGCATTTTCCTGCGCGTAGACGCCGCGAATTTTTCCCGTGCCGTTGTCGACGTTGAAGTACGCAGCGAGCTTGGCGTGCTCGGGCTTGATCGTCAGCGGTCCAACGTTGCGGCGGAACATTGACGGCATGTCGCGTTCTTCGGGCGGTGGCTCGGGGCGCGAGGCAAAATGCTGCGACACGTATCCACGCGATCCGAGGAGCCCTTGTTCTTCGCCGCTCCAGAGGCCGATTCGAATCGTCCGTTTTGGCTGAACTCCGATGGCTTTCAACACGCGGACGACTTCCATCGCCACGACCGAGCCCGCGCCGTTGTCAGTCGCGCCGGTGCCGCCGTGCCAGGAGTCGAGATGCGCGCCGAGCATCACCACTTCGCCTTTCTTGTCCCTGCCGGGGATCTCCGCGATCGTGTTGAACGTCTCCGCGTTCGGGTAATCGTGCGCGCGAACTTCGAGCTCGAGCTCCGGCTGTTTGCCCTGTTCGAGAAGGCGTGCGATGCGCGCGTACTGTTCGTCCGAAAGAACCACCGAGGGCACGGGGTACTGCTCGCCATCGCGCTGCGAGCCTGCGCCCTGCACGTGAAAATTGCCGTAGTCGCCGCCGCCGGGAACGATGACCGCGAGCGGCTTCTCTTCGGCCAGAAACGGCACGAGCGCACGAGTGAATGTGCGGCGGCGCAGCGCTTCTTCCCGAGTAAATCGCGCCGGCCGCGCACCGGGAATCTCGAAGTGTCCGAGATCCGCGAGCGACTTCTCGTCGTACCGACGGAACTGCAATTGGTCGTGCGGCTTGATCTCAGCAACGTCGCCGAGAAGGACGAATTTGCCGGCCAGCTTGCCCTTGTTTTTGTCGAGATCCTCTTTCGATTCCAGTTTCACCTTGACCGGAACCCCGCGAACGACTCCAACGGTCGAGGCGCTCCACGCGCGAGGCAGTGCCCAAAGCTGGGCGACGTCAGGGGAGACGATCCGAAGGGAACACGATTCGTAACTCCAACCGCGTCCGAACGGACCCCACGACTCGAGATGAGCGTTGGCCAGTCCGAATTCGGTCAGCTTGTCGCGGGTCCATTCGTTCGCTCGCTTCATGTTCGGCGAACCGGTGAGGCGGGGGCCGATGAAGTCCATCAGCCCGGAGGCGATTTCCATCACCTTGGAGTTTCGAAATTCTTCCTGCCGGATCCGCGTCTGCATCTGCAGATCGGGCGTATCGGCGGCGAAGGCGGTGGCGGCAGAGAGCAGCAGGGCGGCGGTCGCAGTTCTCATACGGGCGGCAATGATACGATTATGGATATCGTGCTTCACACCTCTTTTTTCAGGAAGTTCGATCTCTTCGCGGAGCTCGACGAGCGCGAGCTGGCCTCGATCGCGGCCGTGGCCAAGGTGCGCCGCTACGCGAAGGACGATGTCATCTTCCACGCCGACGAATCCGGCGACGTGTTCTGCCTGATCAAAGAGGGGCAGGTCAAGATCACCATGATCTCGCCGGAAGGGAAGGAGATCATCCTTTCGATGCTGGGGCCGGGCGAATTTTTCGGCGAGATGGCCCTGCTCGATGACGCGCCGCGTTCGGCAACCGTGGTGGCCACCGAGGCGCTCGAACTCGTCACAATTTATCGTAATGATTTTCTCTCGATCCTTCAGGAGAACTTCTCGATCACTCGGAAAGTACTGGCGGAACTTTCGCGACGGCTGCGGAACGCGTCGAATCGCATCGAGTCGCTGGCGACAATGGACGTGTACGGCCGGCTCGCCAGGTTTTTCCTCGATCTCGCCAAGGAGAGCGGAAAGTCACTGGACAACGGTTACGTCGCGGTGACCCGGCCGACGCATCAGTCAATCGCCAACATGATCGGCACCTCCCGCGAAACGGTTTCCCGTCTGATCCACGATCTGATGCGGCAGAACCTGCTGCTGTCCGAGGGAAAGACGATTTACCTGCGTAAGAGCGCGCTCGATCAATTCCGCGCCGAACTGTGAGACGAGGTCTCGCAGTTGCGCGGTCTCGGAGTTGCGAGGTTGTTACCGCGTGACCGCGAAACCGCGAGACCTCGCAACCATTCCCAATGGGCTGACGCTCGTCAGGCTGGTGCTCATTCCAGTGTTTCTGCTGGCATCGTTCCACGGTCTGTTTCTGACCGCGTTGGTCCTCTTCGTCACCGCGGCCGTGACTGACATTTTCGACGGCTTCATCGCCCGCCGGCTCAATCAGCGATCGCGGATCGGGGCGATCCTCGATCCCACCGCGGACAAAATCATGATGGTTTGCGGTTACCTCTATTACACGTTGGCGCCGAACGTCGCCTTGCGCATTCCCGGCTGGCTGACGTTCACCGTCTTCATCCGCGATTTTTTGATCATGGCGTTTGCGTACTTGCTCTACACGCGTGTGCAGGTGACGCGCTTCCCGCCGTCGACGGCCGGCAAAACCACCACCGTCCTTCAGGCAATCACCCTCTGCGCTGTGATTGCGGTGAACGCGTTTGCGCCGCAGCTCGTCTGGCTGGCCGAGCTGATGTTCCGGATCGCGCTTCTGATTACCCTTTTTTCAGGGGCCGACTACATCCGGCGCGCAAAGCGCATGCTGTTAGAATCCGCCGCCGCGTAACGAAATAGTTGTTCCGCTGCAAGAGTTAACTCAATCCCGGCGCCTCCATAGCTCAATTGGTAGAGCAGCAGACTCTTAATCTGTTGGTTCCAGGTTCGAGTCCTGGTGGGGGCACCAAACTCAGGACTGAGGCATGAGGACTGCGGACTGAGTTGACTCTCCTCAGACCTCAGTCCACAGTCCTCAGTCCTGTGCCGCGAAAGTGGCGGAATTGGCAGACGCGCTGGACTTAGGATCCAGTGGCCAAAAGCCGTGGGGGTTCGAGTCCCCCCTTTCGCACCAGGTTCAAATGTTGAATGTTCAATGTTGAATGTTGAATGAAAACAGCACAATTTAACATTTAACATTCCTCGGATTTTCAAATGCTGCTGAATTACGAAGATCTCTCCGCCGTCAAAAAAGCCGTCGAGGTGGAGATCCCTGCGGATCTGATCTCCAACGAAGCCAAGCGCGTCACGAATGAGTTCAGTCGTCACGCGAAGTTGCCGGGCTTCCGTCCCGGCAAGGTGCCGATGAACGTCGTGCGCACTCGCTTCGCCAAAGAGATTCAGGACGAGGTCATGAGCCGGCTGCTGCCGCGGAGTTTCCGAGACGCCATCGCCGACAAAGGCGTCGAGCCGGTTGGCGACCCGCAGTTGCAGCACATCGATCCCTACATCGAAGGCGCGCCGGTCAAATACAAGGCCGAGTTCGAGATCAAGCCGGCCATCGAGCTGCGCGAATACCGCGGAATCGAAATCGATGATCCCAAAATCGAAGTCAACGAATCGGATGTCGAAAACATGATCGAGCGGCTGCGCGATCAGGCGAGCTCGTATCGCATCGAAGCGGAGCGCGGTATCGAAGAAGGCGACTTCGCGATGATCGACATCGCCACATCCGGCGAGGGAATCGAGCCGGAGACGCGCTCCGGCCACTTCAAGGTCGGCGAAGAGACGCCGATGCCGGAGCTGCACGAGGGGCTGCGCGGCAAGAAGGCGGGCGAGACCGCGTCATTCGACAAGACATACGGCGAGGACGCTCCGAACGAGAACTTCCGCGGCAAGACCATCCATCACGATGTGACGCTCAAAGAGATTCGCGTCCAGGAGAAGCCCGACGTCAACGACGACTTCGCGAAAAGCGTTGGCGGATGGGACACCGTCGAGCAGATGCGCGAGACCATCGCGGCCGACATCCGCAAGCATCGCGAGTTCGAAGCATTGCGCGAAAAGAAAAAACAGATCGGCGAGCATCTTCTGGCGATCCATGACTTCGACGTCCCCGATGCGCTGTTGGAAGAAGAGCTCGGGAAATCGCTGCAGAATTACGCGCGCTTTCTCGCGTCGCAGGGAATCGACGTGGACAAAGCGGATCTCGACTGGAACAAGCTCGCCGAAGACTTCCGCCCCGAAGCGGTAAAGCGCGTCAAGCGGGGGCTCATTCTCGAAGCGATCGCGAAAAAGGAAAACATCGTCGTCAGCGATGTCGAAGTGGATGCCGAGATCCGCCGCGCCGCAAACGAGAGCGGTCGCGACTTCGCCGAAGTCAAGCACCGGCTGGTGCACGACGGCGGCTACGAGGCCCTTCGCGCATCGCTCGCGCAGGAGAAGGCGCTGGATCTCGTGCTGAGCGCGGCGACGCCGCGCTGATCGTTCTTCGTTCTTCGTTCTTCGTTGTTCGGAGAACGAAGAACGAACAACAAAGAACGAACAACGAACAACGAAGAACGAGGAACGGCCAACCGACAACCTATCCATCCGGCTAGGTCTCTCCGCGGAATAACCCTCTACACTCAGCGTTGGAGCGAAGGCAATGGTTCTCATTCCGATGGTCGTGGAGCAGACGAGCCGAGGCGAACGCGCCTACGACATCTACTCCCGTCTGCTCAAAGACAACGTCATCTTCCTCGGTCAGCCCATCGACGACACTGTCTCGAACCTGATCATCGCCCAGCTCCTGTTCCTCGAAGCGGAGAATCCGGAAAAGGACATCTCCCTCTACATCAACTCGCCGGGCGGATCGATCACTGCGGGTCTGGCGATCTATGACACCATGCAGTACGTGAAGCCGAACATCCAGACGCTGTGCGTCGGGCAGGCGGCTTCGATGGCCGCGGTTCTTCTCGCGGCGGGAACAAAAGGGAAGCGTTTCGCGCTGCCGAATTCGCGGGTGGTGATTCACCAGCCGCTGATCCTGGGCGGAGGCCTCAGCGGTCAGGCGACGGAGATCGACATTCACGCCAAAGACATCATGCGCATGCGCAATCGGATGCTTCGCGGCACCCTCTCCCCGCTTCGCGGGGCGAGGGACCTCGCGTTACGTCCTTCTCCCCGCTTGCGGGGAGAAGGTGGCCGGAGGCCGGATGAGGGGTGTGTCATTAGAAGCCGCGAAGACGGCGAAGGATCTCAAGATGCGTGACTTGAGATCCTTCGCTTCGCTCAGGATGACACGGCGGAACACGTCGCTCCTTGACAGTGTTGAAGGTGCGTAGAAGAATCTAAACACCGCAGGAAAAATAAGGATCCAGGCGCAATGTCGAAGAAGGGGAACAGCGGCGACGTACTGCGTTGTAGCTTCTGCAACAAATCGCAGCGTGACGTCAAGAAGTTGATCGCCGGGCCGACGGTCTACATCTGTGACGAATGCGTCGACATCTGCCTGGACATCATCGCCGAGGATCGGAAAGACGAGCCCGGGACGCTGGAAGGGTCCGGCGCGCTGCCGAAACCAAAAGAGATCAAGGAGTTTCTCGATCTCTACGTGATCGGGCAGGAGCGCGCAAAGAAGAAGCTCGCCGTCGCCGTCTACAACCACTACAAGCGGATCGATTACCACCAGCGCAACTCGCGTCAGGACGTCGAGCTGCAGAAATCGAACATTCTGCTCATCGGACCGACCGGCACGGGCAAGACGCTCCTGGCGCAGACGCTCGCGCGCATGCTGTCGGTTCCCTTCACGATCGTTGACGCCACCACGCTCACCGAAGCGGGTTATGTCGGCGAAGACGTCGAGAACATCATCCTCAAGCTGTATCAGGCCGCCGGCAACGACAAAGAAAAGACGCAGCGCGGCATCGTCTACATTGACGAAGTGGACAAGATCTGCCGCAAGGGCGACAACCCGTCGATCACCCGCGATGTCTCCGGCGAAGGGGTGCAGCAGGCGCTGCTGAAGATTCTCGAAGGAACGGTGGCCAATGTTCCGCCGCAGGGCGGGCGCAAGCATCCGCATCAGGAGTTCATCCAGATCGATACGACGAACATCCTCTTCATCTGCGGCGGCGCATTCGTCGGGCTGGAGAACGTGATCGAGCGGCGGCTGTCGGCGACATCGATGGGCTTCGGCGCGAAGATCGCCTCCAAGCGCGACAAGCGAACCGGCGAGCTGCTGGCGCAAGTGCATCCCGAGGACCTGATCAAGTTCGGTCTGATTCCGGAGTTTGTCGGCCGTTTGCCCGTGGTGGCGACACTCAACGAGCTCGACAAGGGTGCGCTCATCGAGATCCTCAAAGAACCGAAGAACTCGCTCGTCCGGCAGTACCAGACCATCATGGGCTTCGAAAACGTGACGCTGAAGTTCACCGACGACGCGCTGGAGGCGATCGCCGGGGAAGCGCTGAAGCGCAACGTGGGCGCGCGCGGACTGAAGATCATCATCGAAGAGCTGATGCTCGAGATCATGTACATGGTTCCGTCGCAGGACGCCATCAGCGAATGCGTCATCACTCGCGAGGTCGTGGACAACCGGAGCCAGCCGATTACCCTCTACCGGAAGGCGGGGTAGGGAAGCGACTGTGGGACCGCCGCCCTCGGCGGTCGATTGCGGCCGTCGAGGGCGACGGCCCCACATGGGAATAGCTTGTTGTTGTGTGTGTAGGTAGAGAGAGGGCCAATGTCCGACGAAACGATCAAACTTCCGCTGGTGCCGCTGCGCGACATGGTGGTGTTCCCATCGATGATGGCACCCTTCGTCGTCGGCCGCCGGGCGTCGATCCAGGCGCTCGAAGCCACGCTGGCGACCACCGAGAAGAAGATTTTCCTCGCCACGCAACGCGATCCGAAAGTCGACGACCCGACGATGACCGAGATCTACAAAGTCGGCGTGATCGCCACCGTCGTCCAGAACCTGAAGCTTCCGAACCAGAACGTCAAAGTGATGGTCGAGGGACTCACGCGCGCCGAGATCAGCGGCTGGGAAGAGGCCGGCGGCTACGTCAATGTCATTGTGCACGAGATCGACAGCAAGGTCGTCCTCACGCCGGAAGTCTCGCAGTACATGCAGAAGCTCGTGGAGATCTTCGAGCAGTACGCGAAGATGTCCCACCACCTGGCCTTCGAAGGGGTGATGTCGACGCTGAAGCTCGATGATCCCGATCGCTTCGCCGACACGCTCGCATCGCACCTCCTGATCACCACGCAGGAAAAGCAACAGCTCCTGGAGACGATCTCGCCGTACGAGCGCCTGCAGAAGCTGCAGGACTTCCTGGAGATCGAGATCGAGAAGATCAACATCGACAAGCGCATCAACTCCAAAGTGAAAAAGCAGATGGAGCGTGCGCAAAAGGAGTACTACCTCAACGAGAAGATCAAGGCGATCCACCACGAGCTGGGCCGCAAGGACGATCGCTCGGATGAGATCGAAGAGCTCCGGCAGAAGATCGAAGAAGCCGGAATGCCGAAGGAGACGAAGGAGAAAGCGATCCAGGAGCTCAAGCGCCTGGAAGCCATGCCCGGCGTCTCGGCGGAAGCGACCGTCTCGCGCAACTACATCGAGTGGCTCGTCGCCGTTCCCTGGAAGAAGTCTTCGAAGGAAATCAAAGACATCGATCTCGCCGAGCAGATCCTCAACGAGGACCACTACGGCCTGGAGAAGATCAAAGAACGCATTCTCGAGTTCCTCGCGGTGCGGCAACTGGTGAAAGGACCCAAAGGAACGATTCTCTGCTTCGTTGGACCTCCGGGCGTCGGCAAGACCTCGCTCGCGAAATCGATCGCCCGCGCCACCGGCCGCAAGTTCGTGCGCCTCTCGTTAGGCGGCGTACGCGATGAGGCCGAGATTCGCGGCCATCGCCGGACGTACATCGGAGCGTTCCCCGGCCAGATCATTCAGCGCATGAAGAAGGCGGGCACGGTCAATCCCGTTTTCCTGCTGGACGAAGTCGACAAAATGTCGATGGATTTCCGCGGAGACCCGTCGGCGGCCTTACTCGAAGTTTTGGATCCCGAGCAGAACAACACGTTCACCGATCACTACCTCGACGTCGAGTACGACCTGTCGAAGGTGATGTTCATCGCCACGGCCAACGTGATCCACACCATCCCGGCACCGCTCAAGGATCGCATGGAGATCATCTTCCTCTCCGGCTACACGCATCTGGAAAAGCTGGCCATCGGACGGCAGTTCCTCGTTCCCAAGCAGATCAAGGAACAGGGTCTGGAAGAGGCGAAGATCACCTTCGACGACAGCGCGCTCGTGGAGTTGATCGACTCCTACACGCGCGAGGCCGGCGTCCGCAGTCTGGAGCGCGAGATCGGCTCCTGTCTGCGGAAGATCGCGCGGCAGGTGGTGAAGAAGACCGCCAGCTTCGAAATGAACGTCGACCGCTCGAAAGTCCGCGAGCTCCTCGGCAAACCGAAATTCCGTTCGCAGCAGATCCACGACAAGAGCGAAATCGGCCTGGCCACGGGCCTGGCATGGACGGAAGTCGGGGGCGAGATTCTGTCGACCGAAGTGGCGCTCTCGCGTGGAAAGGGAAATCTGACGCTCACCGGAAAACTCGGCGACGTCATGCAGGAATCGGCGCGTGCGGCGCTGTCGTACGTGCGTTCGCGCGCGGAGCTGTTCGGGCTCGATCCCGACTTCCACTCAACCATGGACATCCACGTTCACGTGCCGGAGGGAGCGATTCCGAAAGACGGACCATCCGCCGGCATCACCATGGCCACGGCGCTGCTCTCTGCAGTCACCAAGATCCCCGTCCACCGCGACATCGCCATGACTGGCGAGATCACGCTGCGCGGCAAGGTTCTGCCGGTGGGCGGCGTGAAGGACAAGATTCTCGCGGCCACTCGCGCGGGAATC
>WNGF01008139.1_pt2 | contig 23918 bp, 16 predicted proteins | sample 5400641 | NCBI WGS metagenome assembly WNGF01 (sample SAMN13153371, study PRJNA577476) | soil metagenome | isolation source: 80 cm soil or saprolite under grassland replicate 2 | place: USA:California | collected 2016-06-15 | reverse complement strand
GAAATTCGTAGGTCGCCGGCTGATTCGCTTCAGGTCGCCGGTCTCGGATCAACAGTCTTCCTACAAATTCATTTCCGGTGGGATCTTCAAAAACCAGATCGCTCTCGACGGGCAATTTCCCCAGGATCTCATTCTCCAGGCTGGCGCCGAGGAAGATCGCGTGGCGATTTCTGAGGTCTTCGTGTCAACTACTCCATCTAAGCGCGAGGACGCGCTGTAGATGGAGCTTGCGGTTTCAGGTTTCGTACTTGACGCCTCTTCAAAGAGGGACGAACCGCTACGGGCCGGTTGACTTCCTTCCACGGATATTCGCAGAAGTAGCGGCCCATCGCCACTAGGTCATGCCTCAAGGCGATAGATTTCGCTCCATTCAGATCGGCGTTGATCTGATAGCCGCAATCGCGGCATTGGAAATTCGATTGATTCGGACGTACGCCCAGATGCAAACACCGCGAACAGGTCTGAGATGTGTACCGGGGCGGGACAGTGACGACCTCCACTCCCGCCCTGGCCGCCTTGTAGCGGATCATCCATTGAAGTTCGGCAAAACTCCATTCGTGAACGCATTTCGCCTTGCCGGTCTCACGAATCCCGTTGAGGTCTTCGAGGACGATCCGTTGATTGTTCGCCTTGGCGTCAGCCACGATTTGTTTGCTGACGCAGTGATTGGTGTCCGCGACAAAACGCCTCTCACAGCCAGAGACACGTTTGAGCGCGCGTTTGGCACTCTTACTGCCGTTGGCCTGGAGAGATCGTCTCGTCCTTTTGTAGCAGGCTTTCTTGTGGCGGATATTCTTCGCCGTGTGGAACTTCTGGTTCGATGTCACCGCCACACGGCTGAAGCCGAGATCGACGCCGAGACTGCCCTGTGGTTGCTTAACTTCCGGCGCCGGAATCGTGATCGAAATGTGCAGGTAGAAGTTCCCCTTGCGATAGACCAATTCGGCAGAGCCGAGTTCGCCCTGGCGAAGTTGTTTGCGCATCCCAGCGGACATCTGCAATTGGCCGGTAACGCGGCCTTTCGGACAGACAGTCAGCGAGGCGCTATGACAGTCCTGACCAAGAGTCATCGTGCGAGCGTCGTATCGCACGGAAGAATGCGGTTTGAATTGGTGAAACTTGTTCCGGTCGCGCGTGTAAGCGGCGCTCACCTTGGCAATCGCGTTGACCACGTGCTGGGCTGGAAGATTCGTTTCATCTCGGATCAGGCGATAGCCCTCGTGATGGATGTCGTATTTGCGATGCAAATCTCGCTGAAAGGCGAGTTCGGAAAGGGTGTTGCAGGCGCGGTTGAACTCTTCCATGGCGGACTTGAGTTCATGCCCGGCGCCAGAGGCCATGACCAACTTCGCCTTTATCGACAGGTGAACAGCCATCCGCACAATATGCCACAACTATTTTACTTGAGAAAGGGGCGGCGCATTCCTGTCTACCCAAAACGAAGCGTTTATGGGTAGAGTATCCTGCGCGAAGAACGATGACTCGGCTCTTTCAGGCGCCGACGCGACAGGCGGCGCCACGTAATTTACCGTAACATCACCCTCTCTCATTCTTCACCTGACGGTTTTCCGGCTAAGAGAAGTATCCGCTAGGCATACGGCTCACTTTGGGTCCGGCCGATTTACTCCACGATTACCTCATGTCACCCCCTGTTCCTCCCTAAATTCTTGACCTGAGCTTAGGCTTCTCCACAGGAGAAATCCTTCCTGTCTCTCAATCAATGGAGGTCAATAATGGAGTTCAATAATGCGAAGCGGCCACTAGAATCCATCGAAGAGTTTAAGGTCATCACCAACAGCATGTCCGCCGAGTTCGGCTCCTCGGGCAGCGGCTATCTCACCGCCGTCACCAAGTCGGGGGCCAATCAGTTGCACGGCAGTTTTTACGAGTTCCTGCGCAACGACAAGCTCAATGCAAACAGCTTTAGCAATAACCGGAACGGCGTGGCGCGCGGCGTGGTGCGACATAATGAGTACGGGGGCGCCATCGGCGGGCCGGTTTACATCCCGGGCCTGTACAACGGGCGCGACAAGACCTTCTTCTTCGTGGCCCTTGAACAAGTCAAGGACCGCAGCCCACAGACGGTGATCAGTACCGTGCCGACCGCGCTTGAGCGGGTCGGAGATTTCTCCCAGACCTTCGCCGACAATGCGCGCACCCAGTTGATCAAGATTTATGACCCGTCCACCACACGCGCCGCCGCGGGGGGCGCGTTTGTCCGTGACCAGTTCTCCTGTCAGGAGGGGCCCAATGTGAGGCTCAATGTGATTTGCCCTGGTCGCATCAATCCCATCGCGCTCAAGATCCTTTCCTATTATCCGCTGCCCAACCGAGACACGCGGACTAACAATCGCGTCGATGCCGCCAATCGCATTAATGATTCGTGGAGGTTGGATTTTCGGATCGACCACCGGATCGGGACAAGGCATCACCTCTTTGCCACTTACGGCCGGATCAACCAGGATCAATCAAGTCAGGGCCTGACTAACATCGCCTACCCAAGGGAAGGGGTGAACGGTGAACTCGCCACGGTCCAGGACCGCCCACGGAGGGCCGTCCTCAGCGACACCGTTACATTCCGGCCCACCTTGATCGGAGAATTCCGCGCCAGCCTGTCGCGCTCCTTTAGGGACGTCCTGTCGCGCAGCCTGGGCTTTGATTTCATGAATGAGCTCGGGATTGCGCCCAGTCTCAGGCCTTTTGTCAGGAGCTTAATCTTCCCGCAGATCAACCCGAGTGATGTCGCCGGTCTAGGCCCGGACCGGGCCTCGCTGCAACATGACGCCGAAAGTACTTACCAATTCCAGGGCCACATCACCTGGATCCGGGGCTCGCATTCGGTAAAGTCCGGGCTCGACTACAGGTTTATGGCCTGGAACGTGCTCCGCCCGGAGCGCCCGGCGGGGAACTTCACCTTCGACCGGAGCTTCACTCAAGGGCCGAACCCGGTCGCCGCCAGTACGACGGCCGGCCACGGCATCGCCACACTCCTGCTCGGGGCCCCGACCGGAGGGAACTTCACTTTTGACCCGACCCTCGCCGCCTCGCAAAAATACTACGCCACCTACGTGCAGGATGATTGGAAAGTGGCTCGCCGCTTGACGCTCAATCTGGGCTTGCGCTGGGAATACTCAACGCCGTGGAACGACCGCTTCGACCAGTTATCCTTCTTCGACCCGGAGGCCGTCGAGCCGATCACCCAGCAGAAAGGGGTGATCAGATTCGTGGGCCGCGACGGCAATTCGCGCTACCAGACCATGTCGGATAAAAACAATTTCGCCCCGCGCCTGGCCCTGGCCTGGGAGCTCATGAAAGATACGGCGCTCAGGGCCGGTTACGGCATCTCGTATTTTCCCGGCAGCGGGGGCATCGGGGCCGCGCCCAGCGACGTCATGCTCGGCGGGGGGCTGCCGATCACTGGAGTGTTTTTGGGCGACCGGCCGTTCCCCAATACGCCCCCGACGGGTTCGTCGTTGGCCGACCCTTTCAGGTCGGGTATTGTCGTCCCGCCCACCACGAATCTCGGTGAAGGTGTGACCCAGGCGTTCCCCGAGTGGCGCATCCCCTTCAACCACCAGTGGAACCTCAATATCCAGCGCGCTATCACCAGGGATCTGCTCGTGGAAGTGGCCTATAGCGGCAACCGGGGGCAGCACATCTGGATCAACCGCAACCGCAACGTGGCGAGCGCCTCGAACCTCTCGTTAGGTAATGACCTGTTCACGCGCGTGCCGAACCCCTTCGCGGGCAAAATTCCGGGTACCCTCGGGCAACCCACGATTGAAAAGCGGCTCCTGCTGAGGCCCTTCCCTCATTATGGTGACCTCACGCGTTTCCGCGATGACGTGGGCGATTCGATCTATCATGCCTTCACGTTGCGGGTGGATAAGAGGTTAGCGCAGGGGTTGCTCTTTCAAGCAGGCTACACGATCAGCAAGAATATCAGCAACGTGCCGGAGCGGTTTATCGGGCGCGGCGCGAACTTTGTTGATCCGAACAACCTATCGCTTTCGCGCTCGATCAGCGAGAACGACCGGCCGCAGAGGCTGGTGATCAACTATGTCTATGAGCTCCCTTTCGGGCAGGGCAAGCGATGGCTGGGGAACGGCTGGGCGGGGCGCCTTCTCGGTAGCTGGGAGGTGGCGGGCATCACGGTCTTCCAGTCCGGGCTGCCGGTGATCATTTCCGGCGCCTGCTCGACCAACATCCAAGGTCTCGGCTGTACGCCCGTCCGGTTGAAAGACCCGGTCGTAGCCGAAGGCGAGAAGACGCTCGACCGGTGGTTTGACCCCACGGCCTTCGCCCTGGCGCCGGCCTTCTCAATGGGTAATAACCCGCGCACTGAGCCGAATCTGCGCGGGCCTGGTACCCGGAACTTTGACATCGGGGTCTACCGCAACCAGCGCATTAAGGAGACCATCAAACTGCAAATCGGGGCGGATTTTCAGAATGCTTTCAATACTCCGCAGTTGAACGACCCGATCACCTCTATTGGCGACGCCAATTTTGGAAAGATCATCGGCGGCGGTAACCAGAGGCAGATTCAGATCAGGGTACGGCTCTCCTATTGAGCAGGATTAACCCCGCGGGCTTACTTACCCGCCGGGCATCAGTTCGAAGCGGCGCCCAAGCGCGTGATGGCCGCAGTCAGGCGTCACATTGTGTAATATCCACTGTGCTCGATTGGCAAATACGGCGTAGTGACACTACGCCGTATTGAGCGCATCCAGAGTCACGATGCATCCTTCGCGTTCTCTTTTGATTTGTAACGTCAAGACATTCGGAGGCGTCTGTAGAGTTGGAGTATAATTGCGACGCCACAACGCGGATCGCGCAAACAATCTCGACAATCGAATCGGCAGGAGGCGCACGGATGTCGAAAAGGACAGTCATCAAATTTTCTATTATGCTGGCCGTAGGCGGAATCTTCCTGGACGCGTCGCAGCGTCAGGCGCAAACAGCGCTGCCTGCCCAAGAGCCGTCCCGCGAAGGTCTGGAATTTTTCGAGAAGAAGATCAGGCCCGCGCTGACCGAGAATTGCTACGCCTGCCACAGCGAGAAGAGCAAGAGGCCGCAGGGCGGGTTGCTGCTCGATTCGATTGAAGCGATGCTCAAAGGCGGCGCGTCTGGACAGCCTGCAATCGTTCCGGGCGATCCCGAAAAGAGCCTGCTCATCAAGGCCATTCGCCACACCGACGCCAAATTGCAGATGCCGATGGGAGGCAAGCTGGCCGACCAGGTGATCAAGGATTTCGAGGCCTGGGTGAAGATGGGCGCGCCGGCCCCGCGCGCTTCGGCGCCGACAGCCGCATCGAACTACCCCGCGTACAATTTTGACGAGGCGAGAAGGTTTTGGTCGTTCCAGCCGCTCAAAGACCATCAGCCTCCGAAAGTCAAAAACGTGGCATGGGTCAAATCGCCGATTGATCGCTTCATCCTGGCCAAACTCGAAGAGAAGGGGCTGAAACCTGTCACCGACGCCGATAAACGCGCGCTGATTCGCCGCGCGACATTCGATCTGACCGGATTGCCGCCGACGCCCGACGAGGTCGAAGCGTTTTTAAAGGACGCGTCGCCGAACGCCTTCGAGAAGGTCGTTGATCGTTTGCTCGGCAGTCAGGCTTACGGCGAAAAATGGGGCAGGCATTGGCTCGACGTCGTGCGCTACGCGGACACCGCCGGCGACAATTCGGATTATCCTGTAATCGCGGCCTACCGTTACCGCAACTACGTGATCGAGTCGTTCAACAAAGATAAACCCTACGATCAATTCATCCGCGAACAGATCGCGGGCGACATTCTGGCCAAACACGTCGGCCCGCGCGCCGAGAGCGAGGCGTCCGATGAGGCGCCAGAAAAGGTGGAGGACGACGTCGAGAATCCGGGCGCGAAAAAAACGCGGGCCGGCCAGATCGAAAATTCGCGTCAGGAAAAGATCATCGCCACGGGCTATCTGGCGATCTCGCGCCGCTTCGGCTCGCGCAACAAAGAGATGAACCTGACGATTGACGACACGATTGACAACCTCGGAAAGGCTTTTCTGGGCCTGAGCGTGAGTTGCGCGCGCTGTCACGATCACAAGTTCGACCCGATCCCGCAGCGCGATTATTACGCGCTATACGGCGTCTTCAACAGCATTCGCTATTCCTTCCCTGGAGCCGAAATCTACCCGCACTCGGCGGAGATGGTCGCGCTCGTCGGCGGCAAGGAGGCCGAAAATTTCTACAGGCGGCAGAAGGAGCTGAGCGATATTGACGACGCGATCGAACGGTTGAAGGGCGAACGCGGCGCCGCGGCCCGAAACAAGAAGATGAAAGAAGAGGCGGCGGCGAAGGCTGAAACGCCCGCCGCGGCGAGCAAAGAAGCGAAGCCGCCCGAAGCGAAACGCGACAACGAGACCGGCGCCGAGGAAAAAAACGGGGCGCAGAAGCAAAACGAGAGCCTGCCAGCCGATTTTGACCGCGACCTCGCCAACAACCAGAAGGCGCAAACCTCCAAGCGAATGCCCGACGAGGTCGAGGCCGAATGGACGCGCGTCCATTCGCGCCAGTCGGAATTGCACGCGCGCTACGTCAATGTCCCAAGGGCCTATGCAGTCATCGAGGGGGAGCCGGCCAACGCGCGCATCCATCGCAAGGGCGATCCGAAAAGTCTGGGCGATGAAGTCCCACGCGGCTTTTTGACGATTCTCGGTGGGGGGCAAGTTCCGAATGATCATCACGGGAGCGGGCGCGAATTCCTCGCAAATTGGATCGCCGACGCGACGAACCCGTTGACCGCCCGCGTCATGGTCAATCGCATCTGGGAATATCACTTCGGCAAGGGGATCGTGCAAACGCCGAACGATTTCGGCGCGCGAGGCCGCCCGCCGACTCATCCCGAATTGCTCGACTGGCTCGCCTCGCGCTTCATCGAAGGCGGATGGTCGATCAAGAAAATGCACAGGATGATCATGCTGTCGCATGCCTACCGGATCGGCGGCGAATCGGCGCCGCGAGCGATGGCGAGCGGGGCGAGCCTCATTGCCGCCAACTCTGCGATTGACGTGAACAACGATTACTTCTGGCGTTTCAACCGCCGGAGGCTCGAAGCGGAGGAGATCCGCGACTCGGTCCTCGCGGTGAGCGGCGCGCTCGATCGCACGATGGGCGGGGAACACCCGTTCCCGCCCGAACCGACCTGGCGCTTCTCGCAGCACGTGCAGTTCTTCGCCGTCTACGACACCAACCGTCGCAGCGTTTACGTGATGCAGCAGCGTTTGAAGAAGCATCCGTTCTTCGAAGTCTTCGACGGCGCCGACTCCAACGCCACCACAGACGGCCGCGCGCAGAGCGTCACGCCAGTGCAGGCGCTCTTCCTGATGAACAGCCCGTTCATGCATGAACAGTCGGATCGCTTCGCCGTCCGCGTCGGAATGGCTTACGATACGCTACGCGATAGGCTTGATTACGCCTTCCGGCTGGCCTACGGGCGCCCGCCCAGACTCGAAGAGATTCGCGAAGCGCAGAATTATCTGCGGCAGACGCGCCTGGAATTGCAGGCGAGCGGCGCGACGGTCGATCAGTTGAACCAGAAGGCGCTGGCCAGTTATCTGCGCGTGGTGATGAGCAGTAATGAGTTTTTGTATCTGGATTGATTGGTTATTTGAAGCATGTGCATAAATCAGATCGGCGGAGCCTTTGGAGTGCGGTAGCTCGGTACCGCTTTGGTAGTCCACTTCGATAGTGTGGCAATGGTCGGAAATGGAACCCATTGCCTCTCCTGTCCCAGAAGTCTGTAGAATCCCGAGATGACTACCAAAGCGCTACCGAGCTACCGCACTCCAAAGGCTGTCGCCATTTCAACTGGTTGACCGTTATCGACTTCAATTTGCGCATGCTTCGGTCATTTGAAGGGGAAGAAGATGGCTCAAGACAACTGTAATTTTTCACGCCGCCAAATGGTTCGCTCGCTCTTCAGCGGCTCGATCCTGATGCCCGCCGTCATCTCGCAATTGCTGGCGGCGGACGGTCGCGCCGCCGAGCTAGGCTCCGACAACCCGCTCGCGCCCAAGCCGCCGCACTTTCCGGCGAAGGTCAAACATGTGATCTTCATCTACCTGCCCGGCGGCTGTTCGCATGTGGATTCCTTCGATTACAAACCGAAGCTGATCGACGACGCGAAGAACGGCCGTTTGTATCAGGGCAAACGCAAACTCGGCATGCCGCAATGGGAGTTCAAGCCGCGCGGCAAGAGCGGCGTCTATGTGAGCGACCTCTTCCCGAACATCGGCGAGGTGATTGACGACGTCTGCGTGATCAATTCGATGCGCAACGATCACAGCGACCATTTCCAGGCGACGCTCGGCATCCACACCGGTTCGGTCACGTTCAAACGTCCGAGCATCGGTTCGTGGGTCAGCTACGGCCTCGGGACCGAAAACCAGAACCTGCCCTCGTTCGTGGCGCTCGCGCCGCTGCTGCCTTACACGGGCGCTCAGGTCTGGGACTCCGACTTTCTGCCCGCCGAGCATCAGGGCACGCGCGTCGTCGCGGGCGAAGAGCCTGTGCCGAACCTCAACCGCCGCTCGCCCTCGCCGAAAATTCAAGAGGCCGAACTGAGCCTGCTCGAACGCTTCAACCGCCGTCACCTGCGGGCGCGCGGGACCGACCCGCAACTCGAAGCCCGCATCAAGTCTTACGAGACCGCGTTCGGCATGCAGCAGGCCATGCCCGAAGTGTTGGACCTTTCGAAAGAGACCGACGCCACGCTCGCGCTTTACGGGTTGAAGCGTGGGCAGACTACTGGCTTCGGGTGGCAAGCCATTGTCGCCCGCCGAATGGTCGAACGCGGCGTGCGGTTCATTGAATTGATAGACGTCGGCGCGTCGAAGAATTGGGACGCCCATAGCGATATGAAGACGCACGAGCCGCTGGCGCGCAATATAGACAAGCCCATTGCCGGTTTGATCCGCGATCTGAAATCGCGCGGCTTGTTCGACCATACTCTTGTCGTGTGGACGACGGAATTCGGCCGCACACCTACCTCGGAGGGCGATTACGGGCGAGGCCATTTCGCCAACGCCTACTCTTCGTGGCTGGCCGGCGGCGGAGTCAAAGGCGGAATGGCTTACGGCAAAACCGATGATTACGGAATGAAAGTGGTCGAGAACGAATGCCACGTCCACGATTTCCACGCGACGATCCTGCATCTGCTCGGACTCGATCACACCAGGCTGACCTTCCGGCACGGCGGGCGCGATTTCCGTCTGACCGACGTGCATGGCAATGTGGTCAAGGCGATTCTGACTTGATAAAAGACAGGAAAATGAAAAACCCCCGCTATGTCGAAAAAGTGACCGCGCCTGAAAAAACGGTGACTTTCAGTCTCGACCTGAAAGAGGTAGGGACGATTTTGACCGTCAAGAATCCTTTCGCCAAAAACATCCTGTACGATTGCCTGATTCAACACTACAAAGCTCAGAGGCTGCAAAAAACGACCATCGTTCCAGTGCAAAGCGGACTTATCAGTTTTGAACACTGGCCTTATCCGATTACGCAGGTCTTGATCAGCAATGTCAGGTATGTCTCTTCCAAATGACTGAAGAGTGTGCAAATAAAAATCCTTCGCAATCAACCCTATAATTGGCGCTAGCCTGGGTACGCATCGCTTCCAGCGTGCAGTCTCGGCGGGAGACGCATTAGGAAGCAATGGGCCGTCTAACCGAGACTGCACGCTGGAAGCGATGCGTACCCAGGGCGCGCCTCCCGATTTATGCACAGTCTTCAAATAACAAACTACTTCAAAGGTGATTCTGACTTGGGGCCTCTCACATTGCGTTGCGCTTCGGACATCCGATTGATTCGTTGGGCGTCATTATCACCAGTCGTTACTCACTTCATTTGCCCCGTTCCCCACTTGATCGCGTTGACTATCATCGTCTGATACCAATCGGACGTCCATACGTCCGGGCGGTGGCCCATCGCGTTGTACATCACTTTGCCTTTGCCGTAATCGCGCCACCAGACGAGCGGGAAGTCTTTCGCTTCGACGTCACGCTTATTCATATCGGTCTTGGTCTGATCCAGGCTGACCAGGACGTGGGCTTTGTCTCGACCGATGAAGTCTTTGATCTGATAAATCTCTTCCTTCATTGACCACCCTTCGGGCAGGTGGCGCGTGACTGGATGTGTGCGGTCTTCGGTCTTGATCGTCACATCGGTGTCCTGTGTCCAGGGATGTTTGTTGAAATAGCCGCCGATCATCTGGCCATACTCCGGCCATTTGTAAAACGTGTCGGTCGCGCTGTGAATTCCCATAAAGAACTTGCCTGACCTGATCCAATCGAGGAAAGCTTTTTTCTGCTCGTCGGAGAGAGGCAATTCGCCGGTCGTGTAGAAGACGATCACGTCCAGATTTTTCAGGTTCTCCGGCGTCAGCTCGCTTTCGGCCGTCTGGGTGATCGTCACGTCGAAGCCGTTCTTCGCGCCGAGTTGCTTCATGATTTCTTCGGCCTGGGGCAGGACCTGGTGGTGGAAACCTTTTGACTCGGTGACAAAGAGCAGGCGGGTTTTGCGTTGGGCGTCGGCGCCGGGTGTCAGCAGATGCGTCCAAACGCCGATGACCGCGCCGACCGTTGCAAGCGCAACGAGGAAAGCAAGTCTTTTTTTCATAAGTCGTCCTCTAAGATTGGTGGGGTAGAAAGGGATTCGATCACAAGCTGTCGTAATCAAATCGAACCGCTGAGGCGCGGGCCGTCACAAAGCGCGCGCCTCAGCGATTAAATTCTACGACCGATAAGCCTGTCTTCCAACACCCTGTATGGGAATGTCCTGCGACGCGAGCACTTCGCTTTGCAGTGCGAACATGCAGGCCGCGGCCTCGTCGATCCTGCGCGTGAAAGCGATTGAGCCTTGCAGGATCGGTTTGAGCTTCTCCTTATCCTGAATGCGCGCCTTCGGATATTCGTGCTCGACGATCAGGTAGGTGTCGGCCACGTCCAGCTTCAACAGCTCGCGCGCGGCCAGTTGGTGATCGAGCCAATCCACCGTGCGGTTTTGCAGGTAAGCCAGCGGGTCGTGTTTGGCCGTGCCGGGAAGCTCATGTTCGCAAAGCACGACCTGCTTCTTCCAGGCGTTCAACTGATCAGCCGGATTGTCCGAAGGAAGGCCTTTGACCATGTCGCCGCGCTCCATAGTTTGCCCGCCGTAGCCCCAAGCCGAGACGCCGCGCGCGTCTACGACCTGGCCTTTGACGTGGAAGCCGCCGATCAGGAAGTTGTAGCCTTCGTCTTTCAAATACTGGAAGAGCGACCTCGTGTCCTGTCCCATCAAAATCGCGTGCGAGGGGTCGTAATGAATCCTGAGCTGATCACCGACGCCGTGTTTTTCGCAGATGCGGTGGAGAGCGATCCACGGCCCCGGGGCGTAGGCGATGTTGTTATGCCAGTTGTCGCCGGGAACCCAGCCCGGCATCGGGCATTGCTCGATGCGGTAGGTCAGCCCGCGTTCCTTGGCGGCTTTCAGGAGCGGGATGAACCACTCCTCGAAATCGAGCAGGTTCTGATCGAGGTTCGCCTGTTGATTGCGGCCGACGAAGCCGCAGACCGCTTCGACCCCGAGCATCGCCGCCGCGTCCATCGCGCGCAGCATGAAGTCATGCTTCTTCTTCCGGAGCGCCGGATCGTGATGGAGCATGTTGTCGAAATAACCGACGTCCGAGATGCCGATTTTATATTCATCCAGACACGCCCGCACGCGTTTGGCCCGGTCTTTGTTGAACGGCTGACGCAAATCGAGCGTGTTGGCCACCGGGTCGAGCATCGCCTCGGCGGGAATGTCTGATTCGGTCGGATGGAGCGCGGCGGAGAGTTGGATGTAATCGGCGCCGAGTTCGCGCGCGAAGGCCACCCATTCCTCTATGGCCAGATCAGGGTCGGGGTCGCGCTTCTCGCGCGGCGTCAACTCCTGCAGCGCGGCGGTCAGAACGCCGACCTTCATGAATTTCGGCTCGAAAGCTTTGATGGACATATTGCTTGTCTCCTCTGAAAATCCCTGGGTACGCATCGCTTCCAGCGTGCAGTCTCGGCTAGAGACCTATTGATCGGAATCAGTCGCCCCCAAACCTGAGGCGGCGCCTACCCAGGTCTGGTTCCTATAAATTCGTCTTTCGCCGAGACTGCACGCTGGAAGCGATGCGTACCCAGGGCGCGTTTTCATTCTTTCAGGGCGTCGCAACGCGACATGTTGAACTCCTCTGAAGATGTACCGTATTTCGGTTTGATCAATGTGCGATATTACGTTGCGCGATGGTCGCGCCGTAGAAGGATAGACCGCCATCGCGCGGCATACTGCCTGACGCGATTGGGAGTGTCAAGGTTTGGTTTGACCAACCTCCGCATGTTATTTTCCGCCATGCGGAGTAAACGATGCCTATAGACAAAACCTATTCGATCATTGACGCCTGGGCGCAGCCTGCGCTCGCGGACGCCCTTAAAAAGCTGCCCGAAATCGCGAGGCTCTTCAAACAGTCCGGCTCGTCACATCTTCTCGAGACCGGTTTGACCGCCGAGCAGATCGTCGAAGAGATGGATCGCGCGGCCATTCAAACGATGATGCTTTCGGCCTGGCGTCGTCCCGGCCAGTGGGTGTTTCATAACGACCAGATCGCGGAGATGACGCGGCGATTCCCGGACCGTTTCGTCGGCGTCGCCGCGGTCAACTTGGAGAAACCTGTCGAAGCCGTGCGCGAACTGGATCGCGCCGTGAACGAACTCGGCTTCAAAGCTCTGCGCGTCGTGCCGTGGCTGTGGAATCGCCCGCCGAATGACAAGTTCTACTTTCCACTCTACGTCAGATGCATCGAACTGGGCATTCCGTTCTGCACGCAGGTCGGTCACACCGGGCCGCTGATGCCTTCGGAAACGGGCCGGCCGGTTCCTTATCTCGACGAGGTCGCGCTCACTTTCCCTGAATTAAAAATTGTGGCCGGGCACATAGGCTTCCCGTGGACGGAGGAGATGATTGGCGTGGCATGGAAGCACGAGAACGTTTACATTGACACGTCGGCTTACCTGCCGCGTTACTACCCGCCACAGTTGATTCACTATCTGAAGACCTACGGCAAGGAGAAAGTGCTCTTCGGAACGAATTTTCCACAACTTTCGCTCGAAAAATGCGTTCAGCAGGTCGAAGACCTTGGCCTGCCAGATGAGGCGAAAGAGAATTTCCTTTACCGGAACGCTCAACGCGTCTTCAACCTTGCGGCTCGATAAATTGGACAGACTCGTAATCGAATCTTTCGACGACTCTGAACGGCGATTTCATGCGCATCGAAAAACTGATTATTCCCACTCCCTTCCCGGTCGGCCCGATCAACATTTACCTCATTGTTGACGACCCGATCACGCTGGTGGACACGGGGCCTAAGACCGATCAAGCCGTCGCCGCGTTGCGCGAACAGTTGCGCAAACTCGGATTCAAAACCGAAGACGTCAAGCGCATAGTTCTCACGCACACGCACGAAGACCATTGCGGGCTGGCCGGGACTTTGCAGCGCGAATCGGGCGCGCGCGTCCACGTCCACGAGTGGGAGTTCCAAAACGTCTCTGTTCATCGGGACACGCGGGTCGATCCCGACCTGCTCAAACGCGCGGGCGCGCCGGACGAAGAGTTGGAGGGGATGGCGGCGCGCTATCAATTGATACACAGCCTCGCCGACGCCGTCGAAGACGTCGAAGCTTACCGCGACGAACAGGAGTTCGTATTCGCCTCGGGCGCGCTGCGGGTGATCCACACGCCCGGCCACACGCCCGGCAGTTCGTGTTTGCTGCGCGAGGGCGCGCGGTTGCTGCTCTCCGGCGACACGATCCTGAAAAACATCACCCCGAATCCCGTCTTGAACCGCGACCCTATAAATCCGAATCGCCGGTTTCCCTCGCTGGGCGAATATCTGGTTTCACTGGCCCGCATCCGGGCGCTCGCGCCAGCGATTGGCGAAGGTCATCGGCCTGGTTCCGAAGCAGGGCGTCACGGCGTGGGAGATGTCGAAGCTGATGTTTCCCGACGCGAAAGACATCAACCGGTTCCTGGCCGTGTCGGAAGTCGTGGCCAATCTCGACCTGGCCGTGGCCGAAGGGAAATTGCGTGTGGAACGGAAAGGCGACGTTGAGGTTTACGTCGGCGCCACTCACAGCGGTTTTCATATGAATGAATAGCCACAGAGCGCACAGAGGGCACAGAGGACATAATCATTTCTCTGTGTTCTCTGTGCCCTCTGTGGCTAACACTCTTCATACATTTGAAAACCGATATCAATCCTCGATCCTCTCTCTCTTTCCCCCTACTGCTGAGTCTGTCTTTCACTCTGGTCAACTACGTGATTACGTATATAATTGCGCCGCAGTCATTACATAAAGCAGTCATCACATCAATTCACAGGAACCGACGAGTATGCCCAATCCCGAACATGTCGAAATCCTCAAGCATGGCTTAAAAGAGTGGAATGAATGGAGAGAGGCTCATCCTGTTGTAGGGCCAAACCTCATCGGGACAGACCTCAGCGGGGCAGACCTCAGAGGGGCAGACCTCAGCGGGGCAGATCTCAGCGGGGCAGACCTCATCGGGGCAGACCTCATCGAGGCAGACCTCAGCGGGGCAAACCTCTTCGGGGCAAAACTCAGCGGGGCAAAACTCAGCAGGGCAAACTTCATCGGGGCATATCTCTACGAGGCAAACCTCAGCGAGGCAAACCTCAGCGAGGCAAACCTCATCGGGGCATACCTCCGCGAGGCAAACCTCAGCGGGGCAAACCTCATCGGGGCAAACCTCAGCGGGGCAGACCTCAGCGGGGCAAACCTCATCGGGGCAAACCTCTTCGGGGCAAAACTCAGCGGGGCAAAACTCACCGGGAAAGTCCTCAGAGAGGCAAACCTCCGCGAGGCAAACCTCCGCAGGGCAAACCTCAGCGGGGCAGACCTCAGCGGGAAAGACCTCAGCGGGGCAGACCTCAGAGGGGCAGACCTCAGAGGGGCAGACCTCAGCGGGGCAGACCTCAGAGGGGCAGACCTCAGCGAGGCAAAACTCCGCGAGGCAAAACTCCGCGGGGCGATCATTGATGAACGCACTAATTACCGGCGGGCAACAGGATGTATTAAAGGAGTAAATGGTTTTTATGTTGCGCCGACTGATTCCGCAGCTTTGATGACTCTCACTCCGCCGGCTGATTCTATGAAAGGGGCGAACCCTAGCGCGGTGGTAGATAGCCTCAAGCAGGCGCGTGGCTTGCATGTTTTCTCGATGACCTTGGCCGCTTTTGTCTTTTATATTGCAGTTCTGAATCCACCCGATATCAAACTGCCGACCATTGATGAGAAGATTTCGCCTGGCAATTTCGGATTGTTCGCGATGACTTTCTCTATCGGTTTCTTAAGTCTGGCGGCTTCGTTTATGTCCGATGCGCTCCAAGGAGCAAGGTACCTCCAGTCTCGTGATGATGCGATGAAGGTCGGCCAGTTCCCTTGGGCTTTGAGTAGATTCTCTGGCAGAAGTCGGCCGCAAAAACTGCTCTCGTACTTAACCCGATTTGTCATGGCCTTCCATCCGCTGGCCTATCTCTTCTTTTTGTTTGGGAATAGGTGGCCGTATAACATATGGGTTTTTATTCTCTTCGGCGTCGCCTTGTTGTTCTTAAGCGGATGGGTATTTTCCATCTCACAACGTTTTCAGAGGCCGATCCTCTTTGACCCCCAAACCGAAGAAGAACGTCAGAGCGACTTAGCCAGGCTCGCAAAGTCGGTCGAAGAGCAAACCGGGGCGATGACCAAGCTAATTTATCTGCTCGAATCGAAGCAATCACTTGATACAAGGGCAAGTGACTCTGAAATTGGGCTGAAAGATTCGCCGGTCAAAGTCAATAAACGTGGCCCGGGCGCGATACAGATGCAAGGGATGGGAGTTTTACCCGCGGTTGCGGCTGAAGATGATGATGATGGCAATGACGATGATGAATAGCACGACGGGCGCCCTTAAGGAGATTGTTCTTGGATCTGTCAGCACTTTTTACAATCTATTTACAGCCGATTAACAACTGATTGACCGAGCTGCGCGATAATGGCTACTAAGTCGAAAAACACTAAATTGGCGCACTGCCGCAACCGACCGCAGCGCGGTTGTCTAATCTATCAGCCGCGCGCCAGTCTCTTGCGGTGGTAGCGGTCTCGTGTGGTTTTAGACGGCTTTCAAAAAAATTTGATTCGCCGTTGAAACTCTTATGCTTTTCCGCTCACTAACCTAGTGAAACTGAAAAAAAACAGAGTCATTTTTGGTGGAATCGTTATAAACTGCGCCTGTTGAAATGCCAGAGCCGTATCTGTTGTTGTAGCGATATTTTTAAACGATTTCGTGTGAAATGACTCGAAAGCTTTGGGGCAAGGGTTCGACCGCCGCGATTTCGAGGTCCAACGCGGCGTTCAAAACGATGGAGTTCAATATGGCTGGCAAAGCTATTCTGCGAGCGTTCCTCATTCTGGCATTGATCGCCACAGCCCATCTGATCAGACCGTTCTCGATCAAAAACGTCGCCCGGCATGCGCTCTATTCGGCCAGGTCATTCAGGTTCGTCCTCCCGGCCCAGGTGCGCGACAAGTTCGATCACGCCAATTACCTGGCCGTCAATCTGAGCGATGGCCTGTTTGACGCCGACGAGGGAATTCAAGATTTTACGAAGGACATGGCCGCGGATTTGGAGTTCGGGCCGATAAACGTTCAGCCGCTCGACGAAGTCAACAGATCGGCCACAAAACAGAAGCCATGCCAGAAGAAATCCGCGCCCGCCAAACGCGTCAACAGGCCCGAGAAGAGGGGCGTCGCCGATTTGCCGGCTTTGTCCAATCTTGTAGCCATCGCGCGTTCGAATGAGATCAGGTTCGTCGAACTGCCGCCGGCGCAGGCGTTTGAAGTGAACGTCGTCCCGATCATTCCACCCTGCTTGATGAAGATTTTCCCGGCCAGGATAAACGCCGCCGCGCCCGTCCGCCGGATCGAAGCCGCGTTTTCGCTTCGGAAAAGAGATTGTGAGAAGCGGGAGGCCGATCAGAAAGCGCGGATCACCTGGATAGAAGATGAATCGGGGGCCAGAAGCGCCATTTGGGTCATCGAAAAATCCGGCGCCAGAAAAATTACCGAGGCCCCAGCCGAAGAAGTCGAAATAGAGATTATGAAATCGGACTCGGTCGCGCCTCGGGCGGCTGAAGAGTCAAAGGCAAGTTCGCTTTTAGCGCCGTTCGCGAAATGCCCCAAAGATCCGCAATAAACACTCCTTTAACGGCGCCGCCTCGAGTCAACGATAATCTGTTTCGTCTGAGTTGCGAATACAGCAATTCTCGGTTATTGCTGATTTGTCAAAGAACTTTTTTCGGGTGTGTCCCACCTGTCTAACCGCCAGAGGCGGTTAGACAGGTGGGACACACCCGGAAGAACTCAATGTCGAGACTATAAAAACCAATGCGCGAATAAGGAAATGGATAAATGATGGAGGGAATATTGGGGGTGACCCCTTTATACCTGGTAAAGATTATTGGTATCAAGCGAGGGTTCCCGACTTTACTGTCCGCACTCCGGATGGAAAGACGTTGGTTGTGGATAACAAGTTTACGCGCAAAAGTGATTGTAGCAAGGACGAATGGCGGTTTGCAATTGCGTGTACGGTGTGGGGCGATTTGTTTAATCGCCCTGTCTGTGGCTTTGTACGACTAGGAAACGAGCTCGAGTAAACAACTCGCGCCCGGAGTACCGTACACGCAATTGCAAACCGCTCTAGGGTTTCGATTTTTGCCCGCGTTCTTTGAGGGCCTGCTCGGCCTCTTCGTAAGCTCCGCCTTCGACCTTGCCCAATTCGATCGCCAAACGGTAAGCGGCGACCGCGTCAGTTGAAAGCTTTTCGGCCAGCGAGGGGTTGGACTCCGCGATGAAATCGAGAATCTTCGCCGCCGCGACATAACTGCGCTGCATCAGCCATTTCTCGGTCTCGGGCGAAGCGTTCTTCGCCGCCAGGCGGTAATATTCGACGGCGGCGAACAGGGCCTCCTCGACTCGGTCGGCGTCTTCCAGCGTGGTCGCCTTTTTGCTTGTGACGTCGGCCATCCCGTACAGAGCGCGCGCGTTATTCGGCTGATCCTTAAGCGCGGATTCGAGCGTCGTTTTGGCCTCGTCGTATCTGCGCGCCTTGATCATCTGGTCGGCTTCGACTATCCGCGCCACGAGCTTTTCGTCCGCGTTCGAGATTGTCGACGGAGGGGCCGAGGCAAGCGCGGAGGCGAGCGCCGCTTCCTCGCGCATCTGTTTGCCACGCGCCAACCGCTGCGCGTATTCGTCCAACCGCTTCGACTCGCGCTTGAAATCGATATTGCCGAGCATCGCCGCTAAGTAATCGCGGATGTTGACGCCGACGGCCTCATAGGCCTTCATCTGGTCGAAGAAGTGATAGACCAGCACCGCGCCGCGATCGTAACCCAGACTCAGTTCGTAAAGGGCCTCGTCTTCCGACGATTTGCGGCGCGCGGCCAAACCCAGCGCGTCCATCCGCGCGTCGGTCGCGCGCACCAGCGAATCGGTGATCAGAAAGTATGCGTTGCGCTTGGCGTACTCTTTATCCAGGCGGTCGCCGCGCGACTCCATCAAGCTCTTCAGCGGGTCGCTAATCGCCGCCACCTCCTTTATCTGGCGTTCGGTCAACGGGTCAATCACAAAGGTCAGAAACGCGCGCCGCATCGCCTCGACGTTCGGTCCAGTAGTCGGGCCAAGCAGCAGGAAATAGGCGTCTCCCACCACGCGCAGATTGGCCGCGCCCGTGGCGTTGAGCAGGTCGGGGATGATGATGAACCGGCGGACGCGATTGGGAGGATCGAGCGCAACGTCCTGAACCGTTTTCTTATCGCCTTTTTTGTCGCCCTTCTTGTCATCGACCTTGGGAGGCTTCTCCGAAGTTTTGCGCGGCGTATAAAGCGGGGGCAGTTCCAGAACCGGCTCGGTGTGTAGGTAAGAGAGCGCCGTCCCGAGGGCCAGGCCGACGGGCGCGCCGTAAGTTTGCGCGACGTTCACATAAGCCGCGAAGTATTTCGGCATCAACTTAGAAAACCCCGTGCTCCGATAAAACTCTTCGAGCAGCAGCGCGAAATCGGTGATCGCGCGCACTTCCTGGGGCAGGCGCTCGGCCGGCGCTTCAATCGTGAATGCCGGCGGTTCGGCCATACTGAGGGCGAGGCTCAGGTAGGGCGCGACCGCCGTGACGTCGTTCTCGCCCTTGCGATGCTTCTGAAAATAAGACTGAAGACGTTGAACCAGACCGGGATCTGCGCCTTTCAGATCTTCGCGGATTTGTCGCCGCAGCGCGGAAAGCTGGCGATTGCTGGACTCGTAATCGTAACCCGCGATGTTGAGCGCGGCCATCATCACAATCACCCGCTTGTCGACGCCGATGTCCGTGTTGACGTCGGCGAGCGAGAGATTAGGGCGGGCGGCCAGCGGCAGTTTCCTGCGGTCTGGCGCCGGAGGTTGCGGCTTCTGCGGTTGCTGTGATTGCGCCTCTGACTGTTTAGGCTGCTGCGCCGATTTGTTTGAAGTCTGTGGTTGGGGTTCCTGCGCGGCGACGCCGAGACCCACCGCGATCAGTAGCGGCAGAGTGGTCAAGACAATTCTTCTCATCTTCAATTCCTTTTCAGAACGCCGGCGCGGCGTGGCGCGCGTAGGGGCGGGTATTCCCCGCCCGTGTCTGTGATCAACGCGCTTCAGCGGGGAATACCCGCCCTTACGCGGCCGCGCCGAATTACGAACGTCTGTTTTGATTGGATTGCGGTCGGCGATTATAGCCTATCGGTTCGGGCATGTCGCGTCGCCCTATTCGTAGCGCAGGGCTTCGATCGGGTCGAGGCGCGCGGCCTTCCACGCGGGCCACAGGCCGAAGCCGACGCCCAACCCCACCGAAACGACGAAACCGACGACCGGCGCCCACAGCGGCACGAAGGTCGGCATAAACATCTTGACGATTTCTGCCATGACCCAGCCGAACAGAATTCCGATCAGTCCGCCCGTCCCGGTCAGCGTCGCGGCTTCGACCAGGAATTGCAGCACGATGTCGCCGCGGCGCGCGCCGATGGCCTTCCGCACGCCGATCTCCTTCGTCCGCTCGGTGACCGAGACGAGCATGATGTTCGTCACGCCGATCCCGCCGATCAGCAGACCGACGCTCGAAATGGCGACCATCAGCATAAAAATTCCGCCAGTGATCGCGCTGAACTGCTCGATGATGCCCTTCGACGTCTGGATGCCGAAGTTGTCCGGCTGGCTGTAAGCGACCTTGCGCCGTTTGCGTAACACCTGGCGTATCTCGTCAACGGCCTGCTCAATACGGCCCGGCGCGGCCATAGCCATCACGAAATTCTCTTTGACGTTCGGGTAGAGCTTCCGGATCGTCTCGTAAGGAATGTAGACCGCTTTATTTTCATTCCCCGGGTCCTCCGACGGCGAGAGGAAAAGCTCGCGTTTTTTGAGCACCCCGATCACGCGGTAGTTGCGGCCGTTGATCGAGATCTCGCGGTCGAGCGCGTTGAAGTTCGGGAAGAGCGTGTTGGCGACGTCGACGCCGATGACGCACACGTCCGCCCGCGTAGCGTTCTCGCCGTCGTAAAAGAAACGTCCCTCGGTCACTTCCGAAGTGCCCATCCTGAAGAAAGACGGCATTACGCCCTGCACCGTGGCGTTGATCATCTCGGTGTCCTGATAGCGAATTTTCACGCGTTCGGCCATCGGCCCCTGCATAAAATCCACCGGCGACATGAACGCCGTCGCCTCGAGCACCGAAGGGCATTCGGCGCCGATCGCCAGGGCGTCTTCGTAACTGATCGGCCTCCGCATCCGCTCTTCGGCGGAAGGATTGAAGTTGAACCCCGGCTCGAACTTGAAGACGTAGATCGAGTTCGTGCCGTAGGATTCGATCTCTTTAGACACGCGCGAATTGATGCCTGAAACGAACGCGGCGATCACGATCACCGTCGTCGTCCCGACCACCACGCCGAGAATGGTCAGGAACGAACGGAGCTTGTTCTGCCAGAGCGTGTCGAACGCCATCCAGATGTTTTCGCGTAAATCACTGCGAGTCATAAAACCTCATCGTTATACCGTCCTGCCTTTCTTTGTCGGCTTGAAACGCTTCTCTTCCGGCGCTCTTCCGATTCTCGGGTCGCCGTTCAAGATCATCTCACAAGCCTTCATCACCTGCTCTTCAAAATCCGCCGCGCCCGCCGGAATAAGAAGCCAAGGACGTTTGCCGATCTTCTGAGGCTCAGCGTCAAACGCCGATGAAAATTCCTGCGCGAGGCTGCGGTAATGCTCGGGCGTGGTGGCCAGCGAGACGCCTTTGAAGTCCGGCCACTTTTCCTGATCGTAAATAAAGAGAATCATCTTCTCGCCGACGTAAACGGCGAAGCCGCCGAACATCGATTTGATCGTCGGCGAGAGCGCGTCGAGTTCTTCGAGAGCGAAGGCGAAGGGGACTTTCTTTTTGATCGTAATTGGCTCTCTCATAAATGGCGCGGTTATGACCTATACGGGCTGGCTCCGGTACGGTACAGGGAGCGGTAGCGACCTGGCGCCATCGAAAGCGCCTTCTCCGCAAGCGCCAGGTCGCTACCGCTCCCTGTACCGTACCGGAGGCCACGCAGCTTTCCGTATACGCAGTCGCAAATTGATCTAATGTTTCCTCAATCTGACCTCATCGCCGCAATCGGATCAAGATTCGCCGCGCGCCACGCCGGATAAACCCCTGCGATCAGTCCCACGCCCCCCGAAACCAACAAGGCCACCGCGACCGCGATTAACGGCAGCGCGGTGGGGATCGGCGTGAAGGTCGCGACCAGTTTGCTCAAAGCGTAAGCGACGCTCACGCCGATGGCGCCGCCCGACACCGCCAGCGCGATCGATTCGGCCAGGAACTGTTTAAGGATGTCCGTGCGGCGCGCGCCCAGACTTTTGCGGACGCCGATCTCTTTCGTCCGCTCGGTCACGCTGACCAGCATGATGTTCATGATCACGATGGCGCCGACGATGAGCGAGATCGAAGTCACACCGATTGACACAAGTTGAATTGTGCCGAAGATTCTTTCGCGCAGGTTGTTGACGGCGCTCGGCGTAATGAGGCCGAAGTTGTCCTTTTCTTCGGGTTTTAATTTGCGGCGCGTGCGGATGACGACTCGCGCCTCGTCAATCGCGTCCTGATAGGCCGCCTCGTTGTGCGACGTGATGAGGAGTTGGATCGAGCGGCGGGCGCCGTAAATGTTCATAAACGTCGTCAGCGGGACCGAGACGAATTTATCGCGCGACACCCCGAAGACCGTGCCCAGAGACTTCGCCACGCCCACGACCTCGAACGGACGTCCGTCGATCTTGATCCTCTGCCCCACGGGCGAACGCGTGGGGAAGAACCTGTCGGCCACGTCCGAGCCGATGAAACAGACCGCGCGGTCACTCATCTCCTCGGCCTGCGTGAACGGTCGCCCTTCGGCGATGTCTTTGTTTTGAATCTCGATCACGTTGGCCGTGATCGCTTGCAGGCTGACGCCGAAGAGCTTCTGCGTGCCGTATTTCAGCTCGCACTGTGTTTCCTCCTGCCCGCCCACGTCCTTGATCGCGCCGCCGCGGGCGTCCCGCAGCGCGTCAAGGTCGTCCATCGTCACGTCCTTGTTGCGCCGCCGCGCCTGCTCGTAATTGTCGAGGCTCGAAAAATCTTCGATCGAGAATTTCTGCACGCTGAACGCGTTGGTCCCGATGTTGGCGATCTTTTCGTCGACGTATTTATTGAATCCCTCGATCAGCGACACGACCACGATCACGGTCGCCACGCCGAAGATCACGCCGAGCAAGGTCAGAAATGAACGCAGCTTGTGCGCCCAGATGGCGTCGAGGGCAAGTTTTATTGACTCGAAAATATTCATAGTCCTATATGCGACGCGACGTTTTACGAATTAAACGACATGGATGTTCAGCAAAACAATAGAAACACTGGCGGGAAATTAAGCGGAAGAGATTACGGCGAGCGGTTTCGGTCAGTTATTTTCGTTCGGCTTCGGCCCGCCGGCTCAAGACCAGATAACGAGCCGAAGCCTTTACCGGTTCGCGTTTTCTATTGTTGTCGCTTTTCCAGATAGGCCCGTTTGATCACGGGCAGGTCGTTTACCTTTTCAGTTCTCGGGTCGGCCGGGACATTGGAGATGATCTGGACGTTGTTCAATCCCTGGGTCACCTCGCCGAAGACGGTGTACTTGCCGTTCCAATTAGGATTGGGGCGCAGGCAGACGAAGAACTGGCTATCCGCACTGTTCGGATCTTTCCCCCGCGCCGCGCCGACCGTGCCGCGCACGAACGGGCGCGTGCTGAATTCGGCGGCCACTTTGGGTTGATTCGGATCTGCCGTCCCCCACAGCGCGCGGTTTCCGCCTCCGCGAGTCTGCGGACTGCCACCCTGAATAATGAAATCTGGAATGACACGGTGAAATCCGAGGCCGTCGTAGAATTTCTCGCGGATCAGCTTCTTGAAATTCTCGACGTGGAGCGGCGCGACGTCGGGGTAGAGCGCGATCTTGATGCTGCCGTAATCGGTCTCGAACACCGCGACCTCGTCGTCGTACACGGGCGATCCCGCCACCTTCGGCGTGGGCATCGTTGATGGGCCGTTGTTTACAGCCGTGTTGTTGGAGCAGGCGAATGCGAAAACGCCCAGCAGAATGGCGACAAAAAGACTCTTAGTAATTTTCATCCTCTTCCCTCAATGGATACTCCATCCATAGCTCACATCTTGGTGAGCTTGGATGGAGAGGAAATTGAGACCGTATGTGAGTTGAAGGATTTTATCCTTCGACGAACATACGGTTGATTCGTGTCGTATACTGT
>WNGF01002851.1_pt1 | contig 23928 bp, 21 predicted proteins | sample 5400641 | NCBI WGS metagenome assembly WNGF01 (sample SAMN13153371, study PRJNA577476) | soil metagenome | isolation source: 80 cm soil or saprolite under grassland replicate 2 | place: USA:California | collected 2016-06-15 | reverse complement strand
CCGACCCCGAGCTCTTCTTCGTCCAGCACACGACCGAGGGTGTCTCGACGCCTGAGGAGGGCGGGCACAAGATCACGACCGAGCACATCAGCATGTTGCGCTTCAAAGACGGGAAGGTCGTCCACCGCGTCGAGTACCAGAATCCACTGGATTGGGAGTGGTGGCGGGCAGAGGCTCCCAGCAAGCGCGGCTCCTGAGGGCGGCGACCGCCCTCGCCACCGGCGAGCGCAGACCACGCGTCCGGGTCGGCGTATCGCAGCACATCGCGCTGTTTCTCGTACTCCCCGCCGTCGACTGACCTTACATGCACCGAGGCGGCCGTCAGGAGCTTCTCGTCGTGCGCCGGGTCCAAGACGAGGTGCACGCGTTCGAGCACCGCGGCGATCTCCGGCGCGTCGTACCGCTCGTAGCGGGAGTCATCGCCCCGTCCGCGATCCAGCAGCAGGATCGCGAGCGGGAACGGCAGCGATGACGCGGCCGCCGCCGCGCTCGTGAACGGACCGTAGGACTACGTCTCTCGCGGGGCGACGGTCCCGCGCTTCGCGGGAAGTGTGACCTCGAGGCGGGTGACGTTTGTGGCATCGAGGCCGTGGGCCGTGATCAGCTCGCGCGCGAGCTCGACGGTGTTGAGGTGGAGTCCCGTGCCCGGGTAGCGCTTGGTGTTTGTGCAGAGGATGTCGTACTCGACACCGGGCCGCGCGATCGCATCGTCGATGCCGGCGGCACGGCGCCGAAGAACGTCGCGTACAGCCCGTGGTCGTCCTCGAGCATGCGCGGCGAACCCCCGGCGCCGCCTTCGGCGAGGAAGGCGGCCAGCATCCCGTTGCGCGCCATCAGGGCGTAGCAGCTGCCAAGCGCAAACACTCGTGTCCTCGCGTCCTCGATCTCGCCGGAGGCGCCGAATGGCCCGACGAGTGCGCCGAACGTACGCTTGCGGGACCTCAGGGTTCGACGTGGCGATCCGAGGGGAGTGTCACGGAAGACGGTCGACGTGGTGATGGACCGAATGGAGTGTCACGAACGAGACCCGGCGGTCCGGTACTGACGGGCAGCTCGGGCTCCGGGCCGCGTCCAATGGCCCGCGATCGATGGGCCGCGGTCGCGGCGGTCATGGTGGGCAGCTTCGTCGCAGCCCTCGATCAGACGGTCGTCGGCACGGCGATGCCGACCGTGATCGGTGAGCTGGGCGGCATCGAACGCTACGGGTTGGTCTTTTCCGCGTACCTGCTGATGGCGACGGTCACGACGCCGCTTTCCGGACGCCTCTCCGACGTCTTCGGACGAAAACCGGTCTATCTCTCCGGCCTTTTGGTCTTCGTCCTCGGATCGATGCTCGCCGGGCTCTCGCGCAGCATGGACGACCTCGTCGCATTCCGCGCGTTGCAGGGAATGGGCGCCGGCGCGCTCCTGCCAGTCGGACTCACGATCATCGGCGACCTCTTCGACGTGCGACAGCGCGCCCGCATGCAGGCGCTCTTCAGCACCGTGTGGGTCACCTCGGCGGTCGTCGGCCCGACCATCGGTGGTCTGCTCACCCAGACGCTCTCATGGCGTTGGGCGTTCTATGTGAACCTTCCGATCGGGCTGACCGCGATGGCGATCATGGTCGCCTTCTTCCACGAGACCGTCAGCCCGCACGATCGCGCGATCGATTGGCTGGGCGCCGCCGTCTTCGCGGCCGCGACCATCTCGCTCTTGCTGGGGCTGAACGGCGCCGCACCGGCACCGGCGCTTGCCGGCGCGGTCGCGCTCACGGTGCTCTTCTTCTTCATCGAACGGCGGGTCGGCTCGCCGCTGATCGACTTCGCGCTGGTGCGGACCGGCGGCATCGCGAGCGGCATCGCGCTGAACGCGGTCGTGGGCGTCATGCTGCTTGCGGTCACGACCTACGTGCCGCCCTTCGTCCAGGGGGTGCAGGGCCGGCAGCCGGCGGAGGCCGGGCTCATCGTGTCGTCGACGAGCCTCGGTTGGTCATCGGGCTCGCTGTTCATGAGCGTGGCCTTGCTCCGACTGGGTCCGCGCCTCTCCGCGCTCATCGGCGCGGCGAGCTGGGCGATCGGGGCCGCGCTCCTCACGACGCTCGGACCCGCGACGCCGGCGGCCTTCATCGTCGTCGCCATGGTGCTGCTGGGACTGGGCATGGGCCTGACCCTGAATCCCGTGCTCGTTTCCGTGCAGAGCGCGGTGACATGGTCGCGCCGGGGAGTGGCGACGAGCCTGACGCAGTTCTCGCGGAGCCTGGGATCGGCCGTCGGCGTGGCCCTGCTCGGCAGCGTCCTGGTGCTCGTGATGGGTGCGCGGGCGGATCGGGCCTCCGCCCTGCTCGATCCCATCGCGCGCTCGGGCCTCGCACCGGGCGACGCGGCGCCGCTGCGCACGACGCTGAACGACGGGCTGCACGCGGTCTACGTGATCATGACCGGGGTCGCCGTCGCCGGAGCGGCGCTCGCGATGCGTCTTCCGGCCCGGCTGGTCGACGCACCCGAGGCCGAAGCGGCCGTCCCTGCCGGCGGGGCGGCGACGGCGCGAGGCGAGTGAGCGCTACGCCTGTAGCCGGACGAAGACGGTCTTCGGCAGCGTGTACTTGAGGTAGCCCACCTCGCCGATCCCGCTCTTCTTGTGCCCGACCGCGGGCGACTCGGACATCGCGGGGCTGTAGTAGCCGTTGACGTAGATCTGTCCGGCCTCGAGCCGGCCGGCGACGCGGAGCGCACGCTGGATGTCGCCCGTCCAGACCGCCCCGGCGAGGCCGTATTCGACGCCGTTCGCGATCGCGAGTGCCTCGGCCTCGTCGCGGAAGCGAATGACCGCGAGCACGGGGCCGAAGATCTCCTCCTGCGCGATGCGCATCTCGGGTCGCACGTCCGCGAAGATCGTGGGCCGCAGGAAGGATCCGCGCGCGAGAGCGGGCTCGCTCGGGACGTCGCCGCCGTACACGAGGCGCGCCCCCTCGGCGACGCCCAGGCGAACGTACTCGAGCACGCGGTCGCGCTGCTTGCGAGAGACCAGCGGACCGAGCTGCGTGGCCTCGTCGATGGGATCGCCCATCGTCAGCGCCTGCGCGTGCCGCACGACCCGGTCGAGCATCTGATCGTGGATGCTCTCGTGCACCAGCAGGCGCGATCCGGATACGCACACCTGACCCGCGTTGCTGAACGCCGCGATCGACGCCCACATCGCCGCGGCGTCCACGTCCGCATCGCCGAACACGATGTTCGGGTTCTTCCCGCCGAGCTCTAGCGCGACACGCTTGAGGTCGGCGGAGGCGAGCTCCATGACGTGACGACCGGTGTCGACGCTGCCGGTGAGCGAGATCATGTCCACGCCAGGATGACGGAAGAGCGCGTCGCCCACCGTGTCACCCGACCCGCAGACGACGTTCACGACGCCGTCGGGAAAGCCCGCCTCGGCGAAGAGCTCACCCATCGCGAGCACGCTGAGGGTCGCCTCCGCGGACGGCTTGAGGACGACGGTGTTGCCGGTGCACAGGATGGCGGCGAGCTTCTGGCTCGCCGAGACCGCGGGACCGTTCCACGGGATCGCCTCCGCCACCACTCCGACCGGCTCGTGCATGCGGTAGTTGAAGTGCGTGCCGGCCGCGACGCGCACGACCTCTTCGGCCTGGTCGCGTGCCTTTCCGGCGAAGTAATCCCACGCGAAGATGCCCTGCTGGAGATGAGCATGGCCGCCGGCGATGGGCTTGCCCATCTCCATGGCCTCGAGGTAGGCGAGCCGGTCGCGCTCGCGCTCGAAGAGGCGGGCCATCCGCCCGAGCACTTCCGCACGCTGGTTCGGTGACATGCGCGGCCATGGACCGTCGTCGAAGGCGGCGCGTGCGGCCCCGACCGCGGCCTCGATGTCCGCCGGGGACGCCTCCGCGATCGTCGTGAGGGTTTCGCCCGTGTAGGGACTGATCGTCGCGAAGGAACGGTCGCTTTGGGATGGGCACCAGCGTCCGTCGATGAGCATCGGGAGCGGGCCCGGGCGCACCCAGGACGGATCGATCCGCACCATCAGATGGATCCCTGGTAGAGCGCCGGGTCCGTCGTCACCGGTGGCGGTGTGCGGAACGGGAAGCGCTCGGCCAGCTCGGGCGCGGGCTCGATCCCGATCCCGGGACCCTCCGGCGGCCGCAGCGCGCCGTGCTCGATGCGGTCCGGCGCGACCTGCTCGCCGCCGACGAAGCTCGCGCACAGCTGATCCATCCGTCCGCTGTATTCGAGCACGCCGAGCGTCGGTGCGCCCGACGCCGCGTGCAGGTTCGCGGCGAGCGCGATCGGCGTTCCCGCGGAGTGCGGACAGACGCGGATCCCTCGCGCGCCGGCGACCGCCGCGATGCGCCGCAGCTCCGACATCCCGCCGCAGATCGCCGCGTCCGGCTGCCACACGTCGGCCAGACGGTCCTCGGCGAGCTCGAGGAATCCGGCGACGCCGAACGCATGCTCCCCATATGCGATCGGCACCGGCGACGTCGCCACCAGGCGCGCCAGCCCGGCGCGATCGTCCCGCGGGCAGGGCTCCTCGAAGAAGCCGACCCCCAGCTCCGCGAGCCGCGGAGCGATGCGCGCCGCGGTCTTCGGTGAGAAGGCCTCGTTCCCGTCGATGAAGATGGGAACGTCGGCGCCCATGGCCGCCCGCAGGTCCGCCAGGGTCTCGAGCTCTCGCGCCCATGAGGCGCCCAGCCGCACCTTCGCGCCGCGGGTCCCGCGCGCGAGGAACGGCTCGAAGTGCCGCATGTGGGTCGCGGCGTCGCCCTGCGAGAGGAAGTTGCCGCTCGCGTAGACCGGGACGGCGGAGCCGTCGCCCCCGAGGAGCTCGTACGCCGGGCGGTCGGCCAGCTTCCCGGCGATGTCCCACAGCGCGATCTCGACCCCGCTGATCGCCTGCGCGGTGAGCCAGGTCGTTCCCTGGCGGCGTCGCAGCCAGGCCCACGCCCGACGCAGGATCGGATCGGGCCGGCGCGGATCGGCGCCGACGACGAAGCGCGCGATGGCCTCCGTCACGAGCGCGTCCGCGACGCGCGCGTACTCGCAGCCCCAGCCGTCGCTGATCTCACCGTATCCGGTGACGCCCGCGTCCGTCTCGGCCTTCACCAGGCAGTACGTGAGGAAGGTGGGACCGAGTGGATGTCCTGAGCCGCCGCGAGGCGGATCGAGCGGGACGGAGAGCGCGATCGTCGACAGGCGTGTGACGGCGGCCACGGCTAGCGGGCGCGGACGGCGCGTGAGGCCATGGTCAGCCTCGCTCGGATTCGTGCCAGTAGAGGACGCGCCCCTGGATCAGCGTCACGAGCTCGGTCAGCACGATCCCCATCACGGTGAGGACGATGACCCCGCTGAACACCTCGGGCGTCCGGAGGGTGATCGCGGTCTGCTCGATGGTGTGCCCGAGGCCGTCGCGTGCGCCGACGAGCTCGCCCACGATGGCGCCGATGAGCGCGAGGCTGACGCAGAGACGGAGCGCGACGAAGAAGTAGGGGAGCGTGTTCGGGACCCTGAGATGCCAGAAGACCTCGCGCCTCGACGCGTGCACGCTGCGGAAGAACTCGAGCGACGTCGGCTCGACCGAGCGCATCCCCGTGATGCTGTTCACGAGCATGGGGTAGAACGTCGCGAGCGCCGCGACGATCGCCTTTGGCATGATCGTGAAGCCGAACCAGATGATGAAGATCGGCGCGATGGCGATGAACGGCGTCGAGCGGATGGTCACGACGATCGGGTAGATCGCTTCCTCCGCGAACCGGGAATGCGCCATGAGGATCCCGAGCGCCAGCCCCACGACGGTGCCGATCGCCAGTCCGAGCATCGCCTCCTCCAGCGTCACCGTCGCGTCGTAGAGGAGCCCAGTCGGCACCTCGCCCACGTGGAGCGGCGGCTGGAATCCCGTGCCGAGCAGCTGGACGAGCGTCCCCGCGACCGCGGAGGGCGCCGGCAGGAGATACACGGGCAGGCTCAGCGCGCGGACGATCCCCTCCCAGAGCACGAGCGCGATCCCGAGCGCGACCAACGGCGGTGCCGCGTCGGCGGCGGCCTGGCGCGCGCGCGCGAGCGGGGAGGATGAGCGGCGCAGAGATGTGATCGCGCCTGTCGCCGCCATCGCTAGGCACGACTTCCGAGACGCGACACTAGCGAAGTCCCTCGCTGACGCTCGGGACCTCAAACCGTCCAGTGAGGTCCGCCCTGAATGAGAGAGGTCGGCCGCGATACCCTTCCGCGCTGATCAGAGCAACGGAGGGACCGCGATGCCGACCGCGAACACCATACTCGACGGGCACACCACGCTCCAGCTGCGCAGCCTCGACCGCCTGTACCTCAACGCATACGTCCCCCAGCTCCAGCGGCCGCCACTGGTCGCTCGCTTCCTCGAGCGCGAGGCCACGCCCATCGCCTCGCCGGCGCTCTTCGAGCGGCGCAGCAAACGGTTCGTCCAGGAGCTGCGGGCGTACGCCGCGGCCCACGGCGCGCCGTGGATGACGCTCAAGCGCGGGGAGCGCAAGGAGGAGCAGTGGCGGCCGCTCTGCCTGGCGGCCGAGGCTGCGGGGCGCACGGGCCTGGTCGCCGTGGGCGTCATCCAGGAGCGCGTCCGGGCCTGGCGCGCGGCCAAGAGCGTGCGGCCGGGCGGCGCCGTCCACTTCGACTTCACGCGCGGGTCCGTCTTCGTCAACCAGCATTACCTGTACATCGCCGACCCCGAGTGGGGTCCGGCGTTCATCAAGATCTCGGGCTACGCGCCCTGGGGCGGCCGGGTCTATCTGAACGGTCACGAGTGGCTCAAGCGCCAGCTGGCCGAGCGCGGCATCGCCTTCCGGCCGCTCGACAACGGCCTCCTCTCCTGCGACGACCCCGCGGTCGCGCAGGCGGCGGCCGACGGACTCGGCCCGGCGCAGGTGCGGGCCTTCTTCGCGCGCCACATGGCCGAGCTGCCCAGCCCGCTCACGCCGGAGGACCGCGCCGCGGGGTACGACTACGCGCTCTCGATGCTCCAGGTCGAGATCAGCGACACCCGCGTGTTCGACCGCCCGATCCGTGGACGGCAGTACTTCGAGGCGCTCATCAGCGAACAGCTGGCGCTCTCCCGGCCGGAGAGCCTGTCGCTGCTGGTCGACCGCCGCATCACGAGAGCCACGCCGGGCGACTTCCGCACCGAGGTGGTGACGCCGTTCACCCTGCCGACGCTGCGCTTCCGCTACAAGCGCACCGAGATCAAGCAATATCTCAAGGCGGGCCGGGCCCTCCGGACCGAGACGACCTTCAACGACAGCTACGACTTCGCGATCGGCCGCGCCATCGCCAACCTCACGACGCTGCGCGAGCGCGGCGACGCCATCAATGCCCGGCTGCTCGCGGTCGAGCGCGGCACCGAGGAGGCGCGCCTTGGGGGTCCGGAGCTTCGCGACCTGGTGCTCCCGGCGCGGAAAGACGGCCGCCCGATCGCCGCCCTGCGCTTCGGCGATCCGCGGGTCATGGCGCTCCATGCGGCGCTGGTGGCGATCGCCCACCAGGCCGCGGGCTTCTCCAACGCCCAGCTCCGGCGCATCGTCGCCGCGCTCCTCAGCCTGCCGCTCGAGGAGTACTCGCGGGCGCGCATGACCTACGACCTCGGGCGTCTCGTCGGCCACGGCCTGGTCGAGCGCCTCCCCCGCAGCCACCGCTACCGGCTCACCGACGCCGGGCTGCGCCAGTGCGCCTTCCTGACCAAGCTCGCCGACCGCGTGCTCGATCCGGGAATCGCGCGCTGCACCGCGCCGCCACCCGACGCGGCGGAAGCCTGGCAGCACTTCGATCTCGCGCTGCGTGAGATCGTCGAACACGCTGGCATCGCTGCTTGAGCGCAGACTTCGCTGGAATGGTCACATCGGACCGAAGGGAGCATGGCTAGAGGCCGGCTCGGGCGACGAGGCCGGGAAGCGCCTCGCCGGCGCGAGCCCGCACTTCCGCGGGATCCAACATCAGCGGCCTACCGTTGCGCACGAGGACGCGGCCGTCGACGATCACGTCGCGCACCGCGCGCGAGCCGCCCCCGAACACGACGCGGGTCGCCGGATCCCCACCGGGACCGGCGAGCCGCTCGGCGTCCACGATCACGACGTCCGCCTTCTTCCCGACCACGAGGGTGCCGATCTCGCGCTCGAGGCCGAGCGCGAGTGCGCCGTCGCGCGTGCCCATGGCGAGCGCGTCCAGCGCGCCGACCGTCCCCGGGCCGTGCAGCGCCGCCGCGAGCAGCGCGGCGAGCCGCAGCTCCTCGAAGGCGTCGAGCCGGTTGTTGCACGCCGCTCCATCGGCGCCGATCCCCACTGTGATCCCGCGCTCGCGCAGGGCGCGCACGTCGGCGATCCCGCTCCCGAGCTTGAGGTTCGATGACGGGCAGTGGCTGATCCGCGCGCCGCGCGCGCGAAGGATCGCGAGCTCCGCGTCGTCGAGATGCACGCCGTGCGCGAGCACGCTCCGTTCGTTGACGAGCCCGACGTCGTCGAGGTATTCGACGGGTGCTCGGCCGGTCGCGCGCTCGATGAGCGCGCGCTCCTCGCGGTTCTCGTTCGTGTGGGTGTGGATGAGCAGCCCGCGCGCGCGGGTCCGCTCCGCGACGGCCTCGAGCAGCTCACGCGTGCAGGAGAGCGCGAAGCGCGGTGCGTAGGCGTAGCCGACGCGTCCGGCCGCGGCACCGTGCCAGCGCGCCGCGAGCGCCTCGCTCGCAGCCAGCGAATCCCGCGTCGCCTCGCGAAGGCCCAGCGGGACGCCGTCGCCCGCGTCCATCATCGACTGGCCCGAGCGGGCGCGGATCCCGGATCCGGCGAGCTCCTCGAAGACGACGTCGCCGCCGTGTGTCGTACCCATGTCGAGGATCGTCGTCGTGCCGGTGGTGATGAGGTCGAGCAGGCCGAGCCGGACGCTCGCGCGGAGCGACGAGTCGTCGTGCGCGGCCTCAAGGGGCCAGACGCGCTCGCGCAGCCACTCGAGCAGCGCGCGGTCCTCCGCCAGACCGCGGAAGATCGTCTGTACGAGATGCACGTGGGTCTGGACGAGGCCCGGGAGCACGTAGCATCCGGACGCGTCGATCGTCTCGCCGCCGGCGCGCTCGACGATGCGATCGCCCTCGATCTCGAGGTCGCGGACGCTCGGTGCGTCGCCGGGACTCATCGAGAGCACGGTCCCTGCGGTGATCCTCATCCGGGCCCTCGCCCCGTCCGACCGCTCACGCCGCCGATGCCGGAACGAAGCGGCCGTGGCCCGGCCCGGCCGGGAAGTCACCGTCGAGATACACCGTCGTGCCGCGGACGAGCGTCCGGACGACCGCGCCCGTGAACGTCCGCCCGGCGTAGGGCGTGAGCCCGCAGCGGGTCTGCACCGCCGCCGGCTCGAGCGTCCACTCGCGCTCGGGATCGACGAGGACGATGTCCGCGTCCGAGCCGGCGGCGATCGCGCCCTTCCGCGGCCACAGCCCGAACCGCTGGGCGGGCTTCGTCGAGAGGCGCCACGCGGCGAAGCCCGCGATGCGGCGCACGTCGAGCGCGGCGCGGCCGCGCCGCAGGGCTTCGCTGAGCAGCGCCGGGAGCAGGGACTGCACGCCCACGACGCCGCCCCACGCGGCGAAGATGTCGTCGCGCCCTCGCACCTTGTCCGCCGCCGGACAGGGCGAGTGGTCCGACGCGACGAGATCGATCCGACCTTCCGAGAGCGCCCGCCAGAGCGCCTCCCGGTTCTCCGCGTCGCGGATCGGCGGCGCGCATTTCAGGAGCGGGCCGAGCCGCGCGATGTCGCGATCGTCGAAAAGGAGGTAGTGCGGACACGTCTCGACGCTGACGTCCAGACCGGCATTGCGCGCGGCACCGATCGCGCCGAGGGCGCCCGCCGCCGACAGGTGCACCACGTGCAATCGGCTGCGCGCCTCGCGTGCGGCCGCGCAGGCACGGGCGACCGAGCGGATCTCGGCGAGCGCGGGACGTGAGAGCGCCCACGTGCCGGCGTCGGTCCGCCCGCTGGCGCGGACCCGATCGGTCGCTTCCCGGAGGAGCGCGGCATCCTCGGCGTGCACCGCGACGAGGAGGCCGGCCGCGGTCGCCGCGCGCAGCGCGGGGACCAGGGCGTCGTCGGGCAGCATCGGGAACTCGGGCACGCCGCTGTCGCACAGGAACGCCTTCGCCCCGACGGCACCGCGCGCGGCCAGGTCGCGGAGCGGCGCTGGATCGGCGTCGACGAGCCCGCCCCAGAGCGCGAAGTCGACGAGCGAGCCCCGTTCGCCCGCGGCGCGCTTCGCGTCGAAGGCCGCGCCCGTGGTCACGGGCGGCAGCGAGTTGAGGGGCATGTCCAGCACCGTCGTCACCCCGCCGGCCGCCGCGCCGCGGCTACCGCGCTCCCACCCTTCCCATTCGGCGCGGCCCGGGTCGTTGAAGTGGACGTGCGCGTCGACGACGCCCGGCAGCGCGAGCAGGCCGTCCGCAGCGATCTGCTCCGCCGCCGCGGCCGCGCCCGGCTCGACGAGCGCCATGACGCGACCGTCGCGGATGAGGACGTCACGCGCGTACGCGCCGTTCGAGACGACGATGGCCCCGCGGATGACGAGATCGGCGGTCGGCCTCACTCCGGTTCGATGACGAAGTCCTGCGCGCCTTCCCAGAGCGTGAGCCGCCCGACGTCGGCGAGGTGCTCGTTCCCCTCGACGACGGTCGCGAAATGATTGCCGGCGAGCTGGCCGACCTTGCTCGCGAACAGCGTCGAGCCGTACGGGAAGAGGATCTCGGTCTCCGAGATGCCGCCGGGATAGATGAGCATCATCCCGGGCGCGGGATGGCTGGTGTGGTTCTCGTAGTCGAGGCCATCCGGGCCGCCGAGCTTCGTGTCGCCGAGCGGCACCCAGGTCGACTCGCCGCTCCATCGGCAATGCACGAGCTTCGAGCGGAACGGCAGCATCGACCGGATCGCCTCACACGTCTTCGGCGCGCGCTCCTCCTCGAGGCGCGCGCGGAACGTGTACGGTCCGGCCGCGATCCTCAGCATGCCCACGAGCGGCGCAAGGATAGGGCTAGCATCCGGCGACGTGACCGCCGCGTCGCTCTCGACGCATGTCCTCGACACCTCTCGCGGTCAGCCCGTGCGCGGCATCCGGATCTCGCTCTATCGGGGCGAGCTCCTCGTCGCGCGCGGCGACACTGACGGCGACGGACGCGTCCGCGAGCTCGGACGCGATCTGGCCGCGGGGTCGTACCGGCTCGTCTTCGAGATCGCGGGTCCCCTCTTCGAGACGGTCTCGCTCGACCTCAAGATCGAGGGCGGTCACTATCACGTCCCGCTCCTCGTCGCTCCGTTCGGCTGTGTCGTCTACCGCGGTAGCTGAGGCGTTCGAGCGAGCGCCCCTGCTCGTCGAGCGCCTCGCCGGGGACGGCGGCGGTCGCGTCGAGCCAGGCGATCGGGTCGATGCAGAGAAGGTCGTCGCGCGAGCCCGGTCGATCCTGGCCGCGATGGGCGACGATGAGCGCATCGCGGTGCTGAACGCGCATCCGCGGGTCGGTGAGGCCGCCGGACTGTCGGCCCGATCCGCGGCCGAGCAGCGGGCCGGCGACGCCACCGACGCGGGCACGCTCGCGGAGCTCAAGGCGCTGAACGAGGCCTACGAGCGGAAGTTCGGCTTCCGGTTCGTCGTGTTCGTGCGAGGCCGGAGCCGGGCGGAGATCGTCCCGGTGCTGAAGCAGCGCCTCGAGCGTCGTCGCGAGGACGAGCTCGCGACCGGGATCGAGGAGTTCCTCGCCATCGCCCGTGACCGGTTGGCGCGCGCGTGATGGAGCGCGAGATCGAGTACGGGAAGGCCGAGGTGAGCGTGTACCGCACGTACGCGGAGCCGCTCGCGGTCACGCCGATCCCGGAGTCGAGCTTCACCGGCCGCGACAACGCGCTGCTCGCGGCGCTGGTCGACGTGCGCGTCCTTGGCGAGGGCTTCCTTGCCGCGTACACCGAAGGTGACAACACGAACGTCGTCGCGACGGACACGATGAAGAACTTCGTGTACGCGATGACGCTCGAATACGCGGGAGCGACCATCGAGGGCCTGGCCGCGTTCCTCGCGCGGCGCTTCCTGATCACGTATCCACAGATGGAGACGCTCGAGATCACCGTCCGCGAGCAGTCCTTCCTCCGCGCCGGGACGGCGCTCTTCGATCGCTCGCGAGACGACACCTCGATCGCCCGGGTGCGCGCGCGGCGGGAAGACGGCGAGCCCGTCGTCACGGAGGCGGAGAGCGGGCGGGAGGACGTCCGCCTCGTCAAGCTCACCGGGAGCTCGTTCGCGCGCTTCGCCCGCGACGACTACACGACGCTGCCGGAGACCGTCGATCGTCCGCTCTTCGTCCATCTCGACGTGCACTGGCGCTACGGGGATCTGGCCGCGGGGCTCGGCGCGGATCCGGAGGCCTACGTCCACGCCGACCAGATCCGCGATCTCGTCCGGCATACGTTCGATGACTTCAACAGCCGCTCGATCCAGCACCTGGTCGACGAGATGGGCCGGCGGATCCTCGCCCGGTTGACGCAGCTCGCCGAGGTGCGCTTCGCGGCGCAGAACCGGACCTGGGAAACCGCGGCGACCTCGCCCACGAACGAGCGCGTGAAGGTGTACACGGACCCGCACGCGACCTACGGGAAGATCGGCCTGGTCCTGCGGCGCTGACCGCGCTCAGGGCGCGGTGACGGTGATCGGTGGCACCTACCGGTCCTCGCTGCCGGGCTCGCCTTTGAATGGACCGACGATCCCGTCGGTGATCCAGCCGCCGTAGAAGCCGCCGGGCTGCGGCCGCGCCCGCTCGTCGCCGACGTAGCACGCGTCCATCGGCGCGCAGTAGAACGCGATGTGGTCGGCGATCGCCTCGTAGCCGGCCTTCGGATGGGGGTACGACCAGCCCACGTTCTCGGCGCTCCGGTCCCCGACCCGCAGCGAGTGGTACGAGGCGAGGCCCTTCCACTCGCAGACCGAGTGGCGATCGGTCTCGGTGAGCAGGTCCATGCGGACGTCCGCGGACGGGATGTAGTAGACGGGCGCGCCGAATGTCTCGAGGACCCGCTGCGCGCTCGTCGTGTCGGCGACGGTGACACCGTTGAAGACCACCCGAACACGATCGGCCACCGGCTCGACCCGCGGCGGACGCGGGTAGTCGCGAACGTACTCGGTCATGCGATGGGCTCGGGCGGCAGCGCCGTGCCGATGACCTCGCGGATCGAGCCGAGCCCGTTCGAGCGCACGTATGCCGCGAGCCCCTCGATCACGCGCAGCGGCGCGAGCGGGTCGGCGAACGTCGCGGTGCCCACCTGCACCGCGGATGCGCCTGCCATCAGGAACTCGAGCGCGTCGTCGGTATCGCCCACGCCGCCCGCGCCGATGACCGGGATCGAGACCGCCTGGGCGACCTGATAGGTGATGTGGACGGCGATCGGGCGGATCGCGGGCCCGGACAGACCCCCGCTGCCGGTGCCGAGGATCGGCCGCCGCCGCTTCACGTCGATGCGCATCCCGAGCACGGTATTGATCGCGGTGAGTCCGTCCGCCCCGGCCGCCTCGACCGCCCGCGCGACGGCGACGACGTCCGGTGCGTTCGGCGTCAGCTTCACGATGACCGGCAGATCCGTTTCCTGCTTGACCGCGGCGGTGACCTGCGCGGCGAGCCCCGGGTCGCAGCCGAACAGCATCCCGCCCCTGACGTTCGGGCACGACACGTTGAGCTCGTACGCGACGACACCGGGCGTCCCGGCCATCTCGCGCACGACGGCCACGTAGTCTTCGACGCTGTAGCCGGCGACGTTCACGATCACCGGAACGCCGAGCGACACCCACGCCTTCCCGTATTTCCTCGCCACCTCGGCGGCGCCCGGGTTCTCGAGGCCGATGGAGTTGAGGATCCCCGACGGCGTCTCGGCGATCCGGTACTGCGGGTTGCCCGGACGGGCGTGGACCGTCGTCCCCTTGTTCACGAACGCGCCGAGCCGAGAGACGTCGATGAGCTCGGCGTACTCGACGCCCTGACCGAAGGTGCCCGACGCGGTCAGGACGGGATTGCGCAGTCGCAGGCCGCGCGCGGCATCGACCGCGAGGTCGACGTCTTCCTCCGGCCGCGCCGCCGAGCGCACCGGCGTGATCGACGGAACGTCCGTGCCCAGCCGCACGCCCGCGAGCCGCTCGAACGGCGAGGGGGCGCGGGCCTCGATGTCCGGCTCGCCGGTCGCGGCCTCGAGGACGGAGGCGCCGTTCAGCTCGGCGAGCTCGGCGCTCTCATCCTCCTCCTCGCCGGCCGCGGCCTCCTCGAGCGACTCCTCGATCGCTCGGCTCACGTTGATCGGCCGCTCGACCCGCTTGCGCGGCCTACGCCAGGGCATGGACGCACGCCCGACCGATCATGAGACGAGGCCGACCGTCGCCGGCTCGCCCTCGCTGAAGCGCATCTCGCCGAGGCCGAAGACCGGGCCCTCACGGCAGACGCGCGCGTTCCCGCCAGCGGTGACGACGACGCACGCGCGGCACACGCCCATCGCGCAGCCCATGTGCTGCTCGACGGCGATCTGCGCGTCGAGGAGCACCTGCCGGCCGGGGAAGACCGCGCTCGCGCGCTCGGCCTCGTCGCGCATCGTCCCGAGCGCGGCGAGCATCGGCCACGGACCGCACGCGCAGAGCTGATCCGCCCAGCCGAGCAGCGGCCTGAGCGCGTCGGTGACCCGGCCGCGGATGCCGAAGGAGCCGTCGTCCGTCGTCGTGAGGTACTCGACGCCCGGCGGAAGGAACCGCGAGGGCCAGAGGTACTGGATCGACCGGCCGCCCATGACGAGGGTCACGTTCCGCCGCGCGGACTCGTGCTCGGCGATGACCCGCATGGGCGCGATCCCCGTGCCACCGGCGACGAGCAGCAGGTTCTTCGTGGCGCGATGGATCACGAAGGCGCTGCCGAGCGGCCCGAGCAGGTCGAGCGTGTCGCCCGGTCGGCGCATGGCGATGAACTCGCCACCCGCGCCGAGCGGCTTGACGAGGATCTCGATCTCGCCGGATCCGCGATCGATGCGGTTGAACGAGTACGGGCGGCGGAGGAGCGGGTCGAGGCGAGGACCCGGACGGACGTGCACGAACTGCCCCGCTCGCGCGTGGGCCGCGATCCCCGGGGCGGCGACGAGGAGGACGCTGCCCAGCTCCCCGATCTCCTCTCGCGCGAGGACGCGGCCGGACTCGAGGATCACGTCGCGACACCGACCGCGAACGTGTAGCCGTCCGGGTCGGCGACGATGACATCGCGCCAGCCGAATCTTCGGTCGCCGGCCGCGAGCAGCACCGTGGCCCCGCTCGCGCGCGCCCGCTGCTCCACCGCGTCCGGGTCGATCCCGAGGATGCGGAGCTCGGCGCCGAGCCCGCGCCGGACGCCCGAGGTGAGCTCCGGGTACCACGGCATCGCGTCGTAGGTGTGGTCGGCGTGGAGCTGGAGGTGCATGCCGTCGCGCTCGAGCGCGGCGAAGTCGACGTCCGCGTAGTGGACCGCGAAGCCGAGCACGTCGCGGTAGAAGGGGACGCTGCGCGCGACGTCGCGCACGAGGAGGTTCGCGGTCAGGCCGCCGAGCGTGCGGCCGTAGGCGTCCGCGGGCATCCAGGGATCGCCTTTCCGCTTCTTCACGCGGTCGCCTCGGCCGGCGCGGCGCGGTACTCCGCCAGCGGCGCCACGCTGTACTGGACCGCGCTCGCCCGGAGGGCGGTGACGACGGCGAGCGCCGTGTCGAGCGAGGTGAGGCAGGGCACGCGCGCCTCGACCGCGGCGCGGCGGATGAGGAAACCGTCGCGATCCACGGTCTTCCCGAGCGTCGGGGTGTTCACGACCGCCGCGCAATGGCCGGAGCGGATGAGGTCGAGGATCGTCGCGTCGCCGTCGCCCAGTTTCGGCACCTCGCGCACGGCGATACCGAGCGAGCGGACGAGCGCGGCCGTCCCGCTCGTCGCCACGATGTCGTACCCGAGCCAATGGAAGCCCTCGATGATCGGCACGACCTCGGGCTTGTCCTTGTCGGCGACCGTGATGAGCACGCTGCCGCTCGACACGGGCGCGAGCCCCGCCGCGACGAGGGACTTCCAGAGCGCCGGCGCGAAGGAGCGGTCGATGCCGATGACTTCGCCGGTGCTCTTCATCTCGGGGCCGAGATACGTGTCGACATCGAGGAGCTTCGCCATCGAGAAGACGGGCGCCTTCAGCGCGACGAGGTCACCGACCGGCCAGAGCCCATCGGTCCGGGCGAAGCCCTCGCCGGCGAGCGTACCTCCGGCGGCGATCGCGACCGCGAGCCGGACGAGAGGCACGCCCGTGACCTTCGTGAGGAACGGGACGGTCCGGCTCGCGCGCGGGTTCACCTCCAACACCCAGACGCTTGGCGTGCTTTCTTCCGTTCGGCCGGGCCCGGCTTCGCCGGCTCCGGCCGGGCCCCATTCAAGGGCGAACTGGATGTTGAGGAGCCCCTTCACCGGGAGGGCCTCGGCGATCCGCCGGGTGAGCGCGACGATCTCGTCGCGTTCGGCCGGGGTGAGGCTGGGCGCCGGATACACGGCGAACGAGTCGCCGGAGTGGACGCCGGCACGCTCGATGTGCTCCATGATCCCGGCGACGAGCGTGTCGCGTCCGTCGCTCACCGCGTCGACCTCGACCTCGCGCCCGCGCAGGTACTTGTCGACGAGCACGCGGCCGATTCCGGCCTCGAGCGCCGAGCCGAAGTAGCGCTCCAGGTCGTCCGGACCGTACGCGATCTCCATACCGCGCCCACCGAGCACGTACGACGGCCGAACGAGCACCGGGTAGCCGACGCGGTCCGCGATCTCGCGCGCCTCCGCGAGCGACTCGGCGGTGCCGCCGGGCGGCTGCGGGATGCCGAGGGCGGTCGCGAATTCGTGGAAGCGACGGCGATCCTCGGCCAGCCCGATGGCATCCGCGCTCGTGCCGGCGATCCGCCCGCCGATGCCCTCGATGCGCTCGGCGAGGTTCAGCGCCGTCTGCCCGCCGAACTGCACGAGGACCGGAAGCGCTGACCCGATCGCGGCGGCGGGTCCGTCCCGGCCGGTCCCGCCGGCCGGGCTCTCGTTCGCCAGGATCGCGCTCACCGATTCCTCATCGAGCGGCTCGAAGTAGAGGCGCGCCGAGGCGTCGAAGTCGGTCGAGACCGTCTCCGGGTTGCTGTTCACCATGATCGGCGCGATCCCGATACCGGTGAGCGCCGCGGCGCTCTGCACGCAGCAGCAATCGAACTCGATCCCCTGGCCGATGCGGATCGGCCCCGAGCCGAGGATGAGGGCCTTGGAGCCTGGGAGCGGCAGCGCCTCGTTCTCCTGCTCGTAGGTGGAGTAGAAGTAGGGCGTCACCGCCTCGAACTCGGCCGCGCAGGTGTCGACCATCTTGAAGACCGGGGTGATGCCCCACTGCAGCCGGAGGCGGCGCACGTCGCCCGGGAGCATGCCCGCCAGCGTCGCGATGTCCGCGTCGGCGAAGCCCATGCGTTTCGCGCGACGCACAAGCGTCGGGGTCGGGGTCTTTCCCTGCAGCTCGTCCTCGGCGAAACGCACGACGCGCTGGAGCTTTCGCAGGAACCAGCGGTCCACGCCGGTCGCGGCATGCACCGCCTCCACCGTCGCGCCGCGGCGCAGGGCCGCGAACAGCCGCCAGATCCGATCGTCGGTCGGCGCTCCGGCCAGGAACCGTCGGGTGAACGTGTCCGGATCGGCGACGTCGACCCAGGCCGGCGCTTCCCAGAGCAACCCCTGGCCCTTGACCTCGAGCGAGCGCAGCGCCTTGAGCAGCGCCGCCTCGAACGTGCGGTCGATCGCCATGACCTCGCCGGTCGCCTTCATCTGCGTCCCGAGCCGGCGATCGGCGCCGGCGAACTTGTCGAACGGCCAGCGCGGGATCTTCACGACGACGTAGTCGAGCGTCGGCTCGAACGCCGCGGTGGTGCGCTTCGTGACCGCGTTCGGGATCTCCCAGAGCCGCTTCCCGATGGCGATCTTCGCGGCGACACGCGCGATCGGATAGCCAGTGGCCTTCGACGCGAGCGCGGACGAGCGCGACACGCGCGGGTTCACCTCGATGACGTAGTAGGGCACGCGGGCCTCGGGATCGTCCGCCGGCCCGCGCTCGGGATGGAGCGCGAACTGGATGTTGCAGCCGCCCTCGATGCCGAGCGCCCGGATGATCCGGAGCGCGGCGCTGCGGAGCGCCTGGTACTCCTTGTCGGAGATCGTCTGCGACGGCGCGACGACGATCGAATCGCCCGTGTGGACGCCCATCGGGTCGAGGTTCTCCATATTGCAAACGGTGATGCACGTGTCGGCGCCGTCGCGCATCACCTCCCACTCGAGCTCCTTCCAGCCGAGCAGGCTGCGCTCGACGAGGATCTGCCCGATCGGCGACGCCGCGATCCCGCGGGCGGCCCGATCGCGCAGCTCATCGGCGTCGCCCGCGAAGCCGCCGCCCGTCCCGCCGAGCGTGTACGCCGGCCGGATCACGACCGGGTAGCCGATCGATCCGGCGAAGCCGAGCGCTTCGCCGACGGTGCGCGCGGTCGTCGATTCGGGCACCGGTTCGCCGATGTCGATGAGCAGCTGCTTGAACGCCTCGCGGTCCTCCGCCTTCCGGATCGCCTCGAGCGGAGTGCCGAGGAGCCGCACGTCGTAGCGTTCGAGCACGCCCGCGTCGGCGAGCGCGACCGCGAGGTTGAGCCCGGTCTGGCCACCGAGCGTCGGGAGGAGGCCATCGGGTCGCTCCTTCGCGATGATCCGTTCGAGGACCTCGACCGTGAGCGGCTCGAGGTACGTGACATCCGCGACGCCCGGGTCGGTCATGATCGTCGCGGGATTCGAGTTCACGAGCACGGTCTCGATGCCCTCTTCGCGCAGCGCGCGGCACGCTTGCGTGCCGGCGTAATCGAATTCCGCGGCCTGGCCGATGAGGATCGGCCCCGAGCCGATGATGAGCACCTTCATCGCGTCACGACCGACGAGCGACGGCGGCGCGGACGTCCTCCATGAACCGATCGAATACCGGCTCGTTGTCCCGCGGGCCCGGCGCGCCCTCGGGGTGGTACTGGTAGGTGCGGATCGGGAGGGTGCGATGGACGAGGCCCTCGACCGAGCCGTCGTTCAGGTTGCGCGCGCTCACGCCGAAGCCGCTCTCCGGCGGGATCGACGACTCGTCGACCTGGAACTCGTGGTTCTGGCTCGTGATGACGACGCGGCCGGTGCGCGTGTCCTGCACCGGATGGTTGCTGCCGTGATGACCGAACGGCAGGCGGGAGGTCGTCGCCCCGATCGCACGCGCGACGAGCTGATGCCCGAGGCAGATCCCGAGGATCGGCACCGGACGCGCCGTTCCGCGGGATGCGGCCATGTCGAGCAGGATCCGGACGCTCGACACGAGCTGCGGGATAGCGGCCGGGTCGCCCGGCCCGTTCGTGATGAGGATCCCATCCGGCGACCACTCGAGCACCTCGCGGACGGGGACCGCCACCGGGAATACGCGGACGGTGGCGCCACGCTGCACCAGGCTGCGGACCTGATTCTCCTTCACGCCCGTGTCGATGAGCGCCACCTTCGGGCCGTTGCCGACCTGGCGCGGCGCGCCGCTCGACTCCTGCACGAGCGGTCGCTGCGCGAGCGGCGGCGTCGCGCGCGCCTTCGCCACGGCCTCGTTCGCGATGTCGGGATCGAGCGCGCGATGCGGCGCGACCTGCACGAGCGCTCCGCGCAGAGTGCCCGATGCGCGGAGCCGCCGGGCGAGCGCGCGCGTATCGACTCCGGCGATCCCCGGGACCCCGTTGGCCCGCAGGTACGCGTCGAGATCGTCGGTGCCGGTCCGGCACGTGGCGTTCAGCTCGCGTACGACGAGCGCCTCCGCCCAGGGCCGTCGCGACTCGGCCGCGCGGGCGAAGACGCCGTAGTTGCCGATCAGCGGATACGTCATGACGACGATCTGCCCGTTGTACGAGGCGTCCGAGACGACCTCCTGGTAGCCGGTCATCGCGGTGTTGAACACGACCTCGCCTGACGCTCGGGTCGCGTCGCCGAACGCCTCGCCCCACCATGTCGAGCCGTCCTCGAGCCCGAGCACGGCGGCCCTGCTCATCGGTGCATAACTATACAGTTCTGATGCATAAAGATGCAATTGCCGCTCGGCCCAGGCCGCGCGGTGAGCACGGCCCTTCGCGCGGTGTGGGCGTCGCGCGACGACGACCCTGGGCACCTACGCGACCGCCAGTTCCAGCCGGACGGATCCATCGACGACGACCGTGACGACGCGGCCGGTCAGCCTCCGTCCGAGGAGCGGCGTGTTCTTCCCGAGCGAGCGCAGCGACGCGGCATCGCAGGTCCAGGAGGCGGCCGGATCGATGACCACGAGGTCACGCTCGGGGAGGGCGATGCCGAGGACACCCGCGGGCCCGGCGGTCAGCGCCTCGATGACGCGCTCGAGCGAGCCCCACCCCGCGGCGACGCCGGCGAGCAGGAGCGGCACCGCCGTCTCGAAGCCGGAGATGCCGAAGGCCGCAGCCTCGTACTCGACGTCCTTCCGGATCGACGCATGCGGCGCGTGGTCGGTCGCGATCGCGTCGATGGTGCCGTCCATCAGCCCGACCCAACAGGCCCGCACGTCGGCCGCGGGGCGGAGCGGCGGATTGACCTTCGTCGCGCTGTCGTAGGGCGTCGCACGGGGCTCGTCCTCGGGGTCCGCCCACGCGTACGCACGGCTGCCCGCGACCCATGCGTCGGTGAGCGCGAGATGGTGCGGGGTCACCTCGGCCGTGACGGACGCGCCCTCGGCCTTCGCCCGCCGCACGAGCTCCACGGCGCCCGCGGTGGAGACGTGCGCGAGATGCAGGCGCGCGCCGGCGAGCTTCGCGATGGCGATGTCGCGCGCGATCGCGGCCTCCTCGGCCGCGGCGGGCATCCCGGCGAGGCCGAGGCGCGCCGAGACGACGCCTTCGTGCATCACGCCGCCGCCGCTCAGCGCAAGGTCCTGGGGATGCTCGAACACCGGGCGACCGGTCCCTCGCGCGTACTCGAGCGCGCTGCGGAAGAGGCCCGGATCGTCGACCGGCGCGCCGTCGTCCGAGAAGGCGACCGCGCCGGCCCGCGCGAGCTCCATGAGGTCCGCGAGCTCGGCGCCGCGCCGGCCGCGGGTGATCGCGCCGATCGGGAGCACGCGAGCGCCCTTCGCGGCATCGGCCCGGGCGATGAGCTCGGCGACGAGCCCGGCGTTGTCGATCGCCGGCTCGGTGTTCGGCATCGCGCACACGGTCGTGAACCCTCCGGCGAGCGCGGCGCCCGCGCCCGTCGCGATCGTCTCCGACTCCTCGAAGCCGGGCTCGCGGAGATGCGCGTGCAGGTCGATGAAGCCCGGCGCCACGATGAGCCCGCGCCGCGCGGCTTCCTGACGGACGTCGTCGATGTCCTTCACGACTCGCTCCTTCCCCCTTCCGGCCTGGCGGCGAGCAGGTAGAGGAGCGCCATGCGCACGCCGACGCCGTTCGTGACCTGGCGCTCGATGAGCGAGCGTGGCCCGTGCGCCACGCTCGCGGCGATCTCGACGCCTTCGTTCATCGGGCCGGGATGCAGGACCGGCGCCTCCGGCCGCATGCGCGCGACTCGCTCATCGTTGAGTCCCCAGACCTGGGCGTACTCGCGCAGCGAAGGCAGGAGACCGGCGTGCTGCCGCTCCTTCTGCAGCCGCAAAGCGATCACCGCATGCGCTCCGTCGAGGGCGCGATCGAGATCCGGCTCGTAGCTCGTGCGGGCAGGGCTCATCCCGCAGCGCCACGCCGAGGGCACGAGCGTAGGCGGACCGGAGAGGGTCACCGTCGCCCCGAGCGGGACCAGCGTGTCGATATCGGAGCGGGCGACGCGGCTGTGGGTGATGTCGCCGACGATGACGATCCGCTTGCCCTCGAGATCTCCCAGCGCGTCGCGGAGGGTGTACGCGTCGAGGAGGCCCTGGGTCGGGTGCGCGTGCGCGCCGTCGCCGGCGTTGATGACCGCGGCGTCGGTGCGCTCCGCGACGAAGTAGGGCGCGCCCGAAGCGCTGTGCCGCATCACTACGACGTCCCCGCCCAGGGCGGTCAGCGTGCGCACCGTGTCGAGGAGCGTCTCGCCCTTCTCGACGGACGAGCCGCTCACCGTGACGTTGACGACGTCCGCTGAAAGGGCCTTGGCGGCGAGCTCGAACGAGACGCGCGTGCGGGTCGAGGCCTCGGCGAAGAAGAGGATCACGGTGCGCCCGCGGAGCGCGGGGGTGCGTCGGATCGGGCGCTGCAGCACCTCGACCATCGCCCGCGTCGTCTCGAGCGTCTGCTCGATCTCGTCGCGCGACCAGTCGTCGGTCGCGAGGACGTGCCGCCGCTGCCAGGTCATACCCGCACCCCCTCCTTCGCGAGCTCGACCTCGTCGACCCCGCCGCTCTCGGCGAGGCGGACGCGCACGTCGTCGTGCGCACCGGTCGGTACGTTCTTGCCCACGAAGTCGGCCTTGATCGGAAGCTCGCGGTGGCCGCGATCGACGAGCACGGCGAGCCGGATCGCGCGCGGGCGCCCGTAATCGATGAGGGCGTCCATGGCCGCGCGGATCGTTCGGCCGGTGAAGAGGACATCGTCGACCAGCACGATGACCCGGTCGTCGACCGAGAACGGGAGGTCGGACTCGCGCACGATCGGCGCGTACCCGACGCGGGTCAGGTCGTCTCGGTAGAGGGTGATGTCCAGCGAGCCGACCGGCACGTCGACGCCCTCGTTCCGGCGGATCGCCTCGCGAAGGCGCAGGGCGAGGAGATCGCCGCGCGCGCGGATGCCGACGAGTGCGAGGACGGTGAGATCGCGATCGCGCTCGACGATCTCATGCGCGATGCGCGCGATCGCGCGGCGAACGTCATCGGGGCCGAGGATGATGGCCAGTCCGCACTCCCTTTCCGGCCTCACAGGACCGGTCGTTAAAGGTCACGCGTTACCGTCAGTATATGCGTCCGCTCGTCGCGATCGTCGGGGTCGCCATCTTCATCGCCGTCGCCGTGATGGCGAGCGCGGGCCGAGGCGCTCCGCCGCCGAAGCTCGCCGCGTCGCCGGACCCCGTCCCGAGCGACTGGCCGCAGGGTCAGCCGACCGAGCCGCCGCTCAGCGGACACGTCCGCCTCCTCTCGGGCTTCGTGCTGCCGCTCGAGGGGCTCGAGATACCCGAAGCGGAGCAGTACCTGCCGAATTCGCCACGGGAGTACCGCGCCGGATACCACGAGGGGATCGATTTCCCCGCCGCGCGCGGCACGCTCGTGCTGGCTGCGAAGGCCGGGGTCGTGGTCCGCATCGACCGCGAGTACGTCGAGTGGAGCGCCGAGGACCGCCAGGCCGCGTTCGATGAGGCGCAGGCGCAGGGTCACACGCCCGAAGCGATCCTCGATCGGATCCGCGGCCGCCAGGTCTGGATCGACCACGGGCAGGGGATCGTGACCCGCTACGCGCACCTGTCGAGCGTGGCGCCTCTCGTGGTCGGGACGACCGTCGCGGCGCGCGAGGTCATCGGCGCTGTCGGAAGCTCCGGCTACCCGGAGGGCGGGCCGCACCTCCACTTCGAGATCCGGGTCGGCGACGGCTTCTACGGCGACGGCCTGGCTGGTCCGCAGCTCCGCTACACGCTCAGCGCCGCGTTCCGATAGCGCTCCTAGCTCGCGGCGCCCGGCACCAGGAACACGAGCAGGAACGAGATCGCGTTGATCGTGCCGTGCGCGAGCGCGTTCGTCCAGAGGCTGTGGCGCCGCTCGTAAAGGACGGCGAGCCCGATGCCGAGCACGAATACCGGGAACCAGGCGCTCGCCTCGTGCGCGAGGGCGAACAGCGCGCTCGAGATGAGCGCCGCGTACGCGAACCGCAGCCGCTGCCGGAGGAGCGCGAACAGCACCCCGCGGAA
>WNGF01005076.1_pt1 | contig 23936 bp, 19 predicted proteins | sample 5400641 | NCBI WGS metagenome assembly WNGF01 (sample SAMN13153371, study PRJNA577476) | soil metagenome | isolation source: 80 cm soil or saprolite under grassland replicate 2 | place: USA:California | collected 2016-06-15 | reverse complement strand
TATCGCTGCGCGGGCCACACCTGTCTATCGGTAGGCCTTCCTGCGGAGGCGAGTATCACCGAAGAGCCCGGTGCGGGAAAACTGCACGCCGGGATCTGTGCGGGGGCTGTCGGGTAACTGGCAGTCCTACCGCGATCTCGGAGAGTTTCGCTTGCCTCAATAGTTATGAAAAGATGATAAGAGCATTTCAAACCAGATGGCCGACGCTCGGTTATGACCAATCAGCAAATCATAATCATTGGCTTCATGGGCACAGGGAAGACGACCGTTGCCTGGAGCCTTGCCCGCAAGCTCAACCGACGCGCGATCGATTTGGATAATCTGATCACTCAGCGAGAAAAGCGAAGCCCTCGAGAAATTATTGAGCAAGAGGGAGAACAAAGGTTTCGCAAGGTCGAAACGCAAACCTTGCGTGAAGTGCTGCTTGAAGCGACTGACTGTGTTATTGCCATCGGCGGCGGAGGCTGGACGATAGCAGAGAATCGCCAGCTGATCGCAGAGCACAAAGCATTGGCTGTCTGGTTGGACTCATCCTTTGATTTATGCTGGAAAAGAATTGAGGCCAGCCATGAAGCACGGCCGCTGGCACGATCGCGTGAGGTCGCGGAAGCACTCTACGTAGCGCGCCGTCCCGTTTACGAGTTGGCAGACGAGAGAATTCCCGTTTATGAAAACGAGAGCATTGAGGAGATAGCGCAGAAAGTGGCTAATGCACTTTTGGAGCGGAACGCGAACATCTCCGAAGGCAACGTGCGATAGCCTTGAAAAAAGCACCCGTCATTAATGGCCGGTGCGCGGATAAACCGGACTGATTCGCCTCCTAGAATTTGTACTTCAAGGCAAACTGCACCTGGCGTGACGATCCTGAGTCGCCGGTGGGAAAACGTGTGTTAGTAATTACGCCAAACGATGTGCTGCCGAGCTGCGCGACGCGACCGGGTTGACCAAAGTTGGCATGGTTAAAGAGATCAAAGAACTCCGCGCGGAATTCAATGAGTCGGTTCTCACCGATCTTCGTGCGCTTGATAACTGAGAAATCGGTGTTGTTAAACCTCGGACCAATCACGACGTTACGTCCGAGGTTGCCGAAATGGAAGATGCTCTTACCGCCAATAAAGGCGATGGGCAGCGTGGCCACAGAGCCTGCCGGACATGAACCGCCAGGTCGTGGATCGCACACCAGATTTGGGAACCATTGAACGCCAATCACACCCGGGGCAGCAGTTGGCGATATCGTGATCGCTCCCGCGGCGTCGGGACGCAAGGTGGCGAGGCCCGTCAAAGAATTAGCGTTCGCGGCTGGAATTGCTCCAATCGCTCCAGCGTTTCCGGCTAGCAGCGTCACCAGATTTCCGCTCTGTGATTGAGTGATAAACGAAAGCTGCCAACCACTCACCAGTTGCTTTCCATGGAATGGCAGTTCATAGAGTCCGTTTACCACAAATCGGTGCCGGGCATCGAAGTCTGACAGGCCACGATCCCCACGCAGGTTAAAGCTGTCTTGCAGGGTCACGCCTTGAGAACTTTGCGAATTGTAGTCAATTGACTTCGACCACGTGTACGAAGCGTTAAACTGAAACCCACGCGACAGCCGCTTAGTTGCCGTTGCCCAGAACGCATTGTAGTTTGACACCCCTGTTCCTTCGCGAAACGTGATGTTCAACAACGGCGTGTTCGGCTTTATTGGGCTGCTTGAGGACAGAGTTGGAAAAGGACGGGTCGCAACCAGCGCTGAATTCAGAAATGTCTGATTCAGGTTGCGCGTAAGTCGCAAGTGAGTTCCTTTTGATCCAAAGTATCCGACAGTGAGTGCCATCCCCGGTCTAACTTCACGCTGCACGTTCAAATTCCACGACTGAACGTAGGCATTGTTGAAGTCTGGATCTGAAGAACTGGGAGAGATGGTAGCGCCCGGCCGCGCTACATCTATTGCGTCGAACAGGTGCACCGTTGGTACAGTATTCGGCAGCGCAACCGCACTGGCGAACGGCGGATTCGAGGCATTACCGGTTACGAGATTTGTGACGGGCTGATCGGTAAGAATCGCATAGGCTCCGCGTACGGAAGTCTTGCCGTCTTTAAAAGGATCCCAGGCGAAGCCGAGGCGCGGCTGGAAATTTTTCCAGTTGGTGTGATACACGGGGGCGATCCCATTGTTTACCTGCACAAGGGAGTTAATCTCAGGAATATAGTCGACAAAACGGTTAAATCGTTCGGTCGGGGACATTAGCCAGTCCCAGCGCAAACCGAGCTCAAGTGTCAGATTCGACCGCATTTTGTAATTGTCCTGCACGAACAGGCCCAATGCCCCCTGAGCGATTGCGGTCGAAACATCACCCAGCGTGACGTTGAATCCGTTGGCGTTTCCCGCCAAAAAAGTTGCCGTACTAGCAAAATTGAACGAGCCGGTGTCCCTGTTGGTGTTGTTGTTGTAGAAGCGTCGCCATTCGCCGCCGAACTTCAGGGAATGGTTGCCGCGCAGATAGCTGAGAGTATCCGAGACCACAAAAGTCGTGTCGGAACGTCCCTGGGGGAAGCCAGCCGGTCCGCCCAGATTGATGCCGCCACCGCCAACGCTAATCTGCGGCAACCCAATCGGCTCAGTAACGCCATCGTGGATGTCGAAATTGAGTGGATTCAGCTTTGCGTTTGGGCTAAACGTGATATGGATGCGGTTGAAACCGAACCGCGCTTCATTAACGAGAGCGGAGCCAAACGTGTGCGTTTCATTTAATGTAAATATCTGCCGGTGTGACCGGCGAGTATCGCCAAAGTCCGGAACATTGTTGCCCTGCAATGTAGGCTCTCCGCGCTGGTCACGCTGAAACGCATAATAACCATGCAGCCTGTCGTTGATGCCAAGGTTGTGACTCACATCGCCTGTCCACTGATCTATGTTCACCGGTGCTGTCGCCGACCCGCTAAAACTGGAGGTGCCAACATTCGGCAATGGAATCAACGGCAGTAATTTGCTAACCACCGAATCGGTGACGGCCGCTCGTTGTGCGACCGTCGGAACTGTCACGCCGGAAATCGTTAGTCCCTGGCGCTGGCGCAATCCTTCGTAGCTGAAAAAGAAGAACGTCTTGTTTTTCCCCTTGTATGCTAAAGCTGAACCGCCTTCGCCGAAGTGCGGAAAAATAACTGGGCCCCCCAGATTAAAACCAAATTGGTTGCGCTTGAATGGGGCTGGATGGGCAGTGCGCTCAAAGAAGTTTCGCGAGTCGAGCGCGCTGTTGCGGAGAAACTCAAACAGCTCGCCGTGATAGTCGTTCGTGCCTGACCGTGTCGCAATATTTGCGATAGCTCCCGAGTTTCGACCGTATTCGGCGCTGAACGTGGAGTTGTCAACTTTGAACTCTTGCACGGTATTTATCGAGGGCTGGAAAGTGATCTGGTTTTGCACCATGTCGTTAAGGTTCACGCCGTTGATCATGAAATTCACAGTGTCTTCACGTCCGCCGGCGGTGTTTAGGCCAAATGATCCCTGACCTCTGAGCGGTGCGGTCAGGAACCCATTCTGAGGAGGGGTGACTGAGCCGGGGATTAGTAGGCCAAGGTCGACAAAGTGACGACCGTTAAGTGGTATCTCCTGCACTGTCCTCTGGTTGATAACCGTGCCGACTGAGGTTGTAGCTGATTCTATGACAGAAGTATCGGCAGTAACCGTCACCTGTTGATTGATGTCGCCGACTTTGAGCTGAAAGTCTTTAACGACCGGGCGGGCCACCTCGAGGTTGAGGCTATCAACTATTTGCGTGCCAAATCCCTGTGCGCGAACTTCAACGTGATAAGAGCCGGCCGGCAAAGCAGCCACTTGATAACTGCCCGATTCATCCGTATGAGTAGTTCTTTCAATAGCAGTCGCCTGGTTGCGCACCACTATAGTGGCGTTGGGAACGACTCCACCCTTTTCGTCAGTTACCGTGCCCTGCAAGGAAGAAGTGGATTGCGCCATTGTTCCTGACCCCTGAAGAAGAAACAAAGCTGCGATAAATAAAAAAAAGAACACGCGTAAGCCGCAACTTTCCTTTCGCATAACTGCCTCCTGTTTAGATTGAAGAGAGAGAAGACGGCTCGATCACAAGTCGGTACAAGCCGCTTCGTGTAGGTAATAGACCAGTCTGATCCTCGTCCCAATGATGGCCCTCCGGCTTGGGGTGGCGAAACTACTCTGACCTTTGGCAAACTGAGCATGCCTAACTGATCGGGGGATGAAAATCTTTGCAGCAAAAAAGATGCCGAACTGTTGGGACAGAAGCGATGCGTACTTCCGTGGAAATCAAGCCTTAGGTCCAACGAAGAGAGAGAGTAAATCCAAGAATTTAGAGAAAATTCAAAAGCTTGTAGATTTGTCCTGCGTGCAAACCACCGGCTGCGGCTCCCTTTGTTGGTAATTGAGTGGCCGCACGCTTCAAGCAATTGGGAACTATCGGCGGATGCGATCTGACTCCCGATTCAAGCGCTAAGGTAAGCGACGAGGAAGTTGAAAGCGAGGATCAATGAAAGTTGTAATCCCTGGAGGTTCAGGTCAAGTGGGCACGGTTCTGTCCCGTGCATTCCACCGACGTGGCGATGACGTCGTAGTTCTTAGTAGGACTCAAACCAACGCGCTGCCCTGGCGCGTGGTGAGGTGGGACGGTGAGAAATTGAGCGACTGGGCCAGGGAAATAGAAGGTGCAGACGCTGTCATCAACCTCGCCGGACAGAGCGTAAATTGTCGCTACACCGCAGAGAATCGCCGCATTATCATTGATTCGAGAGTGAACTCAACACGAGTTGTCGGGCAGGCTATCGCCGAGGCAAACGCCGCCCCGCGCGTTTGGCTTCAGGCGAGCACGGCCACCCTCTATGCGCACCGTTACGACGCGCCTAACGACGAACAAACCGGAATCATCGGTGGATCGGAACCGGATGCCCCGGATACCTGGCGCTTCAGCATTGATGTCGTGAAGAAATGGGAACGCGAATTCAACGCAGCGGCAACTCCAGATACGCGCAAGGTGTTGATGCGCTCGGCAATTGTAATGAGTCCAGGGAGGGGCGGACCTTTCGACATGCTTTTGCGGTTGGTGCGGTTTGGGCTGGGCGGGCGCTTTGGCGACGGAAGAGAGTTTGTTTCCTGGATACACGACGAAGATTTTGCGCGAACCGTAGACTGGCTAATTCATCATGAGGAGCTTTCGGGTCCGGTCAACCTCGCCGCTCCAAATCCTCTACCCAACTCCGAATTCATGCAGACGCTGCGAAAAGCGTGGGGCATACCCTTTGGTCTTCCGGCGACGAAATGGATGTTGGAGCTGGGAGCGTTCCTTCTTCGCAGTGAAACGGAACTGATGCTCAAAAGTCGTCGAGTAATTCCGACAAGACTTCTACAGTCAGGCTTCACTTTTCAATTTCCAAACTGGCCTGAAGCCGCTGGAGATCTGTGCCGGAGATGGCGCGAGAACGGTGGTAAGCAATGAGCGTCGACCGTCTCTGAAACCCTTACTTTCCGGCATCAAATCACTCAGGCTGCCGCCCATTATTCCTTGCGGGCATGGTTCCCTCACGGCAAACCAAGGTTGTTTGGCAACCCTTAGTGCTGGTGTAAGAATCCGACCACCTGCTGGATTGGTCATAATCGCGCACTTTGGCACCGTGTCCCTTGACCGACCGCTTAAATAGGCGATCGCAATCCAGAGGAGGCTCTCCCTAATGGCTTCACCTCTAATCGTGTTGACGGCGTCATCTACCGAAGCGAGTGAGTGGCACCACAGTATCTGGCAGCAGATGATGTCTGCTGCCGTCCCCTACAAACTCAGCAACACACTCTTTAATAAGGTTTTCTTCGCTAATGAGTCGTGGCCCGACGGCAGGGCCAAGTATGTTCCCAATGGTCTGCGTATGGTCGAAACGCTGTTACTAAGGGAATACCCTGAAGAAGACGTCGTCACTTGTTACGTCAGTGAACTGGAAAAATTCGTGGGTCCAGAGACGAAGGTGCTGGCCATTCATGCCCACAACCCGCTGGGCATCTCTTACGCAACAGACATTTATGCCAAAATTTTCGGCGAGAACCTGACTCCACTTAATGCGCATGAATTCTTGAAGATCGTCACCCATCCGGTAATCAGGAAGTATCGACCAAAGATTGTTATTGGTGGCCCGGGCGCCTGGCAACTGGAAAAGGCAAATCGTCTGGACCAGTTTAAGATTAACTACCTGATCGATGGCGAGATCGAGCGCGTCTTCAACGATCTCTTCAATCGTATATGCAAGGCGACCCATCCTTGCCACGAATTATCAAGGTCCCGAAAGAGATGCAGGCAACGGTTGAAGAGATTCCGGTTGTCCGTCATCGTTCAACGTTCGGAGTGGTCGAGATCACGCGAGGTTGTGGACGCGGTTGCCAGTTTTGTGGACCAGCGACGAAGGTTGGGCGCTCGTTCCCATTGGAACACATTCTCGAAAGCGTAAGAATGAATGCGAGCGAAGGTGCGGACAGTGTCCTGCTCGCTTCTGAGGACATGTTTCTCTACGAGCAGTTGCCAAACTTCGAAACAAATGTGCCGGCGCTAGAGAGACTTTTCAAAGGCATCGTCAGCGTACCCGGAATTGAACTCATGCAAACGTCGCATATCACCATGGCCCCGGTCGTCAAGGACCCGTCTATTATTGAGCGCCTGGCCCCTTTGATTGTTCCCTATTCTCACGTTCAGCATAAGAGCTCGACGCATCCGGACAAACGCGCCGCCGATCCGATCATCGGCCTGGAGACCGGCAGCGCCCGACTCTTTGATACGTACATGAAGGGGAAGGGCTATCCCTACAAGTCTCGTCAGTGGCGCGATGTTGTGCTGAAAGGAATGGAAATTCTGAACCGGCATAATTTGTTTCCAATGTGCACCTTCATCATAGGCCTGCCTGGCGAAACCAGGGAGGACACGAAACAATCTCTCGATTTGCTTTATGATTTACGCGATGCCAAGGGCACGTTTGTGCCGACGTTCTTTGTGCCGCTTGAGGACACGCGTATCCAGAAGAAGGACAGTGCAAAGTTGATAGACATGACCGACTTGCAGTGGGAGTTTTTCTTTACCTGTTGGAGATACAATCTCGAATTCTGGAAGGGCGGCAGTCGCGTCAACGCCAAGTTTTCGCTCGGCGTGCCTATCTATTACAGCAAGATGGGTAAGAGATTGTTTGGTGAAGTGATCAAATATCCTATCGCCCGGTTTGCCGGTGTACCCGATCGCTTCCTGCGCAAGCACCTCCATCTCGACTTCACCGGTCACAAGCGAAACCCGAATGGCATGCAGCCATTCGATCGAGAGATTGTTCCCGGATTCAAAAACGTCCGCGAACAGGGACTCAACCTGATCGACGCCAGCCAACTTCATCATTTACGGCCTTCATCTAACGCAGCTGACACGAGCGCGGTTTAAAAAAGTCCAAGACGCGGGCTCACATCTGGTGCTTGACGATCACGCTGGCGAGCCGGTTGGGGATGGCAACATCGATGGCTTTCAGTTTCTCTTGTTGCTCGAGTGCCTTTGCAATGTTGCCCAGCATCAGGACAGATTAACTGCCTGCTTTTTTTCTGCCAAAAACGAGAAGATGGTTTGTGATTCTCAGCGGGGCGTGAAGATCAAGCCGAAAAAGATTTCAGCCAAGCTTTAACTTCTGGCGGTTGGCAAAAAAATCAGCCCAGGCATCGCCGTTTCTCTTGAGCAGGGTGGGAACGTTTTTGACTGTAAAGTCGGAAATCTTCACGCCCTGCTCAATTTGTTTCCAGGTCAGAGGCATCGACACAGTGGCTTTTGGTTTCGCGCGCGCTGTGAACACCGCCGCCAGGCTCTTGCCGCGCGCGTTTTGCATCCAGTCAACGTAAACCTGGTCCCTCTTTCTTTTGGCAATAGTCCGCTCAACGGTGGCAATCTTTGGTGCTCGCCGCGCCACTTCGCCCGCGAGCAACCGCGAAAACTCGGCCACACTTTCATACTTGTTCGTCGGCTTCAGCGGCAGATAGACATGTATCCCTGACGAGCCGGAAGTCTTCGGAAACGCCTTTACTCCCACATCGTCACAAACTTCCTTGGTAACCAGCGCCACTTGCAGCACGTTTTCCCAGGGAGCTTTCTTGGGATCGAGATCGATAGCGATCCAGTCAGGCTTGTCAAGATTTGCCGTCGTCGAATGCCACGGATGCTGTTCGATCGTTCCCAGGTTCACGAAATGAAGCAGGGAGGCCGTCGTCGTGTAAACAGCATAATCGAGTTCTCGCCCAACCTGATTTCGGAGCCTCACGGTCTTAATGAAACTGGGTGCGCTCTCGAGATCCTGTTGAAAAAACATCGGCGCATTAATCCCGCGCGGCCAGCGCTGCAGTATTGCCGGACGGTTCTTCAGAAAGGGCAATATGTGTGGGCTGATTTGCAGGTAATAGCAAAGCAGATCAAACTTCGTGATCCTTTCGTCGGACCAGTAGACGCGTTCCAGGCTCGTCAACGATACCGCTTGACCTTCGACATCGAGAAGCAGATCACCTTTTGGCTGTTTGAGTTTGAGAAACTCGGAAACGGAAAGCGCGGTGCCCTTCTTTTCGGGCGTGCGTTTCACGGTCTGTTTTTGCGACCCTGTTTTCGACTTTACCATAACACTTAGAGTAGGACAGACATTCTCGTCTGTCACTCAATGTGGAAATTATTCAACCTGTCCGCCACTAAAAGTTCTACAGACTTAGCGGTTCTTTGCGTGGCCTTTGCGTTCTTTGCGATCAGTGTTTTCTTGGCGAAAAACCCAATCGAACCGTCAGGGACGTAAAGGTCCCAAAGCACATTACAAATGAACTATTTTGCAAATTGAATACTTTTTCGGTAACTTTACAACGCAATCCCCTTAAAGCGAATGCTAATCAAATCAAAAGCCCGATTCCCGATCCCTCCCTTCATCGCTTTAATTTTTGCCTGTCAGTATCGCCTACGGTAGTTGGCGGATGTTTCAGTTTAAACCCACCGCTCCGCGAGTGGTGCTGACACGATCAGATGCCCGCAATCAATGGGCGCTATCACAGGAGGTTTTGGGAATGACAAATCATCGCGAACTCGCCTACTCGCTGCTTCGTGCAACCCTGGGTGTGATTTTTCTTTTCGCAGGCATCGGCAAATTCATGGGAGGGTTTGGCAGTTTCGTCGGCGGGATGAATCAACAGTTTTCTGGAAAACTGCCTGCGGCGCTCGTTTTGCCATTTGCATATGTGCTGCCTTTCGCGGAAGTAACACTTGGTCTACTGATCCTATTGGGTCTCTTTACGACTCTGGCGCTGGCTCTTACCGGATTGCTTTTTATAGCGCTGACCTTCGGAACGGTGATGCTGGGCGACTTTCCGACAGTCGCGCACAATCTTCAATACGCGTTCGTTAACTTCGTCTTGCTGTGGCTGGTGAATCTCAATCGGTATTCGATCGATCATTCACTCGGACGAGGTGCGACGGCCCATCCACCAAAGACCTTGTTGGTTGTTCTCTGCTGTGCGTTGAGCCTTGGAACGGTAGCACTATATGGTGAAGCAATTGCCGCGCCGGCACCCAGTGAGGTTACCCAGTCGAGTCCGCTTCGCTTCCGGCTTGATGCCAGCCAGAGCAAATTTATCGCCCATGGCCTTCGAGGTGGTTTGTTTTGGTTCAAGGGTCACGAACATCTGGTAGCTGCTCGCGAGTTCTCCGGCGAAGCACAGATTACTCCGGACAATATAACTCCAGCTTCGCTGCAGCTAACTGTGAAAACTGATTCGATGGCCGAGACGAGTGCCGTTTTTACCGAACCGCAAAAACAGATCATCAATAAGGAACTGCGAGAGATCGTCCTGGAGCCGGCGAAGTATCCGGAGATCGTTTTCCGGAGCACCGAGGTGAAGGGCAAATCGCTGGGCAATGGCCAATACGATCTCAAGATTGGAGGCGATCTCACGCTCCATGGCGTGACTCGCCGTATCGAGATTCCCGCAAAGGTCACTGTAATTGGCAGCAATTTGCGCGCGGTTGGTGAATTCAGCATCGACCGCAGCAATTTCAACGTGAAGGCAACGTCAGCATTTCATGGAATGGTTCGCGTGCGCAACAAGGTGACGTTCACGTTCGATATTGTGGGCCACAGAATATGATTGATAACTGGCGAACCTTCAAGGTGGCCTGACTGCAAGCGAATTAGCGGGGGCAAGCCCACCTTCCCGACCACGAGCTGATTAGGGTTGATTTCTGATTTTTGCTTGAAAGGCTTTCAAGGCGAGATTGCACCGAGCTGATTAGTACTGAGCACTCTTGGAGTTATTGGCATGAGTTTGAGCGCTCGAAGATGAGGATGAGAGAAGAAACGAGACAAAAATAACGAGGGCGATCCGCATATTTAAGTGTGGGCCATTTTTGGTTGCGCTGAAGCTGAACTGGCCGGTGCGGAATCCGCCGGAGCGTAATACAGAATGCGGTTGCAATTATCACAGGTAACCACTTCCTCGCCGCGTCTAACCTGCGCCATCGCCTGCGGTCGGAGGGCCATAAAGCAGGCCATGCACGCACCATTGCGCGCTTCGGCAACTGCAACGCCATCACGTATGCGTGCGCTGATACGAACGTAAAGCGATCCCATTGACTTGGGTAAAGCCGCGACTAAGCGCTCGCGTTCCGTACGACTCATCGCGATCTTGTCCGCCTGTTGGCGAGTCTCTTCGTCAAACGATTGCAAGCGTGTCTCGCGATCAGAATTTAATGAAGCGATCTCTCCTGCACGTTCGCTGAGGGAAGCCTCCGCCTGTTCGAGCGCTTCCATCTGTTCAAGAATCTGAGTTTCCAGCGCGGCAATTTGCTTGCGGGCTGCATCAGCCTCGCGGATGGCGGCAGTGTACTCGTCCTGCTTCTTCGACGACATCAAATTGCGTTCGGCGCGTTCAACTCGCACACGCTGCTCCCCAACTTCTGTTTCGAGTCGCGTACGCGTATGTCTGGCTTCATCTCTGCGAGTTTCCAGGGCCCGAATTTCAAAGGCGCGCTGATCGAATTCTGACTCGATCTGAGCGCGCCTTTCGGGTATCGCTTTTAATTCTGCTTGTAGTTTTCTTATGCTTGTATCCAGGTTTTGTAGAGCGACTAATTGCTGCAATTCCGCTTTCACTCTTTATACTCTCCTTAAAAGATCAGGTCCGGATTTGGTATGAATCATGGCGATCATCGTTTTCGATTATCAGGCATGCGCGGCCCTCGGCGCAAGTCAGCGCCGACGATACCTCACTGAGTTCGTTAATCGGCAAGAAAAATGGAGCCGAAAACTAACGGGCAACGGCCCGGGCGGCGTTGATCCGTCCTGACGTCGAAACTTTGCCGCGCAAGTCCGGCAGTCTATCAACTGATTGGAGTAGCAAGGAACGTAGTTGATCCAATGAAAAGTCTGGATGCGCCGACAGCCCCAGGACGGCCACGCCGGCGACGGTGGCGGCTGCCATCGATGTTCCCGAACGTAGTTCATACTCGTTACCGAGCGCGGTGGTTAGAATCGCTGCTCCCGGCGCGGCAAGGTGAACGCTTTTCGCGCCGTAGTTTGAAAACGACGCGAGCGCATCGTTCCTGTCGCTGGCCGCGACGCTAATAACTCTTCCTGTGTTGTAGCTGGCAGGATAGTGTGGGCGCGCATCGTTGTTTGTTTTCGAGCTGCCGCTGGCGGCAATAAAAAGTATGCCGGCTTCAGAAGCTTTGCGAATCACATCTTCGAGCGCCCGAGAGTGTTCGGTTAACCCCCCAACTCACATTGATAACGCGGAGGTTTACGTCGGCACTCTTCCGATCGATCGCGTAGTTGATAGCCTGGCTGGCGCCGAGGACAGTACCGAAGCCACCAGCGTTGAGAACCTTCAGGGGCATAATTTGGATTTTCCAGTTGACGCCGCAAATACCCAGCTTGTTTCCACACTCGGCGCCGATGACCCCGGCGCAGTTTGTTCCATGCCCATTCTCGTCTGTAGGCTCGCCGTTGTTTTCCACAAGGTTAATACCGTGGACATCATCAATCGTGCCGAGGTCTCGATCCTGATAGGCTTCAATGTTAGCCGGCCGCGTCCAAATATTGTTGACGAGGTCGGCGTGAGTGTATTCGACGCCGCTATCAAGCAGGGCGACTATAATGTCATCGCTGCCGCTGGTTGTGGTCCACGCGCGCATGGCGCTGATGTCAGCGCCTCTTTTGCCGTCATTACGACCATCGTTAGCCAACGCCCATTGTTCTTCCAGCCGAGGATCGTTCGTCCTTACGCCACTGGTTTCCTCGCCATCGCGGTCGAGACTTATTTCGTAGTTAGGCTCTGCGTATTCAATTTCGGGTAAAGCTCGATACTGAGCCGCAACCGCGGTGGCTTCCAGGTTCGCCGAGTCGTCAATAGCGACTAGTCCGGGAACTGCTTCGATCTCATCCTGGATGCGATCCCCGAAATGTCCAGTGATCTCGTTAATGACATCGTCAGAAACGCCGACGCGAAACTTTACCAAAACTTCAGGGCGCTTCGAGGGCGTGGCGGCGTCCTGATCGAATTCGTTTTGATTAGTGTCTCCGCGCGACTTCGGTTCAGCAGGAACGATCCGAACTGACGAGCGTAACTGCTTTTGTAGTCTTCGAATCTGGATGGTGAACGCAACCACGAGAACAATCAGCAACAACAGGGTGACGAAGACAATGTATTTATTGCGGCTCATCTTCTAACTGCCTCACTGTTGGCCCGCCGCAGACCAGCCGCGGATGAACGCAGATGGACGCGGATTTCAGCAAAACAATTTCCAAAAAGTTCTCATCTTGATCTGCGCGCATCCGCGCAGATCCGCGGCTGATATTTTGGCTAGTCTCAGACGAGATCGCCGGCGATGTGCTGGAGTAAAACAGTGACCGCGATTGCGGCAGTCTCCGCTCGCAGCGTACGCCCGCCAAGCGTAACGATTGTCCACCCTGCCTGCCGCGCCCTCGTAATCTCCTCGTCTGTCCAGCCACCCTCGGGGCCAACAAGCGCAGTTAGTGAGGACGCGTTCGCCGGCAACGTCTCCTTGGCTTGCAGGATCGTTTGGCCATCGCGCTCCGAAAACAGCAGACAGTTCCGCTCGCTTGTGGCCACGGAAGATTGAGAATTGCGCGCAGCGTTTTGAAGTAGCGATTCAAAAGACCAGGGGCTGGTGATCTCGGGAATCACGGCCCGTCCGGATTGCTTGGCTGCCTCGAGCGCGATTCGTTGCCAGCGCGCAACCCGCTTGGCGGTGTCCGCCTCGTCGCGCAAGCGAATGTCGGCGAGTTTCGTCGCGACCGGCACCACGCGCGTGACACCCAATTCCGTCGCTTTTTGCACCACCAGATCAAACTTCTCTCCCTTCAGCAGAGCGACCGCCAGAGTTAACCTGAGTGGTGATTCGGGACGCGCGGGATCCACTTCCGAAATGACCTTGAGCTGAGCGCGATGGCGCCGGCTCTCTTCCACAAGGCAATGAAACTCTCTCCCGGCGCCGTTGAATACATACACTTCGTCACCCGCCTTGAGGCGCAGTACATCGCGCAAGTGTCGCGCTTCCTCGGTCGCGAGCGTCACGCTCTGGAGATTTGCATCGAAGGCGTCTGGCGGCGCGTAGAATCTGCGGCGGGTCATGAAGTCAGATTTCAGGTTCCGGATCTCATGTTGTCAGCCGGGATTTCAGCAGTAAACAAAGGTAACTTTCATTGTGTAGCCATCAGAATCAATCAAATGGTCTTAGTTCCGTTAGGAACGAAATGTTTCTGGACTCAGGTCGAATCCCAAAAGATCCTGGTTAGGCCGCAGTGCTATAAATATTTCGGTCCTAACGGACCAGGAAACAATCTGCTTCGTGATAAAGCTATCTGTGTCTAAACAATAATAGCAATCCACTCGCCGTCTTGAATGATCTCGCACGGTGCGCTCAGTCCGCATTCAAGTAAGCGAACCTTCAGGGCTTCTAACTGTGTATCCAGAATTCCGCAAAGAATCAAATGTCCGCACGTGACGGCCAGGAGCGAGGGTAACAGACGAGCGATGACGTCTGACGTCAGATTCGCGCAGACAACATCCGCGGAGCCTGTCCCCTCTTCAACAGTGCCAACGCGAAAAGTGATCTTTTCGGCAACGCCGTTCAGACGCGCATTCTCTTGCGCAATCGCTACTGCATCCGCATCAGTATCACAAGCCTCAATGCGCGCCTCGGGAAAAAGTCCAGCATCCCACGCGGGCTGCCTGCGTGGGGACTCCGCAAGTTTCGCCGCCGCGATGGCAAGTATTCCCGTTCCCGTTCCAACGTCGAGAAAACTTCCACCGGTAAAATACTTCTCGATAGCGGCGAGGCAGAGGCGGGTAGTCTCATGCGTTCCAGTGCCGAAGGCCATGCCGGGCTCGATGCGAATTACAATTCGATCCCGGTTATCGGGAATCTCAGTCCAGGGCGGCGCAATTATGAAACGCTCACCAACCGCCATCGGCTGCCAGCTTTTCTTCCATTCGCCCAGCCAGTCATCATCCGCCACTTCGCGAACTTTCATTTCTCTTACGGAAGAGGAAGATAAACTATAAACGCGCAGAGCTTCTGCCATCTCAGCCCGCACTGATTCGCGGTTTGGCATGTGCTCGAAATAAGCTGTGACGCGAACAAGCTTATCTTCATGCTCGTTTGTTTCCGTTCCCAACGCCCCGGCTTCCATAAGCGCATACTCGACTGCCTCGCGCGCAGATATCTCCGCCTCAACATCGAGTGCATACCAAAGCCTTGCTGAATCATCTTTCTTTGTGGAACTCACGCTTTTTCTTTGCCTGGAACTTTCTTCAGAAGAACAAGCGGACTTAACGGGCGAGAATAAACTACAAAGATCTGAGAAGCGAGGGTGGGCTCATGGGTACTGGTTCAGTTTGAACTCCCAAGTCCGAAGGACTGGCAGTTAATAGCCCCGTCCGTGAGGGCGGGTAACCGCGACGGTGAGTTACCTGAGCGCCGAAGGTGCGACAGGGTTTGAGCCGGCGCCTCGATCTTCCGGGGGTCTCTGGGCTATGGAGAGGATGAATTCCCCGCCCTGACGGACGGGGCTACTAACTGCCCGTCCTCCGGACCTAAACCTTCCTGGCAATTGAAAGTGAACCGCCCATTTAATGAGTGGCACGCGGCACGCACTAAACCTGCACCCTTCAGTTTCCCACTTATCATTGAGTGGGTTGGAACAAACGGCGTAGAATGCGGCCGCTGTTCGAAAGGAAAGTGAGCATGACGTGTTACGCAAGGATTGTGACTACTGTAATTTGCGTGATCACGCTTCAGATCGTGTGCAGCGCGCAGGCTCCCGTGGTCAAAACCAAAAAACCAGCCGGGAAGAAAGTGGCTGCCGAGGTTGATCCGCTAGCTGAGCCGCGCCGCACGATGGCGAGTTCACTCCTGGCTTCATTGGCTGAAGAAGCACGTAGCTTCCGTGACCTGGCGTTGCGTGCGCGTGTGCAGGCTCGCTCTGCCGATGCTCTCTGGGATACCGATGGTGAAAATGCCCGTGCATTGTTCAAACGGGCGTGGGACTCGGCGGAATCTGCGGACGAGGAGAACGCTCGGCTCTCGGAAGAGGGACAGCGTGCGCGAGCTGCCGCGCGTGGCACAACAGCGCGCAGACAACAGCCAAGCATGCGCAATGAGGTCTTGCGGCTTGCTGCGCGGCATGACCGGGAGCTGGGTGAAGAGTTTCTTCGCAAGCTGGACGAGGCCAGAAAAAAGGAAGCAGCGGACGCTTCTATGCAATCGAGCAGTAGCCAGACCACCGCACGCATCAATCCTGACGATCCGCCGCCACCAATGGCGCAACGGCTGAGTTTGGCGCGCCAACTACTCGAAGATGGCGACCTCGAACGTGCGCTGCAATTCGCTGATCCCGCGCTCTATCCAGTGAACACTTTGGGGATGAACATTCTGGACATGCTGCACGAGAAGAACGCGGCCGCCGCTGATCAGCGCTATCAGTCGCTGCTCGCGCGGGCGATAAATGATCCCATAGCCGACGCCAATACCGTCTCGTTGCTCTCGTCTTACGTCTTCATGCCCTACATGTACATCACCGTGCGGCCAGATGGTAACAGTCACACTCGCCGTTGGAGTGATAACAACGCTCCGCGATCAGATATCTCGCCGGCGTTGCGCGATGCATTTTTCCGCACCGCCGCAAATGTTCTTCTGGGTCCTGTCGCTGAGCCGGACTTGTCGTCATCGGGGCGCCTGGGGTCTTACGTCATCATTGCGCGACTGCTTCCGCTCTTCGAAAGATTTGGGAACGATCAAACACCTGCCCTGCGCGCGCGTCTCGCCATGCTGTCAAACGATGCGCCCGAGCGGATGCGCCAGATGGACGACCCGCTCTTTACCCGTGGAATAGTTCCCGAGGCTGCAAATAGAGATCGTGTGCAGGACGCGCTTGACCGACTGGCACGCGCAAAGACCTCGGACGAGCGCGACCGAGTCTACTTTCAGGCGGCGATGGCTGCTTCAGGCAAGGACTACGAAAGGGCGCGCGAGCTGGCAGACAAAATCGAAGAAACGGAGCTGCGCAAGCAGTTGTACGCCTTTCTGATCTTCGACGCGATGCATCAAGCGATCAACGATAAAAAGCCGGACGATGCTTTACGTTTGGCGCGCAGCCAGGAACTCACTAACGTGCAGCGCGCCTGGGGCTTAACAGAAATCGGTCGTCTGCTCGCGAAAACTGAACCGGATCGTGCAGCTGAAATGCTCGACACAGCGTCGCAATTGTCACGCAGTTTCAAAAAGTTGATAACGCGCGCGCCTGGGAGATGATGAGCGAAGTCATCAAGGCGGCAAACTCATTAAGTGAGTTTAGCGGCGAGGATGGCGAGTTGACGATGCGCGTCGAATTTAAGGGTGGCGGGGCAATGACCAATAATTTTAACGTCGATAGCTTCGATCTGACGGGACTCTTCACTAAGCTCGCTGAAGAAGACTTTAATCGCGCGGCTGACCTGCCTAAAGGATTCACCGGCGAGTCACCCCGTGCGGTTGCGATGCTTGCGGTCGCCCGCGCCGTGCTCAATAAAAAACCAAAAGCAGACGCTCGTTAAAAGACAAAAGCTGGAATGGATTCGCACCGAACAACGCTATTGATCTTTGGTGATTGCTGATATTCAATTTTATGGCCCTGAAGAACATACTGCTATTCCTCATCGTGTCCGCCTTAGACGCTGTCTGTATACTACTCGGCTCCTTCATGGGGCACAGCCTCCGCAGCATCGGTCTTTTTGCTGGTGCGATGATCGGTGGCACCCTCGGTGTCGCCGCGGCAGTTTGGCTGGCAGCTCGCCTCCGCCTCCTTGAGCGTGCAAGCTATGCCGCGACATTCGCAGGAGGCTTGATCGGGTTTGTTGTTGCAGCAGTGATCGCAGTGAAAAATTTGCGCGGGCCGGTTATTCCGATGGCCGCTGTTGGTCTAGTCGGTTTAGGAGCACTTCTTGGCAAGATTGTCAGTTACAAGCGCACGGCATAATCGTTAGGCCGCTGATGAGAGAAATGAAAGAGTTATGTCAAACCCTAAATTCAAAGCCAAGCTGTGACAGTTAAGGTCGAACCCGCCCAGTTAACCTAGACACGACTTCGAATGACGCCTGCAAATCCTACCCAAGCCGCAGCCCGCGGCGCCGTGCCCAACTACAAGATCTGGAAAGTCATCGCCGCATCCTCCGTGGGCACGATGATCGAGTGGTACGACTTCTACATTTTCGGCAGTCTCGCTACCGTAATCTCGCCGCTCTTCTATCCAAAGGGAAATAACACGCTGGCACTGATCGCTTATCTTTCAACTTTCGCGGTTGGCTTTGTCGTTCGTCCTTTTGGCGCTCTCTTTTTCGGACGGATAGGCGATCTTGTGGGACGGAAGTATGCCTTTCTCGTCACGCTCCTAATTATGGGCGGCGCGACTTCGCTGATCGGTCTCTTGCCGACCTACGCCACGATCGGTTTGGCGGCCCCCATCATCCTGCTGGTGATTCGCATTTTGCAGGGCTTGGCGCTTGGTGGGGAATATGGTGGCGCTGCGGTTTACGTCGCCGAACACGTACCTGACGCGAAGCGTGGCTTCTACACGAGCTTTATTCAGATCACGGCAACGCTTGGATTATTCTTGTCTCTGGCCGTCATCCTTGCCGTGCAGAATTTAATGAGCAAAGAAACGTTTAGCTCATGGGGCTGGCGCATACCGTTCCTCATTTCGATCTTCCTCGTTGGCATTTCACTTTACATTCGCCTGCGCATGAAGGAGTCCCCGATTTTCCAACACATCAAGAGCGCGGGAATGACTTCGGCGAAGCCTTTGAAGGAAGCCTTTACAAAGTGGAAGAACCTGAGGCGGGTTCTCATCTCGCTCTTCGGCGCGACGGCGGGCCAGGGCGTAGTCTGGTACACCGGACAGTTTTACGCTTTGTTCTACCTGCAAACGGTTCTTAACGTGAATGGTACGTCGGCAAGTTACATCATCGCCATCGCCTTGCTGATGGGAATGCCATTTTTTGTCGTCTTCGGGGCACTGTCCGATCGCATTGGTCGAAAGCGAATCATGATGGTCGGATGTTTACTCGCCGCGGTTTCCTACATTCCAATTTACAGAGCCATGCAAAGCGCAGCAGGCTCCAACGTTGTGACCGCTTCACCGGTGCGAAACACAATCACTGGCTCGATCAGTCTCACGCCGCAGACTTATGTTGACGGCGCACTGCAACCGGCCAAACAAGTTTTGCCTTACACCGATTTTGCGAGTCTTATCAGTAACCCGATTGCGTGGAAGCTGATCCTGCTCGTCTTCATCCAGGTAATTTTCGTGACCATGGTTTATGGTCCGATCGCTGCGTATCTGGTCGAAGCATTCCCGGCCCGGATTAGGTATACGTCGCTATCACTGCCTTACCACATCGGCAACGGTGTGTTTGGTGGGTTGCTGCCGTTGATTGGACTTTACGTGGTTGCGCAAACGGGGAATATTTATGCCGGCTTGTATTACCCAATAATTGTGGCCGGCGTGACGTTCATTGTTGGTTCCCTCTTGCTCAAGGAAACCAGGCACGTTCTGATCTGGGGCGAGATGGAAAGCGACGAGAGCTCAACACAAAGCGATTCGCTGACTACCTAAGAAATCACTTGTGCTTAGTTTTATTGGACGTCTGCGCCGACTTGGTATCAGCGCTAAACAAATACAGACCGGAAGCGGTTCGCGAACGGGTATAGCTACGATAGGCTCGTTTGAAATGGTACCGAACCCGGTCGCTACCGAGACTGTGTGAAAACTCAGCCGCATTCTAACCCCGGTCGCGGCGGGGGCAAGCCACCCTTCCCGACCTTCAAACAGCCTCGGTAGCGAATGGGTCTCAAGATCAACTTGGATAACCGAACCGAGTTTGTTCCTAATCTAATCGCTACGAGTAAAGTCCAACTTGATTGCCAGGACCCGGTCGCTATATGGCTCGCGGTTCCGTATTCGGTGATACAGCCAACCTGAATCTATCCCTGGCTGATGCCCATCTCATCCAATAGTTGCACTTTGTCGCGCCAGTCTTTTTCCACTTTTACAAACAACTCCAGGTGGCAGCGGTGTCCCAGCAGACCCTCGATGTCCTGCCGAGCCTGGATACCAATCTCTTTCAAACGCGCCGCGCCTTTTCCGATTACGATCTTTTTTTGCGAAGGTCTTTCCACGAAGATGGCGCAGTGGATTCGCGTAAAGTCTTCGCGCACCTCTTCCCATTTCTCCGTGACCACCGCCGTTACGTAAGGAATCTCATCACCAGTGGTTTGCAGAATCTTTTCACGCACAATCTCGGCAACCATTGTGCGCACAGATTGGTCGGTCAACTCATCTTCGTCAAAGAGCGGCTCGCCTTGCGGGAGGTGTTTGATCATCTCCTTCGGCAAGACCTCATTAACGTTTCCGCGTAATGCTGAGATCGGAATAAGCTCGCGCCAGTCATATTCATTTCGATACCACTCGAGCAGCGGCAACAGCGCGGTCTTGTCTTTCAGTTTGTCTATCTTGTTGAGCAGGAGTAGTGCCGGCTTCTTCGATCGCTGGACCAGCTCGAGCACAAACTTGTCGCCGCTTCCGGTGGAGACGGATGCGTCGCGAATCAGGCAGACAAGATCCACGCCCAACAACGCATCCTGCACCGTCGCCATCATGCGCCGGTTCATCTCGTAACCAGGCTTGTGGACACCTGGCGTGTCAACCAAAACAATTTGACCTTCGGGCTGGGTGATGATTCCCTGAATCTTGAAACGCGTAGTCTGTGGTTTGTCGGAAACGGCCGCAATCTTCTGGCCGATAAGTTGATTGAGCAAAGTAGACTTGCCCGCGTTCGGTCTGCCGATGAAGACAACGTAACCGCTGCGATAACCTTCTAGATCCATCTCAGACATTGTATGGTTGAGACTGCTGCTCCCTGGTTTCTACTTCTGCTTGCGCGTCGCATCAATCACTTCTCGAATAGCACTCACAACCAATTCCGGCTCGTCGCGCTGGATGTAGTGGCCGCTTCTTGTGGCGACTATCTGTTTGCCACTGGGCGAGCGATGCACCAGATCCTGCTGAAGTTCCTGGCGAATCTGCTCATCAACAAACACTTTTTTGGATTGGAGGTTTGGTCCGCATTCCTCCGTCCAACATACAGATTCAAAAAAACCTAAGCCCGCCGGCAATCGGGCTGCCGACGAAGCGGGGGCAAGCCCGCCTTTCCGACCAAGAGCTGATTAGAGTCGACTTCAGATCGCATACGTCAAGGGCGTTCAATGGTAATGAGTGACGCAAGCTTGGGAGTCTCTCAGGTAAGGAAGGTGGGCTTGCCCCCGCCGGATTGCGGTACCTTTGCGTGTTTTGCAGTGGCTGTTTATCTACCATGCATCCAGTCCTTACCGCTTAATTGATCTTATCGAGCGCTGCCTGCAGTTCGTCGCGTTTCGCCTCGAGTCCTTCGTCGTCAGTGTCTGCAGAAACGTAAATTGGAGGTGCGATGTCGACCCGGGCCCGCGAAAAAGGCAAGGGAACCTGGAATCCGTCCCAGCTTCGTTTCGCCTCCCAATGTCGCCCGGTAATCGTAAAGGGAAGAATCGGCTGCCCGGTCTTTTTTGCCAATAACACGGCGCCCATTTTGGCGACGTAACGTGGACCTTTCGGGCCGTCGATAGTAAATGCGGTCGGGGATCCGGCGCGCATCAGCCGCGTCATTTCTATGATCGCGCCGACAGCGCCGCGTGTACTTGAACCCCGGGCAGCGCCGTAACCAAATCTTTGAATAAACCTCGCGATGTATTCGCCGTCGAAACTCTGAGAGGTCATCACGACGATGCGGCGCTTCTGCCAGAAGTAGGTTGCGAGGAACACACGGTTGTGCCAGAAGGTGTAGATCGGTACCTCACCATCGCGCGTAGCGGCTTCCCAGTTTTCCCAGCCGGTCACCTGCCAACGAATGGTTCGGCCGATCACTTTGATCAAGAGAAAGAACGCGAGATCCGCCGCGCGAATCAGGAACCTCTTCTTCAGCGGATAGGAGGAGAGATCGGCAAACTTGTATGCGCGCGCGATGGTCTCCTCGGCGGGACGCGTACCCTTGAACTCTTGTTCGGCGGAAGCTTGCATGGAGGAAAGGGTAAAGGGTAAAGGGTAAAGGGTAAAGGGAGAACAGGGAAACAGGGGAACAGGGGAAGGGGAAATGGGTCAAGGGTAAAGGGGAAGGGGAGTAGGAAACTGGTTAGTCGATTCCTATTCTTCCCCCCTTCCCCTTTACCCTTGACCCATTCCCCCGTTCCCGCATTTCCCCACTCCCGCATTCCCCTTTTCCCCTCCTACTGATACACGTCCGGCTCCCCCGGCGGTCTCGTTTTCCAGCGCTTATGAATCCAAAGCCACTGGTCAGGGTAAAGGCGGACCATCCGCTCAACCGCCGCCGCGAAGCGAGCGGTGTTCACCTCGATGTCTTTGTTGTGATCACCGGTCCGCACCAACTCAACTGGCGGATCGCCGTGGAAGAAGTAACGTTTCCGTTTTTCGTCCCAGACAGCGCAGGTTGGAATCACCACGGCATCGGTCTTCAAGGCTAGCGTCGCGATGCCTGCGGTTGTGCAGGCCAGCTTTCCAAAGAACGGAACGAATACTCCTTCACGTGTCTGTGTGTTGAGATCGGAGAGGATGCCGAGCGTGCCGCCTTCGCGCAACACACGCAACGACTGCCGGGCCGCACTTTGCTTATCTATAGCGCGGTTGCCAAACCTCGTCCGAACGTTTTCGATCATTTCTTCGATACGCGGATTGTCAAGCGGGCGAACCAAAAAGCTGAGTGGATACTCGAGCGCCGACCACCCAAAACTGTGCAGTTCCCAAACACCGAGGTGTCCGGTTAAGAAAATAACCCCGCGCTTATTCCTCTCCGCTTCCCTCAAGTGACTTAGACCAACTTCGTCATACTCGATCAGCTTTCGCAGTTTCTCCGGAGTAGCACGTGGCAGTTGACTAAACTCTCCGAGGAGCCGGCCCAGGCTCAGGAAGCAGCCGCGCAACAACCGTTTTCGATCCCGCTCCTCCATTTCTGGAAAAGCGATCTCAAGATTGCGTTTTCCAGTGCGCCGAAGATTACCCGGCAGAAGGTAAGCCAGGCGTCCAATTGAAAGGCCGACAGCTATCGCCAGCCGGCGCGGCAACACGCCCAGGCTGGAGAGAATTGCCCGCGCGAGTGCATATTCAAGCGCTATCTGAAATTTGCCGTGTTTGGCCATGTAGGACAGGAGGCGAGTGTAACACGATAAAAAGTGATGGGTAATGAAGTGATGAGTAATGAGTAATGAGTGATGAGTCCGTGATCAATGACGGTGACCTGGGATAGAGATCGGTCAGGCGGTCCCCAGTGGTCGTTCTGGCTCTCTACTCATTACTTATCACTCATTACTCATCACTGTCCCAGCCGCCTTTAGCTCGTCACTTCATGCTTCGTAGTGATATATTTCGAACGCAGCGGCCCGAAAAGTCGTAAAGTACTTTGGAAGCGCGAAAGCGGCCAGGAATATCAGGGCTTCCATTCTCTCCTTAACTATCATCGGCAGATTGGAGTGGGATGCGGAAACGTAGAATTCTCATCGTCGACAACAACGATGAGCTGCGTGCCATACTCGAGGACGTGCTTGGCAGCCTTGGCTGTGAAGCCGTCGTAACCGGCGATCGAGAAGAGGCCCTCAGCCGCGATGACCTAGACCAGTTTGATGTCATCATCAGCGACTTGACAGAGGAGGATAGCCAGTCAGGCAGTCAACCAACCGGGTTAGCAACTGCGGATTCCGGAGAGGAGTCAAACGGCCGGCCAGTCAACGAACTACATCGTCGCCAACTGTTGACGGCGGTCAGCTCAGATGCCACCGAGCCTGTCATAGTCAAAGCTTTTAAGATGGTGGCAACAAACTACGTGCGCCAGCCTTACCACCAGGATGAGCTGCGCGAGATAGTCGAACAGACTCTCTCTTACAAGCTTCGTTACGTGGACGATCCCAACCTGCTTTCTCACACTCACGAGAAAATTGAATTTGAATTACCCAGCGACATCACCCTGATGAACGGGGTCTTGCAATACCTGCTCGGGCGCGTCGCTAAGCTCGGCCTGATTGCTCCTGAACGATCCAATCTGTTCATTGCGCTTGATGAAGCATTCGTTAACGCCGTCAAGCACGGAAACAAAAACGATCCCACCAAGCTGGTGCGCGTCGGCGCCGAGTTGTCGCCCAAGGAAGCCTGTTTCACGATTGAAGATGAAGGAGAAGGCTTCGACGTGCAGACAATACCCGACCCGCGCGATCCGGCAAATCTTTTCAAGTCTTCCGGGCGCGGCGTCCTGCTTATCTACAACATCATGGACGAAGTTGAGTACA
>WNGF01003004.1_pt1 | contig 23943 bp, 18 predicted proteins | sample 5400641 | NCBI WGS metagenome assembly WNGF01 (sample SAMN13153371, study PRJNA577476) | soil metagenome | isolation source: 80 cm soil or saprolite under grassland replicate 2 | place: USA:California | collected 2016-06-15 | reverse complement strand
CAGGCTCGCGGCGCTCCACAGCGCCTGCGGGTAGTAGAGGAGCGATCCGTCGCCGACGACGTTCACGACCGTGCGGTCCGGCGCGCCGAGCTTCAGGCCGATCGCCGCGCCGGTCGAGTGCCCGAGCGACAGGCCCTTCGCGCCGAAGTACGCGAGCGGGTCGTCGAACTTCGCGAAGCTGACGAACGGCTCCCGATTCGAGATCGCCTCATCCACCATGATCGATCGCGGCGGGAGCACCCCGGCGAGCTCCGACGCGACGAACGCCGCCGAGAGCGTGCCGGCCTGCCGCGCGCTGTCGGCGCGCGCCCGCAGCTGCGCGGCCCGCTCGCCCGACGCGGCGCGCACCGCCTTCGCCCGTGCGTCGATGCCGGACCGCTCCCCACGCGTCGCGCGCCGCAGCGCCTCGGCGAGCGCGGCGAGGTTCCGCTTGACGTCGCCGAGGACCCCGGCCTCCACCGCCTGGTTCTTCCCGACCTCCCAGGGATCCTCGTGCACCGCGACGACGCGGACCGATGCCGGCACGAGCGGGCCCCCGCCGTCGAACCGCGAGACCGGCGCCTGCGCGGTGAAGCCGCAGTACAGCGCGACGTCGACCCCGTCGAATCGGTCGCGCATCGCGCCCGCGATGTTCGGCATCGCGCCCGCGAAATGCGGATGCGCGGTCGGGAAGTTCCAGAGCGTCGAGAGCTCCTCGGTGTACACGGGCGCCCCGAGCGCCTCGGCCACGGCGGCGACCTCATCCCAGGCGTCGGCGAGGCCGACGCCGTCGCCCGCGATGATCATCGGGTTCGACGCGCGCGCGAGGACGGCCGCCGCCCGCTCGATCGCGTCGCCGTCGGCCACGGTGCGGCCGATCCGGCTCACCTCGGTCGACGGCGATCCCTCGAGCGGCGCGAGCAGGACGTCCGTCGGGAGCGAGACGAAGACCGGCGCGACCGGCGGCGTGAGCACTTCCTTGAACGCGCGCTGCAGCGCGATCGCGAGCTCGTCGGCGCGCCGCACCTCGTACGCCCACTTCGTGAACGGCCGCGCCATCGCGGCGAGGTCGGCCGTGAGGATCGGCTCGTGGACGAGCAGGGCCGTGTGGTGCTGACCGGCGGTGACCACGAGCGGCATCCGGGCGCGCCAGGCGTTGTACAGGTTGCCGAGACCGTGACCGAGGCCCGGGGCGACGTGCAGGTTGACCACGCCGGGCCGGTGCGACGTCCGCGCGTAGCCCATCGCCATCGCGACGGCGACGTCCTCGTGCAGGGCCAGCACGTACCGGAGCGACGGGTGGTCGTTCACGCCGTCGACGAGCGGGAGCTCGGTGGTGCCCGGGTTCCCGAAGAAGTACCGGATGTCCAGGGTCTCGAGGAACCGGAAGAACAGGTCGCGCGTCAGGAGCGGCTTGGCCGGGGCGCGAGCTTCGGGCTTCGTCTCGGTCTGCATCTTCGATATATTATAAAAGCATGCCACCGGTGAACAGCCACCCCGCTGTTCCGGCGCAGGACGTCGTGCGGGCCGGTGGCCTGCGCGCCTTCGTCGCGGCGGTGCTCGAGGCGATCGGCATGCCGAGCGACGACGCAGCGACGATGGCCGAGGCGATGGTCTGGTCGGACCTCCGCGGCATCGCGAAGCAGGGCGTCCTGCGCCTCCCGCTCGTGGTCGAGCGGGTCCGCGCCGGCGGGACGCGCGTCCAGGGCGAGATCGTCGTCGAGCGCGACGGGCCATCCTTCGCCGCGATCGCCGGCTGCGACCTCTGGGGTCCGGTCGTCGGCGCCCGCGCGATGCGGATCGCCATCGAGAAGGCCCGGGCGACCGGCGTGGGCGCCGCGGTCGTGCGCGACACGACGTTCGCGTTCGCCCTCGGCTACTACCCCACCCTGGCGATCGCGGAGGGAATGATCGGGCTCGCGATCAACGATTGCCTCCCGCTCATGGCCCCGCCGGGCGGGACGACGAACGTCCTCGGGAACCAGGCGTTCGCGCTCGGCGCTCCCGCCAGGCGCCACCTCCCGCTGCTGCTCGACACCGCGACGAGCGCGATCACCTGGACCGCGATCCACGAGCTGCAGGAGCGCGGCGAGGCGCTGCCGCCGGGCGTGGCCGTGGATCCCGAGGGCCGCCCGACCACCGATCCGGCCGCGGGACTCGCTGGACGGCTGCTCCCGCTCGGCGGCCCGAAGGGCTTCGGCCTCGCGTTGATGTGGGAGGTCCTCGCCGGGGTGCTCGCGGGGGGCGAGCTGTTCGGGAAACGTCTCCGCGGCCCCGACGAGCTCGCGAAGCCGATGGGTACGAACCTGTTCATGCTCGCGATCGACCCACGCGCGTCGATGCCCTACGACCGGTTCCTCGACCGGGTCGATCGGCTCATCGACGACGTGCTCTCCTCACCGCCCGAGCCCGGCATCGATCGCCTCTACGCGCCGGGCGAGCGCGGGCAGCTCGTCGCGGCGGAGCGGGAGCGGAACGGGATCCCGCTCGCGGCGGCGACCATGGCCAGGCTGCGCGCGCTCGGGGAGTCGATCGGGGTCGGCTGGCCGAACGGCTGAGGCACAGCCGCTCCGCCCGGATCAGACCAGGTCGCGTTGAGCGACCGTCGGACCGTTCACCTCGATGACCGGCAGCTGCTTGCTCCGGTCGATCTTGTGCACGTTGAGCCACGCCGCACCGGTGCGGGTGCACTCGCCGTTGCAGGGGCAATCGGGAGCGTTGACCGCGTAGCTCGGCACGAAGTACTTGTGCGCGAGCCGGTACGCCTCCGCTTCGTCGAGGCCCCACGACTCCCAGTTCCGCCGCGAGGCCGCCACGACCTTCGCCGGATCGCCGAGCCGCCAGTACTCGGAGAAGCGGTCGGGCTTCTCGATCCCGAGTGCCCGTGAGAGCACGGTGATGTAGTGGTTGATCCGCAGCTTGTCGCTCGCGAACTTACCGAGCTCGCGGGTGCAGCCGTGGTAGAGCGTGACGATGGTGTCCGCTCCGCTCTCGGCCAGGTAGCCCTCGAGCTCGGCTTGCGCAGCGAGGTACTCATCGGTGCCGATGGTCGCCAGCTTGACGCCCGCGTTGTCGCACAGCTGGAGCGCCGGCGTCTTCGCGTAGCCGACGACCTCGACGCCCGGGATGCGCTCGAGGAGCCGCATGACGATCGGCGGGTGCGCGTCGCGGACCTGGTGCTCGCCGAGATGGCCGTGGACGAGCGCCTTGATGCGCACGCCGCGCTTCCACGGCACCGCGTCGCCCATGGCGTCGAGACGCTCGATGAGGAACGCGGCGAGGCCGTTGCTCTGGAACTCGATCCCGATCTCGGGCAGGACGACGTCGTGGAACTGCATCTCGCACGCCGAGCACCACTGGATCGCGCGCTCGGGATGGTACGAGGCCATGCGGCGGACCGAGGCCTCGACGACGCCGCGCGCGGCGTCCGCGAACTGGCTGTTGCTGTACGGCTTGCCGCAGCAGAACTGCTGGCCCGCGACCGCGGCGAAGTCGACGCCGAGCGTCTCGAGCACGGCCACGGCCTCGCGCATGAGGTGCGGCGTCTGCCGCACGTTGCAGCCGAAATTCATCAGGACGTCCACCCGACGGTCCGGCTCCGCGTGCTTCTCGGTCCATCTGACCTCATCGCGGGCGACCTGGAGATGCTCGCGGTCGAGCATCGCCCGGTAGAACTCGGGATAGGAGTAGTCGCCGATGGACGGGGCCGTCGGCGGCATGGTGGGCTCGATCTCTGTGCTCATCGCTTCATGATATCGGATGCCGATAGCAACGAGCCAGCCGAGCGGCCGGTGCCAGTCCGCGCGCCGGGCGAGCTACGAGGTCGCGATCCCGGGAAGCTGGAGCTCTCTTGCCCGGTGACAGCGCACCCAGCGGCCCGGGGAGAGCTCCTCCCACACCGGCTTCTCGACCTTGCAGCGCTCGATCGCGTGCGGACAGCGCGGATGGAAGTAGCACCCCGATGGAGGCGCCGCGGGGTTCGCGACCTCGCCCGCGAGGGGCTTCCGCTGGGCCCGCAGCCGCGGGTCCGGCTTCGGCACCGAGGCGAGCAGCGCCGCGGTGTACGGATGCTTCGGCTCGCGGAACAAGGCTTCGCGCTCGGCGAGCTCGACCATCTGCCCCACGTACATGACCGCGACGCGGTCGCTGATGTGCTTCACCACGCCGAGGTTGTGCGCGACGAACAGGTAGGTGAGCCCGAGCGTGTTCTGGAGCTCGAGCAGGAGGTTCAGCGTCTGCGCCTGCACCGACACGTCGAGCGCCGACACCGGCTCGTCGGCGACGACGAGCTTGGGGTTGAGGGCGAGGGCTCGCGCGATCCCGACGCGCTGCCGCTGGCCGCCGCTGAACGCGTGGGGGAAGCGGCGCATGTACTCCGGCCGGAGTCGAACGAGGCCCATCAGCTCTTCGACCCGGTCGATCCGCTGCTGCCGGTTCTTCATCCCGTTGACCAGCAGCGGCTCGGCGATGATGTCCAGAACGGACATCCGCGGGTTGAGCGACGAATACGGGTCCTGGAAGATGAGCTGCATCTGACGCCGGAGCGGGCGCAGCTCGCGCTTCGAGATCTTCGCGACGTCGATCGTCCTGCCGGCCGCGGTGCGGAAGAGCACCTCGCCTTCCGTCGGGTCGATCGCGCGAAGGATGCACCGCGACGTCGTCGTCTTGCCGCAGCCGCTCTCGCCGACGAGCGCGAGTGTTTCGCCCTCCTGGACCTCGAAGCTCACGTCGTCGACGGCGCGCACCTGGCCGACCGTCCGGCGCAAGAGGCCGGCCTGGATCGGGAAGAACTTCTTCAGGTGCTTCACCTGGAGGAGCGTCCGGCCGGTGAGTCGCTCCCGCTGCGGCGCGGCGGCCGCGGGCGGTGGGGCGGCGGCGACGCTCATCCCACCGGCTCCCGGACGCTCTCCTTTGGATCGACCCCGGCGCCGGGGTACAGGTGGCAGCTCACGTGGTGGTCTTCCTCGACGCGCACGAGCTCCGGGAGGTCGCGCTCGCAGGTGCCCTTCATCGCGGCGGTGCAGCGCGGGTGGAACGGACAACCGGTGGGCCGGGCGAACGGGTGCGGGATCGAGCCCGAGATGGTCGGGAGCTTCACCCGGGCCTCCTGCTGGATCCCGGGGATCGAGCGGAGCAACGCCTGGGTGTACGGGTGCTTCGGGGCGTGGAAGATCTGGTCGACGGTGCCGTACTCGACGACCCGGCCGAGGTACATGACGACGACGTCGTCCGCCATCTCGGCGATCACGCCGAGGTCGTGGGTGATGAGCATGATCGCCATGCCGGTCTTTCGCTGGAGCTCGCGGAGGAGCTCGAGGATCTGCGCCTGGGTCGTGACGTCGAGCGCCGTCGTGGGCTCGTCGGCGATGAGCAGGCGCGGGTCGGCGGCGAGGGACATGGCGATCATCGCGCGCTGGCGCAGTCCGCCGCTCAGCTGCCATGAGTAGTCAGCGAGCCGTCCCTCGGCGCGAGGGATGCCCACCATCTTGTACAGCTCGACGGCGCGCGCGCGAGCCTGCCGCGGATCGAGCCTCCGATGGAGCCGGATCGCCTCGATGATCTGGTCGCCGACGGTGTGCACGGGGCTGAACGAGGTCATCGGCTCCTGGAAGATGAGGCCGATCTCGCCGCCCCGGATCTTGCGGATCTCGACCCCGTCCGGATCGAGCGTGGCCAGATCGACGTAGGAGCCGTTCCGCTGGAGAAGGATCTCGCCTCCCACGACGCGGCCGGGTCGCTCCACGATCCGCAGGATCGACCGGGCGGTCACGCTCTTGCCGCAGCCGGTCTCGCCGACGATCCCGAGCGTCTTGCCCGGGCGGACGTCGAAGGTCGCCCCGTCGACCGCGCGGGTCGTGCCCTCGTCCGAGACGAAGTACGTGCGCAGGTCGCGCACGGAAAGGAGCGGCCGGCCCGCCGGCTCGGCCGGATGCAGGGAGATCGTCTCGATCATCTCAGACACCGTAGGGGTCCGCCGCGTCGCGAAGGCCGTCGCCGAGGAAATTGAACGCGAGAATGATGATCGTCACCGGCACGGCCGGCAGCATCAGCCACGGCGAGAGGGCGACCGTCTGGATGTTCTGAGCCTGTTGGAGCAGGACGCCCCACGACATCGCGGGTGGACGAAGGCCGAGCCCGAGGAAGCTCAGCGCGGTCTCGCTGATGATCATCGCCGGCAGCGCGAGCGTCGTCGCGGCGATGATGTGGCTGAGGAACAGCGGGACCATGTGGACGAAGATGATCCGACCCGGCCCGGCGCCGGAGAGCTCGGCGGCCTTCACGAAGTCCTCGTCGCGCAGCGACAGGAAGCGTCCGCGCACCACCCGGGCGAGCGTGGTCCACCCGATCAGCGAGAGGATGATCGTGATCGCGAAGTAGACCTGGATGATGCTCCAGTCCTTCGGCATCGCCGCGGCGAGCCCCATCCAGAGCGGGATCGCCGGGACGGAGTGCAGGATCTCGATGAGCCGCTGGATCACGGTGTCGGCGATGCCGCCGTAGTAGCCGGAGATCCCGCCGAGCAGAACGCCGAGCAGCAGGCTGAGGCTGACGCCGATCAGGCCGATGGTGAGCGAGGTCTGCGACGCGTACATGAGCCGCGACCACACGTCACGGCCCTGGAGGTCGGAGCCCAAGAGGAACAGATTCGCCTCCGCGGGCGCGCCCTGGAGCCCGATGAGATGCACGTTCGACGGGATGACCCCGAGAAGCTTGTAGTCCAACCCCTGGGCGAAGAGCCGCAGGTACATCTTGCGGCTCCGGTCCTCGACGTACACGCGCTTGAAGGTGAGGAGGTCCCGCTCGCCCTTGATCGCGTACACGAACGGCGCGAAGCGGCCGTCGTCGAAGAGGTGCACGGTCTGGGGCGGCAGGAGCGACCGCTGCGCCTCCGACGCGAGCGGGTCGGCGTACGCGAGGACGTCCGCGAACACGACCCCCGCGTAGAACAGCAACACCACGAACGCGCTGGCCATCGCGACCCGGTGCTTCCGGAAGCGCCACCACATGAGCTGCCACTGGGACGCGACGGAGATCCGCTCCTCCGCGGACGGCTCCGCGACGACGCCCCCGGGCGATGCCGGCGGCAGGGTCTCGACGGGCTGGACCGGTGGGAGGGCGGTCCGGTCGGATCCGGCGACGACGGCCATCTCAGCGTCCCCCGAACAGCCTGATCCGCGGATCGAGCCACATCAGGATCAGGTCCGAGACGAGGATGCCGGCCACCGTCAGGACGCCGATGAGCATCACGATCGTGCCCGCGAGGAACATGTCCTGCGCCAGGAGGGCGCGCAGGAGCAGCGGCCCGACGGTGGGCAGGCTGAGGACGAGCGAGACGATGATCGAGCCGGAGACGACCTGCGGGAACAGGAAGCCGATCGTGCTGGCGAACGGGTTGAGCGCGACGCGGACCGGGTACTTCAGGATCACGCGCCGTTCGCTCAGGCCTTTCGCCCGCGCCGTGATCACGTAGGGCTTCCGCAGCTCGTCGAGGAGATTCGCGCGCATGATCCGCACGAGCTGCGCCGTCCCGGCGAGGCCGAGCACGAGGGCCGGGATCGGGAGGTGACCGGCGAGGTCCCACGCCTTCGCGAGGCTCCATTCCGCGTCCGCGTACTGCGCCGAGAAGAGCCCGCCGACGTTGGCGTTGAAGGCGATGAACCCGACGTACATGAGGACGAGCGCCAGCAGGAAGCTCGGGACGGCGAGCCCGATGAAGCCGATGAACGTGAAGACGTAGTCGCCGATGGAGTACTGGCGCACCGCCGAATAGACGCCGATGGGCAGCGCGATCACCCACGTGAAGAGGATCGCGGCGACGGTGACGACCATCGTGAGCGCGAGCCGGTCGCCGATCACATCCGCCACGGGACGTTTCCAGTCGAGCGACATCCCGAAGTTGCCCTGCACCATCTGGACGACCCACTTCGCGTACTGCACGTAGATCGGCTGGTCGAGGCCGTACTCCGCCCGCAGGTTCACGGCCTCCGCCTCGCTCGCCGTGCTCCCCGTCTCCGCGAGCTGAGCGAGGTACGTCGTGATGTAGTCACCCGGAGGCAGCTGGATGATCACGAAGGACAGGACGGACACCGCCCAGATCGTGAGGATGCCGAGCGCGATCCGGCGGGTGAGGTAGGTCAGCATGCGGTGAGGTCAGCGGCTCGCCCCGGTCCGCCCACCCGATCCATTCTGGCCTCCCGCTGTCCGCCTGGGCCCCGCTCCGGACCAGCGTCGCGCGTTCGACGAGTGTGCTCTAGATTACGTTCGGCGATATCGGCCGCCGATGCAAGAGGCGGACCGCCGAGAGGGCGGGGGTTCGAACGACCGTCGGGCCGGGCGCTTGCCTGGGGCCAGGGCGTCAATCATGCTTGCCGATAACGCCAGCCGACATCGGCGTTGGGGCGAAGCCAGCTGCAGGAGGGTCTCCCGATGTCCGTGACCGTTCCCGGCCCCGTCAGCGGCGCCCGGCGGCCGCGCCTGCTGACCGCCCTGCCCGGCCCGCGGGCAGCCGCGATCGTGGCACGCGACGCGAAGGCGCTGTCGTCGAGCTTCACCCGACCGTATCCGCTCGTCGTGGAGCGCGGCGAAGGCCTGTGGCTGACGGACGTCGACGGCAACGAGTTCCTCGACCTGACCGCCGGCATCGCGGTGAACTCCACCGGCCACTCCCACCCCGCCGTCGTGGCGGCGATCGAGACCCAGGCCCGCAAGTTCCTCCACATGTCGGGGACCGATTTCTACTACGAGCCCGAGCTGCGGCTCGCCGAGCGGCTCCGCGACCTCGCGCCGGTGCGGCCGGAAGCGCGCGTGTTCTTCACGAACTCGGGCGCGGAGGCGATCGAGGGATCCATCAAGCTGGCGCGCTGGTCGACGAAGCGCCAGAACATGCTCGCCTTCGTGGGTGCGTTCCACGGCCGGACGATGGGCGCGCTCTCCCTGACCGGCAGCAAGGCCGTGCAGCGCGACGGCTTCGCCCCGCTCGTGCCGGGCGTGTTCCACGCCCCGTTCCCGTCGGCGAGCCCCGGCGGGATGACGAGCGACGACGTGTTCCGGCGCATCGACGAGATCTTCCACACCGTCGCGAAGCCGGAGAGCTTCGCGGCGGTCTTCGTCGAGCCGATCCAAGGCGAGGGCGGATACATCGTGCCGCCGGACGACTTCCTCCCGCGCCTGCGCGCGCTGACGCGCGAGCATGGGATCCTCCTCGTCGCGGACGAGATCCAGAGCGGGATGGGCCGCACCGGCAAGCTGTTCGCGGTCGAGCACAGCGGGATCGACGTGGACATCGTCACGCTCGCGAAGGGCATCGCGTCGGGCCTGCCCCTCGGCGCGATCATCGCCGGCGGCGGGATCATGTCGTGGCCGCCCGGGTCGCACGGCAGCACGTTCGGCGGCAATCCGGTCTCGTGCGCCGCGGCCCTCGTGACGCTCGACCTGATCGAGGGCGGCCTCATGCAGAACTCGATCCGGCGCGGCGAGACGCTGCGCGCCGGCCTCGAGGAGCTGCGCGGGCGCTACCCCGCCCTCATCACCGACGTCCGAGGCCGCGGGCTCATGCTCGCGATCGAGCTTCCGCCCGGTGGTGCGGCGAACGAGCTCATGCTCGCGTCGTTCATGCGCGGATTGCTCCTGCTGCCCACCGGCAGCCGGGCGATCCGGCTCAGCCCGGCCCTCACGATCTCGGAGGCGGAGGTCGCGGTCGGGCTCGAGATCCTCGACGCGAGCTTCGCCCAGCTCGCTCCGGCCGCCTGAAGGAGGGCACCATGGCAACGGGGACTCGGGCAGCGGACACTTCGGCGGCGCACCTGGCGCGCGATGCGGAGGCCCGTGGGATCCTCGCGTCGTCCGGCTTCATGCCCGGCTCGGCCGCCTCGGGGGTCGCGTTCGGCGGGCGCTTCGTCCCCTCCCCCGACGGCCCGCTGCTCGACAGCCTTGACCCGACGACCGCGGATGCGCTCGCGCGCGTCCGCTCCGCCTCGGCCGACGACTACCACGCCGCCTCCGCGTCCGCGAAGGCGGCGTTCGAGGGGTGGCGGTCGGTGCCGGCCCCCCGCCGCGGCCAGATCGTCCGGCAGCTCGGGGACGCGTTCCGCGCTCGCAAGGAACAGCTCGCCCGGCTGATCACGCTCGAGAACGGGAAGATCCTGAGCGAGGCGCGCGGCGAGGTCCAGGAAGTGATCGACATGTGCGACCTCGCCGTCGGTCTGTCGCGACAGCTCTATGGGCGCGAGATCCCATCCGAGCGCCCCGACCACCGGATCGTCGAGCAGTGGCATCCGCTCGGCGTGCTCGGCATCGTCTCGGCCTTCAATTTCCCCGTCGCCGTGCCCGGTTGGGGTTGGGCGCTGGCGCTCGTCTGCGGCGATACCGTCCTCTGGAAGCCCTCGAGCCTCACGCCGCTCACGTCGATCGCCTGCCAGCGCATCTTCCACGAGGTCACGAACGGCACCGAGGCCGAAGGCGTGTTCTCGCTCGCCATCGGAAGCGGGCCCACCATCGGCGAGGCCCTGCTGCACGACCCGCGCGTCCCGCTCGTGCAGGCGACCGGCTCGTGCGATCTCGGCGAGCGGGTGACATCCGCCGTCGGCAAGCGCGGGGCGCGCGCGATCCTCGAGCTCGGCGGGAACAATGCGGTCATCGTCCTGGCGGACGCCGACCTGGACCTGGCGCTCGGCGCCGTAGTGTTCGGCTCCGTGGGGACCGCGGGTCAGCGCTGCACGAGCACCCGCCGGCTCATCCTCGAACGCCCCATCGTGGCCGGCTTCGTCGAGCGGCTGGTGCGGGCATACCGCACGGTCCGCATCGGCGACCCGCTCGACGAGGACACCCTCATGGGCCCGCTCATCTCCGAGGCCGCGGTCGACGCGTACCGTTCGGGGATCGATGAGATCCGGCGGCAGGGCGGCGACGTCCTCTACGGCGGGCACGTTCTCGACGACCGCTCGGGTTACTTCGTCGAGCCGACGATCGTCCGCTCCCGGCCCGACATGCCGATCGTCGCCGAAGAGCTCTTCGCTCCGATCGTGCACGTGCTCGAGGTCGATTCGCTCGACGAGGCGATCGCGGTCAACAACGCCGTCCCCCAGGGCCTCTCGAGCGGACTGTTCACGAACGATCTGCGGGCGGCCGAACGGTGGCTCTCGGCCATCGGATCGGACTGCGGGATCGCCAACGTGAACGCGGGCACCTCGGGTGCTGAGATCGGCGGCGCCTTCGGCGGCGAGAAGCTCACCGGCGGCGGCCGCCAGGCCGGATCGGACGCGTGGAAGTCGTACATGCGGCGCCAGACGAGCGTCGTCAACCATGGTCGAGCGCAGGTGCTGGCCCAGGGCGTGCGGTTCGACGTGGAGCAGCCAAAGTGAGCACGGCCGTGTTGCCGTCGGCCATCGAGGCCGGCGACATCTTCCCCGACACGGCGCGCGTGACGAGCGCGGGCCGGCTCGAGATCGGGGGATGCGACGTCGTCGCCCTCGCCGAGACGTACGGCACACCGCTCTACGTGTTCGACGAGGCCAGCCTGCTCGCGCGGGCGCGGAGCTACCGCGAGGCGCTCGCGTCCTCCTATCCCGGCCGCTCCACCGTGTGCTACGCGGCGAAGGCGTACTGCGCGCCGTGGATCCTGCGGCTGCTCGCGAACGAAGGCCTCGGGCTCGACGTCGTCTCGGGCGGCGAGCTGTTCGCCGGCGCGGTGGCCGCGTTCCCGCGCGAGCGGATCTACTTCCACGGGAACAACAAGGGCGCCGACGAGCTCGAGCTCGCCCTCCGCGAGGGGATCGGGCGTGTGGTCCTCGACAACCTCGACGAGATCGCGCTCCTCGGGCGGCTGGCGAAGGATCGCGGCGTCCGGCAGCCGGTGCTGCTCCGCGTGAGCCCGGGCGTCGACGCGCACACCCATGCGCACCTCACGACCGGGAAGCTCGACACGAAGTTCGGCCTCGGGATCGACTCCGGCGCGGCCGAGGAGGGCGTTCGCGCGACGCTCGCGCAGCCGGCGCTCGATCTGCGCGGCTACCACGCCCACATCGGGTCGCAGATCCACGAGCTCGAGCCGTACGAGGCCGAGGCCGACCGCCTCTTCGCCTTCGCGAAGGACATGCGGGCGCGCCACGACGTCGCGCCGAGCGAGATCAGCCCGGGCGGAGGCTACGGCGTCCGTTACACGACCGCGGACCCGACCGTCCGGCCCCGCGACATGATCGGCGAGGTCGGCCGGCTCATGGCCGACGCTGCGCGCCGCTACGGCTTCTCCGACCCGTACCCCGAGCTCACCATCGAGCCCGGGCGCTCCATCGTCGCGCCGAGCGCGATCGCCCTCTATCGCGTCGGGTCGGTGAAGCGGATCCCGGGCGGGCGGACGTACGTCGCGGTCGACGGCGGGATGGCGGACAACATCCGGCCGACCGCGTACGGGGCCCAGTACTCCGCGGTCGTCGCGAACCGCGTGTCCGACGGACCACCCGTCGACGTCGCGGTCGCCGGGAAGTACTGCGAGACCGGCGACATCCTGATCCAGCACGTCGACCTTCCGCTGCCGGCGGTCGGCGACCTCGTCGCGATCGCCACCGCGGGGGCGTACCACCTATCGATGGCGAGCAACTACAACTTGGCGGCGCGGCCTGCGGTCGCCGTCGTCGCGGACGGCGGCGCGCGGCTCGTCCGGCGCCGCGAAACGTACGAGGACCTTCTGGCGCCCGAGATCGGCTGATCGCGGATGGACTTCGCCGTCCCGGCCGAGTGGCAGCAGCTCCTCCAGACGATCCGGCGCTTCACCGAGACCGAGATCGAGCCGATCTGGCGCCAGATCGAGGACGAGGACGCGATCCCGCCGGACGTCCTCCGGAGCGCCGGCGCGCTCGGGCTGTTCGGCCTCACGATCCCCGAGGACTACGGCGGGCTCGGCCTCCCGATGCTCGCGAAGGCGCTCGTGTACCAGGAGCTCGGGCGCAGCCACGCCGGATTCGTCTCGATCATCGGCACGCACTGCGGTATCGGCACGACCGCGATCGTGGCGCTGGGCTCGGAGGAGCAGAAGAACACCTATCTCCCCAAGCTCGCGACCGGCGAGTGGATCGGCGCGTTCGCGCTCACCGAGCCCGGGGCGGGATCCGACGCCGCGTCGATCTCGACGACGGCCGTCCGGCGTGACGGCTGCTGGGTGCTGAACGGCACGAAGCACTTCATCACGAACGCCAAGCTCGCGCAGGTCTTCACGGTGTTCGCGGTCACGGACCGGTCGAAAGGATCGAAGGGGATCTCGGCGTTCATCGTCCCGCGCGACGCGCCCGGACTCTCGATCAGCCGCTTCCAGCCGACGATGGGGCTGCGCGGCTCGCATGTCGCCGAGCTCGCCTTCGAGGACTGCCGCATCCCCGAGGCGAACCTGCTCGGTCCGGAGGGCCTCGGCTACACCACCGCGCTCAAGACGCTGGCCCAGGGCCGCGTCGGCATCTCGGCCCGCTGCGTGGGCGCGTCGGAGCGGCTCATCGAGCTCTCGGTCGAGTACGCGAAGCAGCGCAAGCAGTTCGGGAAACCGATCGCCGAGTTCCAGCTCATCCAGGGCCACCTCGCGGAGATGGCCGCCGAGACCGCGGCGGCGCGCGCGCTCGCCTACCACGCGGCGTGGCTCGTGGACCAGGGAAGCCCGGCGCGGCGCGAGGCCGCGATGGCGAAGCTCGTGTGCACCGAGACGTACGGCCGCGTCGTCGACAAAGCCGTCCAGGTGCACGGCGGGATGGGCTACTGCAAGGACATGCAGGTCGAGCACTTCTACCGCGACGCCCGGATCACCCGGATCTACGAGGGGACGAGCGAGATCCAGAAGCTGATCATCGCCCGCGACCTGCTGGGCAGCAATTGACCGGGGGTGGAAGGGGGCGAAGCCCCCTGCGATGACCAGGAGTGGAAGGGGGCGAAGCCCCCTGCGATGAGCGGATCCCTCGACGGCCTGCGCGTCGTCGACCTCTCGCGCGTCCTCGCCGGTCCGCTCTGCGCGATGATGCTCGGTGACCATGGCGCCGACGTGATCAAGGTCGAGCCGCCCGCCGGCGACGACACCCGGCAGTGGGGTCCGCCGTTCGCGGGATCGGAGGCCGCGGGAGCGCCGGAGGGCTATCGCGGCGAGAGCGCCTACTACCTCTTCTGCAACCGCAACAAGCGCGGAATGATCGTCGACCTGTCGCGCCCGGAAGGGCGCGACGTCGCGCTCCGACTCATCGATCGCGCCGACGTGGTCGTCGAGAACTTCAAGCCGGGCACGCTGGAGCGGTGGGGCCTCGGGTACGACGATGTGCTGCGGGTCCGCAACCCGCGGCTCATCTTCGCGAGCATCAGCGGCTTCGGCGCCGACGGTCCGTACGCGAACCTGCCCGGGTACGACGTCCTCGGTCAGGCGATGGGCGGGATGATGAGCATCACCGGCGAGCCCGGCGCCGGCCCGACGCGGGTCGGGATCGCGATCGCCGACATCAGCTCGGGGCTGTACGCGATGCACGCGATCCTCCTCGCGCTCGCGGCCCGGGAGCGGACGGGTACCGGCCAGCGCGTGGACGCCTCGCTCCTCGAATCGATCGTGAGCCTGCTCACCCACCTCGCGTCGAACTACCTCGTGGGCGGCGTGAAGCCCCGCCAGTACGGCAATTCCCATCCGAGCATCGTTCCCTACCAGCTGTTCCGCACCGCGGACGGCTACATCTACGTCTCGGTCGGGAACGACCGGCAGTTCCAACGCCTCGCGGAGCAGCTCGAACGGCCCGACCTCGCGGCCGACGAGCGCTACCGCACGAATGCCGATCGCGTCGCCAATCGCGGCACCCTCATCCCCGCGCTCGAGGCGGCGCTCGCGGCTCGGCCGACCGCCGCCTGGATCGAGCGCTTCTGGCCGACCGGCGTCCCGGCCTCGCCGGTGGACGATCTCGAGCAGGTCTTCCGGAACCCGCAGGTCCTCCACCGCGAGATGCTCCTGCGCGTCGACCACCCGACGATCGCGGACGGTGTGCCGATGACCGGCATCCCGATCAAGCTGCGGGGCACCCCGGGCGCGATCCGCCGCCATCCGCCGCTCCCCGGCGAGCACACCCGCGAGGTCCTGCGCGAGCACGGCTACGCCGAGGGCGCCATCGAGGCGCTCGAGCGCGCCGGGGTCGTGCGCTCGTGGCGGACGGCGGCGGTGACCGCGCCGGCGCGACCGTAGCGCCGTCCGCGCTAGACTCGTCGTGCCGGTAACGTCGCACGATATCGGGTCCCGATGGAGGAGAGGCATGGCCGGACCGCTCGCGGACGCCCTCGTCGCTCAGCTCAAGGAGCTCGACCGGTGGTTCGAGGGGCGGCTCGTGCCCGAGCCCGCGCCGTCGGACGAGCTCGTTCCAGCGGAGCGCTACCTCGAGCCCGACTTCCTCCGGGACGCCATCGCGCGCGCCGCGTCCACGCAGCTGCACGCGAAGCATTACGTCCCCGGGCTCGAGCTCCCGGATGACGACGCGAACATCGACCTGCGGATCGCCGTCTCGCGGTTCACGCGCCAGTACGCGTCATCGCTGTCGGCGGTCGCCCTCGTCGCCCTCGGTCGCGGTGTCGGGCTCGACCTGTCCGCGCCGCGGTGCCGGATGATCGTCCGGAGCAACATCCCGTTCCTCGTCTCGGTGGAGACGCGCGAGGACGAAGCGCTCCGCTGCGCCGAGCGGCCGACGACGCTGCCCGCGTCGGGCCCGACGGTCGCGACGCTCGCGGAGCTGCGCGAGCACGTCTGGCGGAAGCTGTATGCGGAGAACATCGGGCCGCTCCTCGAGCGCGCGCGCGAGGTGACGAGGGTGTCGCCCCGGCTCATGTGGTCGAACGTGGCGGAGTGGCCCGGACTCGTATCCGACGCGGCGGACGAATACCTCTCGCCCGAGCGAGCGGCGCCCTTCGTCGAGGACCGCATCGCGCTCCTGGACGCGCCCGCGCTGCCCGGGATCGACGGTCCGAACCCGATGCGCGGACTGCTCGAATGGAGCGATCCCGTGCCCGACATGCCGCATGGCCACGCCTACCGGCACGTGTGCTGCGTCACCTTCTACCTGCCCGACCGGCTCGGCCGGCTCTGCGCGAACTGCCCGTTCCTCACCGCCGAGGAGCGGCTCGCGATGGTCCGCGAACGGCGCGGCGTTCCGATGGGCACGCCCGGCGGTCCGGCGGAGCAGCATGCGATCCAGCGCGGCCTGGAGAAGCTCGGGCTCGTCCCACGGTGACGATCACCCTCGACCTGGCGAGCGCGATCTCGACCTCGCTGGGACGGCTCGGCCGCTTCTAGCAGGAGGGACGCCCGGTCCCATCGGAGGGAACATGATGCAGGCGACGATCGATCTCACGCCGAGCGCGGCCGAGAAGCTGCGCGAGCTGCGCGGCGACGACCCGGAGCGCGCGATCCTCCGCGTGTACGTGGCGGGCAAGAGCTGCTGCCGGTACCAGTACGGCCTCGCGTTCGACGCGAAGGCCGATGAGAGCGACGCGGTGAGCGAGGTGCACGGCGTCAGGCTCGCGGTCGACGCCGAGAGCCGGCCGTACACCGAGGGCGCGAGCATCGACTGGGTCGAGACGCCGGACGGCTCGGGCTTCGCCGTGCGCGGGCCGCGCATCGAAGGCGCCGGCTGCGCCTGCGGACGGCAGTAGCGCCCGGCGCCGGCACGAACGCGCCGCGGATGGGCTTCCACCACACGTGATGGGCCGCGCCGAGTGAGCGGCGCGACCTTCGCGGCGCTCACCCATCGCGGCTTCCGGCTGCTCTGGTCCGGCATCGGGGCCTCGCAGATCGGCGACCAGATGGTGGTCTTCGCGCTGGGCTGGCTCGTCGTCGACATCGCCGTCCGCGAGGGCACGCCGCAGCTGGGACCGCTGTACCTCGGGCTGCTCGGCCTGTCGCGCGCCGGCCCGGGCCTGGCGCTCGGGCTGTTCGGCGGTGTCTTCGCGGATCGGCTGGACCGGCGCTCCGTCCTGCTCGCCACGCAGACGACGGGTGGTCTCGTCGCGCTCGGACTGACCGCGCTGGCGCTCAGCGGCAACGTCGGCCTGCCTGCGATCATGGCGCTCGTCGTCGTGAGCGCGACCGCCGGTGCCTTCGATCTGACCACGCAGCACGCCACGCTACCGCGGCTCGTCCCGGAGCGGGATCTCATGAGCGCCATCGGCCTGACGAACACGACCACCAACGTCGCGATGTTCGCGGGACCGCTCGTCGGGGGCGTCCTCATCGGCCGCATCGACCTCGCCGGGATCTTCGCGCTCGCGGCCGCGCTCTACGCGTTCGCGGTGGCCGCGCTCATCCGGATCCCGCCGCTGCCCGCGGCGGCCGAAGACCGGCCGAACATCTTCACCTCCCTCGGCGAGGGGATCGCCTACGTCGTGCGCGAGCCGATGCTGCGCTGGCTGATGCTGCTCGCCGTCCTGGCCGCGCTCTTCGGACGGTCGGCGGCCTACCTCCTCCCGGCCGTGGCCCACGACGTCCTCCGCGTGGGCGCGGTGGAGCTTTCGTGGCTGCTCGCCGCGCGCGGCCTGGGTACGCTCGCCGGCTCATTGGGGGCGGCGTCGCTCGGCGCCGTCCGACGGCGGGGCATCGCCCTCGCGGTCGCCGCGCTCGTCTTCGGCGCGTGCACCGCCGTCTTCGCGGTGCAGCGCGCGCTCCCGCCGGCGCTGGTGCTCGCCGCGGCGATGGGCGCGGCGCAGTTCATGTTCTCCGCCTTCGCGAGCGTGCTGATGCAGACGACCGCGCCGGACCGGCTGCGGGGCCGGGTCCTGAGCTTCTACCTGACGACCGTGACCGGCGTGACGCCGCTCGGCGTGCTGCTCGTCGGTGCGCTCGGGACGGCGGTCGGCATCGACGCGGCCATCGCGGCCGGAGCCGCACTCCTGCTCGTCGCGAGCTTCGTCGCCCTCGTCGGCGCCCAGCCGCTGCGCGCGCAGCGTGCGCGGGCCGAGGCGGCCCTGAGCGGATGAACCCGATCGACGTGCGCGGCGGGCGTGTGGCGATCGTGGGAGCGGGGATCGTCGGGTGCACGCTCGCGTACCGGCTCGCCGAGGCCGGAGCCAAGGTGACGCTCGTCGCCCGTGATGCGCCCGGCTCCGTCACGAGCGCGAACTCGTTCGCGGTCCTCTCGGGCTCGGGCGCGCGGGACGCGGCCGACGCGCTCCCGATGTGGAAGCGGCTGATGGCCGAAGCGCGCGAGCTGGCGGATGAGGTCGGTGGCGAATGGCTGCACGTCGACGGCTCGCTCTGGTGGAGCGAGGAGGGACCGATCGCCCACGAGACCGACGGCACCCTCGCCGAGATGCGGGAGATCGGATATCCGGTCGAGGTGCTGACACCCGCCGAAGCGCGCGAGCTCGAGCCCGAGCTGCGGATCCCCGCGTCGGTCGGCGAGGTCCACCTGATGCCCGAGGAAGCGTGGATGGACGTGCCCGCGGCGTGCGCGGCCCTCGTCGGTGCGGCGGACCGCCGCTTCCGGCTGCGCGAGAGGCGCGGAGACGTTCGGTCGATCCTCAGCTCCGCGTCGCGCGTCGACGGGATCCGGCTCGCGGATGGCACGAGCCTGTCGGCGGACGTCGTCATCAACGCCGCCGGTCCGTGGGCCGCCGAGCTCGCCGAGCTGGCGGGCAGCTCGCTCGCGGTCGGACACGCGCCGGGAGCGATGGTGTTCACCGCGCCGACCGCGGTCCGGCTGCGGCACATGATCTGGTCGCCGGTCAGCGTGAGGAACGACGGCGATGGCCGCCTGCTGATCCACCGCGCGGCCTACGACCGGGAGCTCGCGGACGGCGTGTGGCCCGATCTCACGCATCCGTTCGCCCGAGGCCTGATGGCCGACACCGAGCGGCTCCTGCCGCGCCTGGCCGGCACCGCGCTGGAGGGCGTCCGCTACGGCGTGCGGCCGATGCCGCTCGATGCTCAGCCGATCATCGGCGCGGACCCGCGGGCCGACGGTCTCTACCACGTGGTGATGCACGGGGCGGTGCGACGCGCCGCCGTGGTCGCGCGGTACGCGACGCGGGAGCTCTGCGGAGCGGACGTGCCGGAGCTCCGGCCGTACCGCCCCGACCGGCCGAGCCTGCACGCGGCGGCGGCGGCGGCGGCCGCGACATGAGCGTGCCCTGGATCGACTAGCCCGCTAGCGTGCGCGTGATGCCGTCCACCGATCCGGGTGTGCGATCGCCGGACTACGAGCCGATCGACCTGGCGCCCCACGCGACGAGCGGGCCGGAGGTGTTCCCGCCCGGGGTCCAGGTGCGCGGCGGATCCTGCTCATTCCACGGCCTGCCCTTCGCGATCGCGCGCTCGGCCGACGGTGCCCCGCGGTTCGTCACGTACGGCGGCAGGGCGGGCCCGGACGAACGCGAGCGGGTCATCCCGATCGGCCGGTCGGCCGCGTCCGTGATCGTCGCCCACGTCGCGCTCGAGTCCGCGTTGAGCCGCGGCGCGATGATCGGGGAGCCCGTCGCGGATTACCGCTTCGCCTACGCCGACGGCCAGATCGTGGACGTGCCCATCCGCGAGCGCTTCGAGATCGGGGGCATCGACCCGAGCGAGCCCGCCGTGCGGCCGCTCCCCTTCGCGGCCGTCGCGGACGCCACGCCGATGCTGGTCTCACGGCGCGAGGGGCGGTGGGAGCTGATCGGCCGCCGGCAGTCCGAGATCGGCGGGGCCAGGCCGGACCCGTTCGTCCTCTGGTGCTGGCAGAACCCCCGCCCCGACGTCGCGCTGGCCACGCTGACGGTCACGCCGCGCGGACAGCGGGCGGTCATCGCGGCCATCACGATCGGCCATATCGACGAGCGGCCGTTCGCGCGCGATCCGGCGCGCCCCGTGACGGTCACGCTCCTGCGGCCGCCCGACGCCGAGCGCCCGTTCGACCTGTCGATCGAGGTGGACCGCGGGACGGCCGGCTATACCTTTCCGCTGCCGCTTCCGGACACCGGCCGAACACCGGCGTGGGGCGCACCGCGCAACATGACGAGCAGCCCGGCCTACGCGCGGGCCGCGGCGATCCCGAGCGCCACGCTCGTCGTGCGCCACGGCACCGAGGAGCTCGCACGCGTCGGCTGGCGCGACCTCCTCGCGAAGGGCAGCATCGACCGCGGCGAGCGCGTCCGCATCCAGCTCCTCGATGCGGGCCGCAACTGGGTCCGGACGACGGTGCTCGGCGACGACGGTCGTCCGCTGCCGTGCCGGATCGCGTTCCGCTCGGCCGAGGGGATCCCGTTCCAGCCGCACGGCCACCCGGATCACTTCAACAGCGATCTCGACAGCTGGCACATCGACGTCGGCGGCGACGTCCGGCTCGGGCAGCACACGTACGCGTACATCGATGGCACGTGCGAGGGCTGGCTGCCGCGCGGCGACGTCGTGGTCGAGGCGGCGCGCGGATTCGAGCACGAGCCGCTGCGGGCGCGGGTGCGGATCGAGCCCGGCCAGCGCGAGCTGACGGTCCGGCTCCGTCGCTGGCGGGACATGAACGCCGAGGGCTGGTACAGCGGCGACACCCACGTCCATTTCCTGTCGACCCAGGGCGGCCACCTCGAAGCGCGCGGCGAGGACCTCAACGTGGTCAACCTCCTGCAGGCGCAATGGGGCCACCTCTTCACGAGCACCGAGGAGTTCACCGGCGAGCCGTCGGTCTCGCGCGACGGGCGGACCATCGTGCACGCGTCGCAGGAGAACCGGCAGCACTTCCTCGGTCATCTCATCCTCCTGGGTCTGAAGCGACCGGTCATGCCCTGGTCGTCCGACGGTCCGAGCGAGGCCGAGCTCGCCGGTCCGCTCGAGACCACGCTCTCGCACTGGGCGGACGAGTGCCATCGCCAGGGCGGCACCGTCGTCATCCCGCATTTCCCCGATCCGAACGGCGAGTCGGCGACGCTCGTCGCCACCGGACGGGCCGACGGTGTGGAGATGATCCGGCATCGTCCGTTCAATCACGTCGAGTACTACCGGTACCTGAACGCGGGGTACCGGATCCCGCTCTGCGGCGGCACCGACAAGATGAGCGGCGAGGTGCCGGTGGGCCTCTACCGCACCTATGTCCGCATCCCGCGGACGGAGGGGTTCTCCCACGAGAGCTGGATGCGGAACCTCAGCCTCGGACGCACGTTCCTGAGCGGCGGGCCTCTCGTGCGGCTCTCGGTGGAGGGGCGCGACATCGGCGACGTCGTCGAGCTCCCGGCGGGCGGCGGAACGCTCGAGATCGCGGCCGAGGCCGAGTCGATCTTCCCGATCCACCGCCTCGAGATCGTGCTGGGCGGGCGCGTGGTCGCGTCGACGGTCGAACGGGACGGCGCGCGCACCCTCCGGCTGCACGAACGCCTTCCGGTCGATCGCGGCACATGGGTCGCCGCCCGCGTCGGCGGCCTCGACTACATGGAGCCCGATCGCCACTTCGATGCCTGGCAGCGCGGCGTGTTCGCGCACACGAGCCCGGTGTACGTGGAGGTGGGCGGCGCGGGCGCGTTCGAGCGCACGGGCATCGAATACCTGCTCCGCCTCGTCGAGGGATCGCGTTCCTACATCCGCGACATCGCGACCCTCCACGCCCCGGGCACGGCGACCCACCGCCACGGCGAGGCGGATCACCTCGCCTTCCTCGACCGGCCGTTCGCCGAAGCGGATGCCGCGCTGCGCGAGCGCCTGCGGTCGGCCTAGCCGCGACGATGGCCCGCCGCTACGAGGTCGTCGAGGGGTTCTTCAAGCGGCCGCGCAAGTGGACCTTCGTCGAGGTCGCCGACGTCGATGTGGACGCCGACGACAACGTCTACGTGTTCTCCCGCGGCCCGCGTCCGGTGATGATCTTCGACCGGGACGGGAATTTCCTCGACCACTGGGGCGAGCTCGGCGAGCGCTACTTCACGAACCCGCACGGGCTCACGGTCGGTCCGGACGGCGCGGTGTACACGGCGGACACCGGCGATCACACGGTCCGGAAGTGGACACGAGACGGGAAGCCGCTCCTCGTGCTCGGGCAGCCGCACCACAACGCTCCCGAGCAGAGCGGCCTGCCGTTCGATCAGCCGACGAAGGCGGACGTCGCATCGAACGGCGACATCTACGTCACCGACGGCTACGGGAACGCGCGCGTCCCCGTATTCGACGCAGTGGGGACGCTGCGCCGATCGTGGGGCGCGCGGGGCAACGGGCCGGGCCAGTTCGACCTGCCGCATGGGCTCTTCGTGGACCGCGGCGACGGTGACCGCCTGTACGTGGCGGACCGCTACAACGACCGCGTGCAGATCTTCACGTCCGGTGGGGAGCACAGCGGGGAGTGGCGCGATCTCGCGCTGCCGAACAACGTGCGCCGGGCGCCGGACGGCGCGTTCGCCGTCGCCGAGCTCGGCCACCGCGTGAGCGTCGTGGATCGCGACGGTCGCGTGCTCGCCCGCTTCGGCGACGAGGGCGCTGTGCTCGACGACAGCCCGACGGCGCGCCTCGCGCTGGCGACCTCGCCGGCCGCGGGCCGGAGAGGCAAGGTCCGCCACGAGCCGGGGCCCGGTCGCTGCTGCGCCCCCCATGGCATCGCCGTCGACTCGCGCGGCGGCATCTACGTGGCCGAGGTCGCGGAGTCATGGACCGGCCTCGACCGCGGCGACCGCGCGATCCAGAAGTTCGAGCTCGTCGAGGCATAGGAACAAGACGACCGCGACGAAGATGGAGGACCGGTGATGGCTCGACCTCGAACGATCGCGCTCCTGCTCGGAGCCGCCGCCGCGGCCATCGCCGTGGTGCAACGCAGCCGCGGTGCCGCCGCCGGGCGAACGGTGCCCGGCGGGATCCTCATCGGTGATGCCGGCGTCTACGACATGATGAGCCGGCTCCTGCTCGGTCCATTCTTCGCGTCCATCGCGGCCGACGTCGCCGCCGGCGCGAAGGACGGCGCACGGGTGCTCGAGGTGGGCTGCGGTCCCGGCCAGCTCTCGATCCGGCTGGCTCGCCGGTACCGGCCGGGTGCTGCGGCCGGGCGCTCGGGCGCTCATCTGGGATTTCAAGCCCGGCGTCCGGCCGCACCTCTTCGGACCGCGCCACGCGCATCCGCCGGATCCGGTCGAACACGCGCGCGGCTCTCCGCTTCGCGTGGTGAGCGCGACGCCCTGGCGCTGGCCCTGGAGGTTCAGCCTCGCCCAGCGGACGGAGCTGGTCTGCGCCGATGGCGCACCCGGGCGCTCGGGAACATAGCGTGAGATCACGCCCGTTGGCGGAGTCCGGTCAGGCGCGCGGCGAGCCCTCGCGGTGGACGAGCGCCCAAAGGGGTCCCTGTCGCGCCGGCCTACGAGGTGCTCCATCCCCGGTAGCAGTCGGCCAGCGTCGCGAAGGCAGCCTTCGGCTCCCACTGCATGCCGGGATAAGTGCGACCGGGATGCCCTTCCAGGGCCTTGACCACCCCGAAGCTGGCGACGTCCGGTCCTCGTGCGGATCCGCGCGATGCGGTAGGTGATAAGACGCGAACGTGTTGACGAAGGCGGTGTTGACGCCTTCGGCGGCGAATAGGTCGAGCAGCTCCCGCACGTGCCTCGCCTGTTCGGACTCATCGCGCGCGTACTCGCCGCTGAGGCCGCTCGTCTTGATATTCGAGGATCATGCCGCCACTCGCGCCGCGGTCGGCAGCGCCGCGGAATGTTGCGCAACCGAACTCCGTGATCGCGACGGGCTTCCCCGTGCCGACGAGAGCGCGGACGCCCTCGCGGTACCGTTGGGCGACCTCGATCGAGCGGTAGAGGTCGACGCCGACGATGTCGAAAGGGGCCCAGTCGAGCCCTTCGAACGGGATGGAGGCGTAGGAGACCCTTCCGCCGAATACTTCGCGAACGCCACTCGCTGCTTCCGCGAGGAAGGCGTTCATGCGAACGGGGACCTGCGGCAGCAGCTCGCGTAGCCGAGCAGACACGTTCAGCAGCTCGAGGCGCTCGGCGATCGTGTCGCCGGGCAGGAATCCGACGGTGAACAGGCTCAGCTCC